>OHWE01000217.1_pt1 | contig 31951 bp, 18 predicted proteins | sample 1579661 | NCBI WGS metagenome assembly OHWE01 (sample SAMEA3882552, study PRJEB24775) | human gut metagenome | biome: human-associated habitat; feature: intestine environment; material: feces | place: Netherlands | collected 2009/2010 | reverse complement strand
TGTGTGCAATGCTCTTACGGCATCCTGTATACTCTGCTCATATTTGAACTGTACAACGATTCGCCCACCCTCATGCACATAAACATTTTCGATGAAGGCCGATACCATACTTGCCGTAAGTCTCGTGCCGTGCAGGAAATTTTCTGCCTGTTCTGCCGCTGCGCGTACCGTTCCTGGAACAACGCTCTGGGCAGCTTCTTCCGCCCTGGATTGTTCAATTTTATCCTGCACCTCCGCAATCTTCCTATCATATTCTTGTTTTTTGTTCTTATAGTTATCCAGAGAGAGCGTTCCGGCTGCGTATTCCTCATACATCCGCATCTTCTCGCCTTTCAGTTTTTTCAGTTCCTGCTCCATCGATGTTTTTCGACGGCTTGCCTTTCTACTGGCTTCTTTCAAGCTCTGTTCTTCCTTTTTAATATCACCATAGAGAGAGCCTAATAAAGAAAGTTCTTTTTTCAATGCCTGAAATACTGCATTTTCAATATCATTGGCCTGAAATATCTCCGATGAACATTTGGTCTGCCCGATAAGTTCCTGTCCCTCTCTGCACCAGAATATGGGAGAAGCCTGTTTGTAGTCATATCCCATAGCTCGTCTGCAATTACCGCATCGAACTTTTCCCTTAAGTGGAAAATCCACGCTGCCCATTACTACTTTATTGCGGTTGTTTATGACAAGCTGCGCTTTTTCAAATTCTTCCCGGCTGACGATGGCTTCATGGGTTCCTTCCGTAATGTACTGCTGCCCTTTCGGAACAGTACGAGAGATAGACTTACCGGAAATCAACCTTTGGCTTTTTCCCAGAACCATCGCACCGGTATACACATACGCTGTGAGAATTTTCCAGACACGAGTGCTATCCCAAAGTATCACAGGCGCAATCGTGTAAGTTGTCTCTTTTCCATACGCCTTATGCTCCCGGTTATAAACACTCGGCACCGGAGCATTTTCATCATTCAGCGTCATCGCTATTTCTCGCGTCCTCAGTCCCAGAATCGCAAGGTCAAAAATACGACGGACAATTTTAGCCGCTGGTGGGTCAATGATATAGGATCCTTTTTTATTCGGGTCAAACTGATAACCAAACGGTGCAGAAGATGCTGTAGAAATCCCCTTACGCCACTTCACTCGATTGGCTGTCCGAAGTTTCTTTCCTGCATCCCGGCAGTACATGGTGTTTACCAGATTGCTTACAACCAAATCCATCCCCAGTGTCGCACCATTATAATTGTTGCTGTCATAGTTGTCATTGACGGAGATGAGCCGGACACCCAGCAATGGAAAAATCTGCTCCATGTATTCGCCCACACCAATGTAATCACGTCCAAAACGAGAAAGGTCCTTTACGATAATGGTATCAATCTCGCCACTGCGCACACCATCCATCATCTTCTGAAAGCCCGGTCTGTCGAAATTGCTGCCTGTGTAACCATCATCCACAAAATCCATCACCGGCAGATTTTGCAGACTTTCTTTGTGGGAAATATACCGCTGGATCAGTTCTTTCTGGTTTTCGATGCTGTTGCTCTTGTCTTTTCCATCCTTACCCAAATCACCGTCCGCCCTTGAAATGCGCTGATACGTTGCAATCATTTTCCCGCACTCTCCTTTCCAAAGTCTGCTAACACATCTTGAAATCCAAATACAATGCGAATCCGCTTATCTGCACTCACTTCGATTCTCTGCACGAGGGATTTTACCAGCTGAGCATCAAATCCAAAGTCATCCAGATGCGCTTCCAGGTTGGAAGTCATATTCAGATATTCTCTGATCTGTTGTTCTACTTCCATCTTTTTTGCTTCTGCTCTCTGCAGTGCTGTCCGTAGACTATCATACTGTCTGGAATACTCTTCCCGGATCTGTTGATATTCTTCGGAATCCACCGCGCCTGCCACATAATCCGCATAAAGCTGTTCTCTTTTCTTCGCCATCTGCCCAACCTTATCCGTCAGGCTCATTACCTCACTCTTTGCACGGTAGACAGGATTCTGCATATCTTCGATTTTTCGCAGTTCTTCCAGAATTTTGCGCTTATCACTGAGCCGAACGATGAAAAGATGCAGCTGATCCATTACCAGAGCTTTCAGAAGTTTTTCCGTAATCTGATGTCCGATGCACTTATCATCCGCCTGCCTTGCTCTGCAAATATAGTAGCAAACCTTTTTACTTTCTTCTGCTCCATGCGGAAGCCTATCAAAATCCATCGGTCTGCCGCAGGCTGCACAGAACACCATTCCGGCAAGGTCATTCTGATACTCCGTGCGAATCTGTTCTGATTCTGCTCTTACTTCTTTGAATACTTTCTGATTCTTCGTCAGAATATCCTGCACCTTTTCAAAATCATCCCTTGCAACGATGGCCGGATGTGTATTTCTTGTCACATACCACTGTTCTTTCGATAAGTCACGTTTGTCCTGCCCTGCAAAAAACTTCTGTGTGCTTTTATTGTTGATGGTATCTCCCACATAGGTTTGGTTGGCCAGCATATGCCGTATCGAAGTTTCGCCCCATTTTTTATAAGTAACGACATCCTTTCCCTCAACAATTTTCCGATGCCACTCTCGTGGGGTAAGAACCTGCAGCAAGGTCATCCGTCTGGCGATTTCATAAATCGCTACGCCCATCAGTGCCCACTGAAAAATCAACTGTACATAAAAAGCCGTTTCCGGGTCAATCTCATTTCGTTTTGTCACAGGATTCCGAATATATCCAAACGGAGCATCACTTCCGACTGCATAGCCGGCTTCTTTTTTACGCTGCAAGGAACTCCACACCTTTTTGGAAATGTCTTTCGCATACATGGTGTTGACCATATTCCGAATCGGAAGAGCCATGCTTTCCATATCCTCTTTGCGCGTACTATCAAAATTATCGTTGACAGCAATCAATCGAATACCAAGAAACGGAAATACAGTTTCAATATAGTACCCCGCTTCCAGATAGTTGCGACCAAAGCGCGAGAGGTCTTTTACAACGATACACTTGACCTTTTTCTGCCGCACATCGTTCATCAAACGGGTAAAGGCCGGGCGTTTAAAATTTGTTCCTGTAAAGCCATTGTCAAAATAAGTATCCACATAATTCAGTTCACTGCTGCGGTTAATAAAATCCTGCACCAGTGCAATCTGCGTTTCCATGCTTTCGTTATCTTCGTTATCTTCCACCGAAAGCCGTCCATAGATTGCGGTTGGTATTTTTCCTTCATCCAATTCCGGGAACTGCACTGAAATCACTGCTTGTTCCGGTTGGGGCAAATTCTTTCTACTCTTTCGTGCCATCGTCTGTACCCTCCCATTCTATCCGTTCAAGCATCTGCTTCCATTCCTGTGTTTTCATCGTTAAACTGATTTCTGCCTGCCTATCGCCCAAAAATGTAACCACGACCTGTTCAATGTACTTTTTTACAAAATTACGATCCAGCGCCTCTGGGGTCTTATATTGTTCCATCTGCTGAATCCACGGATTTCGCAAACTCAATGCCCGTTCCCATACCATCGTATTTTCCATGATCGACGTAAGCTGTTCATTCAGCTTTCGATGGGCTTCTTCATAGTCCAGAACTTCAGCATGATACTGTTCTTCCGTGATTTCATCGGCCATATAGCATTCATATAACGGTACACGGCGAAACTGTTCCATATTAAGTTCAGCCAGAATGGTCTTCATCTGCATCGAACTATCAGCTCTTACTGCTTCAATTGCTTTTCTGCCAGCTCCCTGCTGAATTGCGGAGTACATCTTTTCTTCTTCTCGACGTTCTCTCTCCATAGCATCTATCACCTTTTTATATACAGATGCAGCCGGAGCTTTCAATTCCTTTCCATTCTCCTTGTGAGCACGGCAGTAGCTGCAATAGAATAGTTCTTCTCCCGTTTTCTTATCCTTATGCCAATAAAGTGGACGTCCACAGGTACAAATGGTACGCTTTGCCAGTGGATTCGGTTTTTTGTATTTTTTCCGAGTCGATTTTTTGTTCTCACCCTGCCGCATATTGCAAGGAAGCGCATAAAACTGTTCTTTTGTCATGTACGGCTCATGGCAGTTCTCTGCAATAATCTGATGGCTTCCGTTTGCCGTTGCACCCGTGTATGTTGGATTTCTGAACAATCCCCTCAGATTATCCGATGTCCACAAATCAGGTTCTCCCTCATATGGTTTTCCCTGAATTCTTTTTTTGTGCTTCATTGGCGGTTCGACGTTCTGTTCGTTCAACCATTTTGCAATATCGCCCATCTTCTGTCCCGATGCATATCTGGAAAAAGCTTCGCTCAGATACGGCGCAACCTCTTCATCCTTTACCATGTTGCTTTCACCATTCCTGCGGATATAACCAAACGGAACAGAATTGGTCAGTCGGAATCCTGCGCCCTGCTTTTTCCTCCATGCAAACATGATTTCCGCGTGCATCTCGCAGCGTTTTTCCTCAAAATAGTCCTCAACCTCTTTTCGACTGGCAGTTCTGGTGTCCAGTCCTTCTTCCAGCACGATCAGGTTAACACCTGTCTCATAAAGAGTTTCCTTGATTGCCTGACGCGCCGCCGGGAAGTCAGGACCACAGTAGTACATAGATGCTACAATGATGCAGTCAAATTTTCGCTCCACTCCATCATCAATCATTTTGTCAAATGCTGCACCTGCGTTTTCAGCATTCTTGCGATCAGAATACTTTTTCTGTAAATTTAACTCTTTATGTTCAGCCAGGTATTCTGCAATGCGCTGATTCTGGTCGGCAATCGTCAGTTCACCTTTATGGTTTTTCCAAGGTATCGTCTGGGTATAACTTACGCATTTCATACTGCACCCTCCTCCGTTTCTGTTGTCAGAACACTGTTGCAATATTCCAGTACATTGCGGATTTCCTGGTCGAAGCGATATTGGATGTGAATGTGCTCCTTATCATAGACTGTAATGCTTTCCACCAGTTCTACCAGAACACGGCGATTCAGACTCGTTAAGTTTTGATAGGATTTAAAATCTTCGATCCACGGCAAATGTTCCACATCCAGATTGTTCAAACTATCCAGTTGACAGTCCATTTCCATTTTTGCCTTACGGATATTTTCGATTTTTTCGTTAAAGGAACAGCTGAACTCTTTGTACTCATCCTTACTGACAATGCCGTTGCTCATATCTTCGTAAAGCTGACGGCACAGGGTCTGGTATTTCTGTTCTTCCTGTTCCAGCACTTTCATGTGCTCTTCTACAGATTTTAACCTTCGTTGGTTTTTGGGAATCTCGTTGATTTCATCCAGACGTTCTTCTAGTCCGCTGATCTGCTGAATCTTTTCCTGCAATGCAGCCAGCACCACTTCTTCCAATTTACTTTCCCTAATGTGGTGTGAAGAACAGCCCAGGCCCTTATGATTTGTGACGCAGTTCAGATATATATACTTTTTACCTTTTTTTGATACGGTGCACCGCACCATATTCTGTCCGCAGTCACCGCATCGAACAATACCTGAAAAGAGATGGACTATCTTCTGTCCTTTCGATGCACAGGTGTCCAGCTTTAAAACTTCCTGCACGATGTCAAACATTCTTTGTGAAATGATGGCCTCGTGTGTATTGGGAACTTTGATCCAGCAAGATTCATCTACGTCCCGGATTTTCTTGATCTTGTAATTGATTTTTTGCCGTTTACCCTGCACCATCGTTCCGGTGTAAACTTCATTTTTCAGAATCCGAAGTACCTGAATCGCCTGCCACTTTGCATGAGTTCCAGTCTTGAAACCACTGTGATAATTTAATCCGCACAGCCGTTTGTATTCACTGGGAGCCAGGACCCCTTCGCTGTTCAGTTGGTCTGCAATAGAGTTTGCACTCATGCCTTCCAATTTTCTGCGATAGACAGAGCGAACAATATCTGCTGCGTACTCATCTACCACCAATCGATTTTTGTTCTGTTCATCTTTACTGTAGCCGTACACTGCGTACCCGCCGATGAACTCCCCCTTGCGCCGCTTAATGTCCAACTGGCTCCGAACCTTAATGGAAATATCCCTGCAGTAGGAATCATTCAGCAGGTTCTTGAAGGGAACCACGATGCTATCTGAATCACTGCTCTCAGTGTTTGCGTTATCGTAGTTATCATTGATGGCGATGAACCGAATCCCCATCATCGGGAAAATCCGTTCCAGATACTTTCCCATCTCAATATAGTTACGGCCCAGTCGAGACAAGTCCTTGACTATGATGCAGTTGATTTTGTCGGATTGGATGTCCTCCATCATCTGCGTAAAGCCCGGTCGCTCAAAATTGGTTCCCGTGTAACCATCATCTGCATATTCTCCTACCAAATGCAGTTCTGGTCGTTTTGCAACGAAATTCTGAATCAATTCTCTCTGGTTTCCGATGCTGTTGCTTTCAGCCTTATCTCCGTCCTCGATAGACAATCTCAGATAGGCCGCTGCTCGTATGCCCTTATTCTTTTTTTCCTTATAATAAAACAAAGCCATTAAACCTCCCGTCTCCACGCAATTCGCATGGTAAAATCCAGAAAGTTAATGGCTTTTGATTGCACATATTTACTTAACCCGTCTGTATTCTACCAAGCTGTAGCACAAAAATCAAGCTGTAGCGTACATTTTTCAAAAAATCTTTTTTTCAGTGTTTCCCCATGCTCTGCAAGAGGCAGTCCCACAGTTCACTGCCCTCTGGCCGGAACGATTCATACACGGTGATGCCCTTAATGATGATTTTTCTGTGATGGTCAGGCTCCGTTCGCTCCTGCTTCACTTTTTTGTCCATTCGCTCTTTCTGCTTCATCGGATCAATCCTCCTTTACTAATAGGAATCCAGAAGGGCATTTTGGAATACAGTTTTTGAAAGAAAATTTAAAAAAGCTGAAAAGTGTATTCCAAATAAAGGTTGCGGATTCCTATTTATAGAAGCATCTTTTTAGGGTAAGCCTTCGGATTACGGCAGAAGTCTGGGGCTTTTCTCTCTTAGCGCAAGATTCGCCCATAGTAACTCAAAACTCACTTTCGTGATTTTTCGTTCCTGGCAATCTTGATGGGGATTCCGTTCCCCATTCCCACGGTACGCACAAAATCTTGGATTTTGGCTATCCGGCTCCACATAAATGTGTTCGCAGCCGAACGCCTACGGCTTATCGGAAGTTGCTTCGCAACTATAAAAACGCAGGAGGATCACACTATGGCACGACCCAAAAAGGAAGAAAGTATCAGACGCACCAGCAATGTAATGGTTCGTTTCAGCAGCATTGAATATGAACTGGTGGCCGGATATGCAAAAGATGCTGGTTATCCCATCTCTACTTTTGTGCGCAAGCAGGCTCTATCTGAAAAAGTGACTGTCAACTACAACATCGTTGCCGATATTGGCGAAATTCAGAAGTTGACTGCTCAGGCCGCAGGCATCGGAAATAATCTTAACCAGATTGCCCGCTATTTCCACGGCGGCGGTCTGGCATCGCGCGGAATGTTGGAAGAACTGAAAAAGTGCATTGCGGAAATCCGTGAACTTCGGCAGGAAATCGTTCAGCTTGGAGGTGTATACCGTGGCAATTCTAAAACACATCGCAAGTAAAAATGCCAATTACGGGAGTGCCATCGACTATCTGAAATACCAGCATGATGAATTTCATTTGGTTCCTGTCCTTGATGAAAACGGGAATATGATGCTCCGGGATGAATTTTACCTTGAGGGATTGAACTGTGATCCCGAAACCTTTGACCTTGAATGCGAACTGTTGAACCAGGAGTATAACAAGAACAACACTTACGATGAAATCAAAAGCCACCATTACATCATCAGCCACGATCCGAAAGACAACACTGACCACAACCTGACTGGTGAGTGGGCGCAGGCCATCGGCATGGAATATGCAAAGGCCAATTTTCCGGGGCATCAGGCTTTGGTCTGTACCCACACCGATGGTAAAAACGGCACAGGCAACATTCACACCCACATCATAATCAACAGCCTTCGCAAATCTGATGTTGACCCGCAGCCATTCACCGAGCGGCCTATCGACTGTAAGGCTGGCTACAAGCACCACCTTACCAAAGACTATTTGAAGCACTTACAGAAATCTCTGATGGATATATGTCAACGGGAAGGGCTTCACCAGGTTGATCTGCTCTCCCCCGCTTCGGAAAGAATCTCTCCACAGGAGTATTATGCCAAACAACGCGGACAGCAAAATCTGGACATTGCCAACATGGAACTTATGATTGAAGGCATTACCCCCATGCACACCACTTTTGAAACGGGCAAAGAAAAAATCCGCAACGCCATTTCGTACATTGCAGAACGTGCCACATCTTTTGAAGAATTTCAGAGATTGCTGAAAGTGGAATACGGAATTTTCGTAAAAGACCATCGAGGACGATTCAGCTATCTGCCTGCCGACCGACAAAAGTATATCTCTGCCCGCGCCCTCGGCTCTAATTATGACCGTGATAGGCTACTACACATTTTTGCAGAAAATGCAAGGACCGCAGAGCAGAACAATCCTCATTGGGGCGCAAATGATCCTATGGCCATCCTGTTCATCAAGTCCGATCTGCGCCTTGTGATTGACTTGCAGACCTGTGTAAAAGCCCAGCAGAGCCGCGCTTATGCGCAGAAAGTAAAAATTTCCAATCTGCAGCAGATGGCCCGGACCGTTGCCTATGTGCAGGAGCATGGATATGATTCTCGTGAGAATCTTTCCGAAACTGCGGATGCCATCTATACCAAAATGGCTAAAGCGCGCGGCGATGCAAAGCTCACTGAAAGCAAACTACGAAAAATAAACGCGCAGATTCATTACCTTGGTCAGTATCTCTCCACAAAATCCATTTACGGAGAATTTCTAAAAGCCCCGAATAAGAAGATTTTCCGTCAAGCACACTCGGACGAACTTGCCCAATATGAGGAAGCACTTCAAATTCTGAAGCAGCACTCGCCTGATGGGAAGTTTCCTACCATGAAAGACCTCCGGGCAGAAAAAGAGCAGCTTACGATTCAGAAGGATGCCCAATACGATACTTACCGTTATTTCAAGGATTATCACAAAGAACTCCAGACCGTGTGTGCCAATGTAGACAGCATCCTCGGTGCAGAACAAAAAGTGCAGCAGCACGAACAGCAGCACACGCGAAAATACGAGCCATCCCTCTAACACATTTTTTCAAAGTCACCTAGAAACAAAAATAGCCAGCGTATCATGTGGTTCATTCCACACAATACGCTGGCTATTCGTTTTCATTTACTGCTTATACCGCAGCATACCATTTTTTAGTTCAATAAATTTCCCTTCAAAGATTTCCTGCAACACCTGCCTGCATGGTATCCGTTGCAATCTTCTGACCTCAGACGCTTCCATTACGCGGAAAGTGGTTTGGTGATGATCCTGATAAAACGCAATGAGTGATTCAATGTACGGCTCAGCATCGGCAAGTGTCCAGTTTGATTCTTCTTTTAAGCGTGAGAATACTGATACCAGACTGATGCACCGAACATCTTCAAAATTTGTGGCTCCATTCCGAGCATTTTTGTCATCGGAGCAGAACACATAGATCTGCTCACCAAGCATCACCGACAAAACCTGTAATAGCACAAACGACTTGATTTCCCCAAGATTATTTTTCTTTCCTACTTCAATATCAAGCAACTGGAGTTCTTTCAAATAATCCTCATTTGATATTGTCGCGTAATCAGCATCTTCCAATGCCCGATAATGTTCCGAAAAGTAATTCCTAGAAAAGGCATCGCAGGCCAATTTTAACATCTGCGTATAAGTCGCACACGCCAGCGGCCCTCGCACAAGTGACAGGCTTTCAAGGATTTCCTGATCCGTGTAGCTTTTTATCTTTTGCGCTCCAATCTTCTCGCTCAACCAGATTGGCGTATCAGCATTATACCGATTGAGTTCCGTTACGATTTGTGCATGACAAAAGAACTCATACTCCGGCAATTCCATGACCCGATCAATCAAATGATTGCCGCCATCATCTTGAACAGAGTGCGTTTTGGAAATGAAGTCAGTATCCAGCAGTGCGTATCTTTTCACTTCGATCTGACACCCCTCAATCCAAACCATACTCTTTTTTCAGTTGAGCAAGATAGGCCACATCTTCATTTTCTCTGGATTCCGTCAGATACTCATGCTGTCTGTTATACTCAACTTTCTCAAGGAGTGTGCCAAAAGATTCTGTTCCTTTGCCATCGAGCTGCCAGCGTTTTGCTTTACCTGTCAGCAATACTCTTTCCATTACGTCCGCAGAGCCTACCTCCAGCAGCTTTTCAGCCTGCTGATGAGATATGTTCCCGCTTTCAAACAAACGCAGTACAACTGCCTTATAGGGCATAGCAAACATATCCATAAGCATCAGGACAGAATCTACCGTAACCAAATCTTTATCAAGCCCATACAGCAGAATCTGCTCATGGAGCAGTTGATCCGGCATCAGAAGAAGCCCTGCAAAGGCGTTCGCTTCCAAGTCCTCCTGCGTTCTTCCTGTTTCATCACCTGTTGCCGAATCCAGCATAGAACCATTTTTTATATAGCTCTGGTCTGCATTTTCCACATAGCAGTAGATATGATACAGTTCATGCGCCGCCGCAAAAAATTGCTTACAAAGCGGAAGTGCTGTATTTACGCACACAAAAATCGTATCCTGCTTCAAAAAAGTCAACGCCCATAATTCATCATCATGGATCGGGTAACGAAGCAGTTCCAGCGCGATTTCTTTCTTCCTGGCATAGTTCTGTATGACAGCAAAGATATTGTCCTTGATAATGGAATTGCCGACATACTCTGCCGAGAACTGCCTGACGATGGATTGGATTTCATCAAATTTCTTGTTTTGGCTTACAAAGAGGCTATCTTCCAGAACATTGCTCATCACTTATCCTCCCATGGCTGCTCCATCCTTTTGCCATTCTCGCACACCCTAGTATGGAACAGAATCATATCGGACAGTTCATCCGCAAGTTGGATTCCCTTTCTTGCTTCCTCAGTTTTAACACGCCCCATAAACGCATGGATCACATTCGTGTCCATCGGCTTTTCCGGCATCTTCATCAGAGAATCCATCGACACGTGAAGGTATTCAGAAATCTTATGAAGTTCAATCGCGTTGATTGCTCTTGCACCATTCATGATTTTGCTCATTGTCTGCTTGGAGACTCCAATTCCTTCTGCCAGATCAACTTGCTTTTTGTTTTCTTTTTTCAGTTCAGCCTGAATGTTGTTTGCAATTATCATATTTACATCCAGCATATAATCGCCTCCTATTCTTGTACTTATATTATACGCTCTCTCGCCAAGAATATCAATCATTTGGAAACTATTTTTGAGTTTCATAATATTTTGTTTCCATTTCGGTTACAAAAGCAAGAGCGGTGGCTCTTTTTATGGAACCACCACTCTGCACTGTATCGGATTTTTAATTCTTCCGGCTTCTCTCCTGCTGCTGTTGCTGTTGGGGCTGACTTTTCTGTTTTCGCTCTTCCAGTTTGATGTGCAGGCGGTCAAGGACTGAAATCCGATTTCCGATGATACGCGGTTTCTTCGGATTATTGTTGACACAGCCATCAATCATGTTGTAATTCTGCTCTGTGCCGGATTCTTTGGCACGTTCTGCGGTGCCATTCTCCAAAAACTTCTGATGATGCAGCAGTTCCGGCTTTTGTTCTCGAAGAAACTTTTCGATTTTCTTCATAACCGAACTATCAAATCCGTAAATTGTCTGCGCCACCAAAACTCCGCTGTCGTGGAGAACAATGTCCGGTTTTTGCTTTTTTGTCTGTTCACAGACAAGCTGAACAAATCTTTGCTCCTGCACATTCTTTTCGTCAATGACTTTCCATGTATCTGTTTGGCCTTCTATCTGATAGCCACCCTCATTCAAAATCAGGTAGCTGCCCTCAGCTTTTGGTGCCAGAAAGCCATTGAACTTTACCAGTGATTCTTTGTCCACATAGTAAAATGCGGTCTTTCCTGCCGCTGTGATTGCAATAACGTCACTGACACCAAATTTTCTGATTTTGAATTTGTCGGGATTCAGGCTTTCCATGTTTTCACGAATTTTCGCTGGAACCAGCCCTTGCGACGCTTTGCCGCAATAGCTGATTTCATAATTGTCCGTAGTTATCATAAAGCCGTGTTCGATCTGATACGCATAACTGCGGCAACGGTATTCCCGATTTTTCTCAGCATCTTTGATTTGGTAAATCACAAACATATCTGTTGTCATTACTTCTCCGTCACCTCTGTTTTCTTATTTGGTTCATCTGGCTTATACCATTCCAGTTCCAGCCCCTTAAACTGCGGCTCAGTCAACCGCTGCATCTTCGGGATGCTCTGCTGAACAAGCACAGCCATCTCTGCATCCTCTGCCACAAGCAGCTGGACCTCCGTCAACACCTGAATCGTATCTTTGAGTGTCGGCTGCTCAAACATCGCCATCAGCATCAATTCCAGTTCATCAAAGCGTACATTGCTCATAACTCCATCCCTTTCTTTTTCGCTTTCTTCGGCTTATCCTGTTCCTGTGCAGGCTGCTCCTGCTTTTTTGCTTTCAGACTGCGGAGGGCATCCAGAACAGACTTTTTCGTATTGCCGCGTTCCTGCTCCTTACTCTGCTGCCGTGTCGCCATCAGCTTTTCCATATCAGAGATAGCCTGCTGCACCAGCTTATCATCCCTGAAGTAGTTGATGGAGTTGATGTTCTCGCGTTGCACTTTATCGTTCACGACCAACTCATACATTCCAACAAAGCCGCCATCTTCCTCGATGCAGAATCCAATGCACTTGTCAGCGTTCATCCGTTCAGACGGAATCTTGTCGTAGATTTCAAGTGCTTCTTCCATTGTCAGATGGTCGTGGAACTCTCCCGCAAATGTAAACTCCAAACACTCCGCGACATAAAAGCTGAGCGTTTCTTCCGGCGCAGGTCTTTCTGCGGCGAGCTTTTCTTTCAAAACTTCTGCCTGCTGCTCTGCCACCATATCGGCCTGTTCCCGCAGTTCTGCCGCGTCAATGACCTTGCCCTGTGCTGCATCACAGCCAAACTCTGCCAACAGCTCCATCATAGCCTCCTGCACAGGCTTATCTCCATCCGTTTCAAGGATGCCGCCATCCCGCTCCGTGAAGTCCTTATTATATAAGGTATAGTCGAAACCGTCCTCACAGGTCTGGATATGGAAATAGGCATCCGGCAATTCGTAGGCCAGTTCCACATCCTGCACGGCTAACGCCCCCTGCAACGGCTGGACAACGTGCTTCTGGACATACGGGTTATTCCAGCCCGGAACCGTTTTATAGTCCTCTACGATGGTGTCAATGCCGTTTTTGCACTGTAAAATATCCAGTGAACCCGGCAGCAGATCAGGATTTTTCTCCACACCCAAGGCTTTCATGTAATGGTTTGGAAGTGCTTGATACTGCGACATTGCATCGTCGAGATTTCCAAACCGCTTAATTTCAAGCGGAACAGCCTGCCGGTTCTCGACCACATAGAATCGCTTTACGAATGGCTGTTCCAATTCTTTCTGCTTTTCCAGTTTCTCTCGGTACATCGTCACAAAGCCATCCAGTACAGCCGAATGGCTGGTAACTACCCAATCTGCTCGAAATTTAATGATTCTCGCATTATTCTCCGGGGTGCCGACCTGCTCTGCCCATTCCTTATTGCTGTGAGAAAAGCGGCCATCATAGTTTTTGTAGCGCAAGGTATTCGCAAGAATGTACCCCACACGCTCCATACCATACTGCTTCACCACCTGATCAACTGCACCATCGCCAAGGTACATCCCATCATAATTGTCCGCAATCGCTTCATGGATTGCCTGCTTACACTCGCTGTTCAGCCGATAGGATGTACGGTACAAATCCACCTCGTCACTTTCTTTGGCATAGCTGAACGGCTCATAGTAGACAGGCACATCCGAATAGTCCTGCGCGCTGTTGTCCGGCACAGGCACAGCCTTTTCAATGATCTCCGATACCACATCTTCTTTTTTCGGCATATTCCATTTTTCAGAAAGATACTCTTTTACCGCATCCAGAAATTCGTCATCGAAGCCGTTCCACAAATCCTCTGCCACCAGCTTGCCCTGCTCATCGACTGCAACGCAGGCCGCCATGTCACCGTGTTCCTCATGCTCCAGCAGAAAGAACTTCTCGCCACCAATCTCCGTTTCATCAACAGCATACCATGTGCCGATATGCCCCTCGACTGCGATGTGGTCGGAATCGCCGTGGATCAGACCACTTCTTTTCTGCTGCTGTTCCTCCATAAACTCTCGCACGGTCAACTCTGTGCCCGTGAAGTTCAGCCCTTCCTCACCCAGTTCCAGCCGCCCGTCTGCGCCAAGGTCAAGTTCTTCAGCCATCAGAACAGATGCCGCATGGTTCACCACCACAGTTTTCTCTACTGTGACAGGCTGGCCGGGGTCGTAGTCCGAACCGCGCAGATCATAGCGATATAAGCCCTCCGGCACATCTTCATCCCGCAGTCGGCCATTGCTGAAAAGACCCGGCTTATCAAAGATTTCGATTTCCTGCAATGCTTCGTTCAAAAGATTTTCTTTCTGCAAATCCAGATTCCTTTCCTTGAAAAAATCCGGCAGTTCTGCAAAGCCGATGCTGTCCACATAGTAGGCTTTGACTGTACTGCCATCATTGAGTACCACCACGTCGCTGACCGACAGCGAATGACCCGTAAAATCTGCCGGACGCTGGATATTGAACCGTTCATAAATGCCATCCAGCGTGTCCTTTTCCGTAAGCGGTGCGGTATAGATCAGGTCATAATCTGCACGGGAAACCGTTATGTCTTTCTTCTGCACATAGTCCAGCCCCATGAAACGATAGTTATGTTCCGGGTCACGCTCTGTAATCTGATAAATGCCGAACTGCTTTTCGCCGCTATTGAGCAGCACATTTTCCTGTTCTGTCATGTTCCGCTCCTGTTCCAAATCTGCTATTGCAATCTGGAAGGTATCACTTCCGCGCTCGATTTCCTCTCGTGCCGTGACAAGAATCGGCCACGGACTGATGCGGACAAGGTAAATCTGCTTACCCTCATCGTACAGCCGCAGAGCCTGTTCACGGTTTATCACTGTCAGCGGAAAATCCGGGCGCGCATACTCGTCCTCTGCATAATCTTCCCGTTGTTCCAGCAAAATCGCATCCCATGCGTCTGCCTTAATGCCGAAAATGCCATCGTGCTGCTCGATTTTCTCTTGGTTTACATAATCACCTGCCGTGCCATCACGGAACAGCGGATAAATCCTCTCACCCAGCCGATGCCATTCCCGTGCGCCTTCTTTCGTCAGCGGCAACACATCATCTTTCCGGTAGCCATAGTCGTGCATTTCCGAAAGTCCAATCATCCCATCCGGGAGATTTTCGATTTTCTCCTGTGCATCGTACATCAGGCGGTTGGCTTCTTCTTTGTCATCCTCGGCCAGTGCAGCCGCCAGACCATTCACCAGTTCTTCCGTTGCAGCCCGGTCATCCAGCTTAAAGGCATAATTCACGATGAGATTTCGCTGCTCATCATCGAAAATCGTTTTTTCCTGCTCCTTATTGGCAATCAACTTTTCCGCATACTGCATCGCGGTCATGCGCTCTACGCTCCTTTCTGCCACCGCCGTTTCCAGTTTTTCAAGAAAATCAGCAGCGGTCAATCGAATCGTATCCATCGAATCTTTCAATTCTTTCAGTTCCTTGCCGCTTGCCCAGCTTGCCACATACGGGAAAGAATAGTCAGACGTATCAATGCCCAGAGCCGAGCAGACCGTAAATGCGATGCTTTCGGCTTCGGTTTCTTTCGTGAGCCTGTCTTTTTCTTCGCCGTGCTGCTTCATGAAATCGCCGTTATGCAGCATCGCATGAGCAACCTCGTGGATCATCGTCTTTATGGTCTGGCTCTCGCCCATGCCGACTTGAATGCAGATTTCTTTGTCTGCATCACTGTAATAGCCTTTGGCATCCCCTTCGATTTCATCAAACCGCATCGGCACAGGTGATACCTGCTCGATTGCCGCCGTAAGCAGCGCATAGTCTTTAACGCTGGCCGTTAGTTCGTTCACTTCCAACGATGGAATCGGTTCACCATCCGTCTGCGATATATCAAAAACGGTCGTCAATCGGAACCTCGGAACCACATACTCCACACGTTCCATTTCCGGTTCACCGTTTTCGTTCAGCACAGCTAAGCCTGTATCTTTGTCGATTTTCTCTCGCTCCTCCACTTCCTTGATGGGAGCCGGAGCAATGATCTGGATGCCTTTTTCGCCTTTTTTGACGTAACGGTTGAACTTATTCTTCCATGCGTTAAACCCTGCCACCAGTGTGGCATCAGGCCGCTGCATTGCGATCAGCAGCGTATTGTTGAAACTGTAATTGTGAAATTTTGCCATTGTGTGCAGATACGTCGTGTACATTTCCGAAGTGAAAATGTCCTTTACGCCCTGCTCCAACCGTTCCGTGATTTCTTTCATCTGCTGTTTGCGGTCAACTGCCATGCACATCCTCCTTCTTTTTCTTGACCCATCGTGTTTTCATCTGGCGCGGATATTGGTCGGCCTGTTTCGGTGCCTTCGCGCCGTTCCATTCCAAGCCTCCGGCCCTGCCCTCACAGGTGTACCCGGCAGCTTTCAGGGATGCTCCATTTTCCGTTTCCAGAATGTAGGTAACAACTCTGTTGTAACCCATTGCCCGTGCTGCACGGTACGCCGCCGCATACAGGATGCTGCAGGCGTTTGGAGTTCCATCCGTACACAGGCGATTAACTTCCAGCGTATAGCCATCGTCCAGCCGCCGTGCCACGGGTCTGCCGCAGATAGCAACCCCCACCAATGCGCCATTGTCCGATACGCCGATAGAGAATTTATGTCCTCGTGTCGGCTTATGGTGGCGGTGATACTGCTGTACAAATGCGTTCGCCGTTTTCAGATTGATCGGTGTTAATGTCAGCAAATGCCCTCCTTGTTCAAAAACACCCCGTTAGATTCCTTGCAGAGATCTAACGGGGTTATCCTATTTACAGTTCCATATTATGACTTTTCCGCTTCTGGAATTTCTGCGGTTCTGCACTGCGATCTGCCTGCTTTGCATGAAGCTGTGCCAGCACAGAGGGTTTCCGCACATTGTCCGCAGTGCGCTCTGCAACGCGGCCTGCATAGTTTACAGGCTGGCGCGGCCTATCTGCGACTTCGGTTTCGGCTGCATCCTCGTCCACGCCCAGCGCATCCTCACTACCCTTTTCATCCATGTTGAGCAGAGAGTTCAACTCCGCAAGGCGCGCAGATTTTTCGGCCAACTCTGCTTCCTGCGCAAAAGGACGTTTGGCTTCTTCCTTTGCCTGCGCCAACTGCTGTTCCAGATTTTCCAGTCTGCGTTCCACCTGCGGCAATGCTCTTTCGATGCCTGCCAGTGCATTGGTAACGCGCAGGATATTACCCTGCGCGTCTTTGCCGACTTCCATCGAATAGTTCCACACGCCTTTGATGGATAATCGGAACACCTTATCGAAATTGTCAAACCGGGAATGCAGTTCAAACGCACCGTAGCTGCCGATCCTGCCCTCGGTGCCAGCCGCTTTCAAAGCCTTGCAAGCCTCGATAATGGCTGCACCTGCTTCCTTGCGTTCAGTGTACACCTTGCCGCTGATTTCCATAGAGAAGTGGTCTTTATCCTGCGCCAGAAGCGGTTTTGCCGCTTCCATATCGGTTTTCAGGGCTTCAATCTGACCCTTTGCCGCAGTAATTTCTCGTGGATAGCGGCGCGCAATATCCGATTCCAAGCTATAAATCTGACTGGTGTGATTAGCTTTCAGCAGTTTCAGTTTGCTGACCTGAATATCCAAGTCCATCTTTTCCTTGATGTAGGGATTGCCCGTTGCCAGTGCCTTGATTTCGGCATAGGACAGCGCGGTATCGTCCACATCATCGCAGGCACGGACAGGCGACTTGGATGTCATAATCTGGCTTATAAACTTCTGTTTATTTTCCAGAATCTGCCACATATACGAATCAAACGTATTTTCAGTGACGTAACGATAGATTTTTACCTGCTTATTCCGGTTTCCCTGCCGGAGAATACGTCCTTCCTGCTGTTCTAGGTCAGACGGCTTCCACGGGCAATCCAGATGATGCAGGGCAATCAGCCGATCCTGAATATTGGTTCCTGCGCCAAGTTTCGGCGTAGACCCCATCAGGATACGAACCTGTCCGGCGCGCACCTTTGCAAACAGGTCAGCCTTTTTGGTTTCCGTGTTATACTCGTGAATGAACGCCACTTCTTCACGAGGAACACCTTTCGCCACCAGCTTCTCCCGCACATCATCGTAGACGTTGAATGTACCATCAGCTTTTGGTGTCGATAAATCGCAGAAAATCAGCTGTGTTCCTCTATCCGACGAAGATTCTTCCCAGACCTTGAACGCATTGTCCACACAGCGATTTACCTTGCTTTCCGGCTCATCCGGCAGCATATCATTCATAAGCCGCTGGTCGAGTGCCAGTTTTCTGCCATCGTTGGTGATTTTGAGCATATTATCGAATTTGGGATTCACATTACCGTTGCGTACAGCCTCGGCACGGTCTGCAAAGGAACTGACCATTTCTTCCTGTGTTTCGCTGGGTTTCAGCACTTCGTTGATGTACTCCGCTTGCGGCACAGGCAGATTCAGCATATCCGCTGTCTGCACATCTGCGGATTCCTTGAACAGAGAAATCAGTTCCGGCAGATTAAAGAACCGGGCAAAGCGCGTTTTTGCACGGTAGCCCGTTCCTTCCGGGGAAAGCTCGATTGCCGTGACGGTTTCGCCAAAGGATGCCGCCCAATCATCGAAGTGGCTCAGCCCCATCTTCTGCAAGGTGTCATACTGGAGATACCGCATAATGGTGTACAGCTCCACCATCGAGTTGCTGACCGGGGTTCCGGTTGCAAAGGTCACGCCCTTGCCTCCTGTCAGCTCGTCCAGATACTGACACTTTGCAAACATATCGCTGGACTTCTGCGCATCGGTCTGGGCAATACCTGCGATATTCCGCATTTTTGTGTAGAGGAACATATTTTTATAGAAATGTGACTCGTCCACAAACAGACGGTCAACACCCAGTTCCTCAAATGTAACTACATCATCCTTTCTCGTCTGGTCGTTCAGCTTTTGCAGCTTTGCTTCCAGCGTTTTCTTTGTTTTTTCCATCTGCTTGACCGTAAAACTGCGGCTATCATCACTCCGGGCATCGGCCAGAGCCAGTGTAATATCGTCGATCTGACGCTCCACAATGGCTTTCTGCCGTTCCGGGGAAAGCGGCACACGCTCAAACTGCGAATGACCGATCACGATGGCATCGTAATCACCGGTTGCAATGCGGGAGCAGAACTGCTTTCGATTGCTGGGTTCAAAATCCTTTTTCGTTGCCACCAGCACATTGGCATTGGGATAGAGCCGCAGGAAATCTGCGCCCCACTGCTCCGTGAGGTGATTCGGCACCACATAGAGGTTTTTCTGCGACAGGCCCAGTCTGCGGCTTTCCATGCCGGCAGCGATCATCTGGAAGGTCTTGCCTGCACCCACACAATGAGCCAGCAGCGTATTGTTACCGTACAGAATGTGCGCCACGGCATTTTTCTGGTGCGGCATCAGAGAGATTTCCGGAGTCATGCCCTCAAAACGAATATGACTACCATCGTACTCACGGGGACGAATCGCATTGAAAATCCGATTATAGGTCGCACACAAATCCTCGCGGCGGTCTAAATCCTTGAAAATCCACTGCTTGAACGCTTCCCGAATGGATTCCTGCGCCTGCTGTGCAAGCATGGTTTCCTGCTTATTCAGCACACGGTGGTCGCCATCCGCATCGTGAATCGTATCGTAGATTTTGGTATCGCGGAGATTCAGCGCATCTTCCAGCAGCTTATAGCCGTTGACGCGCAGGGTTCCGTAAGTGTTGGTGACAAGCGGATTGCCGCGATCCAGCGACTTGCCCGAAATGTTCCATGCACCAGAAATTTCGGAATAGGTTGCCTTAATGTCAATCCCGGCATAGTAGTTCGGTGTCTTGAACACTTCTTTCATAAACTGCGTGATGTACTCCGGCTTTACCCAGTTTGCACCCAGCCGCACTTCAATTTCCGAAGCATCCAAATCCTTGGGCTGTACCCGTTTCAGGTAATCCACATTGATTTGATATTCAGCATGGTTTGCCGCAAAGGTTTCTGCTGTGGCCAGTTTTTCACGAACATTGCCAGACAAGTATTCATCCGAGGTTTCCCACTGCTGCGTCACAGGGTTTCGGAAAATCGCACCTGCCAGTTCATCCGTGATCTCCTGTTCTGTTTTACCGCAGAGCTGCGCCATGAACGGCACATCTACCTTTGCTTTCTCTCCAATGGAAAGTGCCAGGGCTTCGCTTGGCGTGTCTACTGAGGTAACAGGCTCCGGCTTACGGATGGTACGTTTGGTAAAAATATCGGCAAGCCGTTTGAAATTCTTCTCCTCATCCAGAATTTCCAGCGATGCCAGCAGACAATAACTGCTGTCCTGTCGGAATGCCCGCTTGTTGGCCGTGCTGTTGATAAGGCCATACTGCGCCTTAAATGCAGTGTACTGCTGTTTCAGTTCATTCTGCAAAAGCTGTACTTCTGCATCCGAACCATCATGCAGCTGACAATCCAACAGTTTCCGGGTGGTTTCTCGCAGAGCGATCATACCCAGCACCCGCTCTGCGGTTACGGCAGGCAGTTCCACCTTATTCATAAAGGAGTTTTCGCGGTAGTAAATCTGCCCGTCCACATTCGTGAAGCTGAAATTCTTCACACTTGGGTCTGCCGGTATAGGTTCTTCCTGTACTTCCAGTTCATCGTCGGAGATTTCCGGCTCTGTGATAGTAGTATGGATGTTGCCGATTGCTTCTTTTAACTGCTGGGCAAGGTCTGCACCTTCGATGGGCTTGACCGTAGTTTCCTGCTTGCCGTACTGGGTGCTTTCCGTGGTGATCTCGCCCAGCACCATTTCAGGATGCTGCGCAAAATACTGGTTAATGGAGTAGCCTTTCGGTGTTTCGCCAAGGTCTACCCAGTCTGCCCGCTCTACCGCTACACGGTCACGCTTCTGCAAAAACAGGATGTCAGCAACCACGCTCGTGTTGGCATTGCGCTGAAACGCATTGTTCGGCAGACGAATTGCGCCGACCAGATCGGCACGGTTGGCAAGGTACTCACGGACAGAGGAATCCTTCTTATCCATCGTACCGCTGGACGTTACCACCGCTACCACACCGCCCGGACGCACAAGGTCAAGACTTTTCGCAATAAAATAATCGTGGATGAGAAAATTGTGGCGGTCATACCGCTTGTCCGGTACTTTGTAATTGCCGAACGGTACGTTGCCCACAACACAGTCAAAGAAGCTGTCCGGGAACTGCATTGTTTCAAAGCCCTGCACCGCAATCTTGTTTTTCTGGTACAACTGCTGTGCAATGCGGCCTGAAATGCTGTCCAGCTCCACACCGTACATCCGAATCTTTTCCATGCTGTCCGGCACCAGACCCATGAAATTGCCGACACCACAGGACGGTTCCAGCACATTGCCTTTGGACAATCCCATATTGCCCAGGGCTTCATACATTGCCTTGATGACCGTAGGAGAAGTGTAAAACGCATTCAGGGTACTGGCGCGGGCTTCCTTATACTCATCTGCCGTGAGCAGGGACTGTAGTTCGGCATACTCTTTCGACCATTCTGCGTTGTTTTCATCGAACGCCTGCGGAATGCCGCCCCAGCCCACATACCGGGAAAGGATTTCCTGTTCCTCTGCAGTGGCCTGCCGCTGTTCTGCCTCCAGAATTTGCAGCACCTGAATGGCTTCCACGTTGGCTTTATACTTTGTTTTCGGCCCTCCTGCACCGAGATCATCGTCTGTGATGCGGAAGTTCATAGGCTCCTGTTTGGGCTGTGCAGGCAGTTCTATCGCACCGCTGTCCAGCGGAAGATTGTGCTGCCGCCGTGCATGGTTGACCTCTGCCGGAGTCATAGGCTGCTGGATCAGCGGTTCAAGGGCTTCCTCTGCTGCTGCACGGCTGATGGCATCCGTTCGGTTCTGCACATCTGCGATCAGCTGCATCTGTTCTGGCGGGAAGTCAGGGTTAAGCAGTTCTTCCAGTTCGCCGCCCGATTCTGCCACCGAATAGATCACATCCATCTGCTCCGGGGAAAAATCTTCGTAGGCTACACCTGCATTGTGCAGAGCCGTAAAGACTGTGATTTCCACCGCTTCTTCCATCGGTACATCGGCCTGTTCATATAAACGCCGAATGTACTCCAGTGGTTCCGTTCGGAAAATCGGATACCGGGCTTCTTTTGCAAGGGTCATATCCTGTAAACTGACCGTTCCCTGTTCAAAGTTGACCGAATCCACACGGAACTCTCTATCGTCCAGTTCAACGATGGTATTGACTGGCAGATATTCCTCTCTGCGGAAATACTTTGTCTGCGCATGGGTTCCATCTTCCTGCTGGCCGGACAGATAGACGCTCTCCCCCTGCTTCCAGAGCTTCATAGCCTGTGAAGCCCACTGTTCACGCGGAAAACCAGATACCTCAACCTTGCCGAGTGCGGTTTCCTTTTCCAACAGCTTGCTGCCAAGAAGTTCTGAAACGCGCTTTGCATCCTCGCCGTAGAACTCAAAGTTACCGTGCTGCTCGTAGCCGACCAGCGCATCCGGGTAACGCTCTTTCAGCGCGTTATACTCGTTGGCGGCATCCAGCGTCAGGGGCTGCAGCGTCTGCTCCGAAAGCTTTTCATCTGCAATGGGCACATCTTTTCGGGGTTTCTCAACCGCTGCGGCGGTTGACTGCTCTTTCGATTGCGGCTCCTGCTCCATGAAGTCAAACATGGACATCTGCCCCTGTTCAGGAACCGCAATCTCAACAGCCTGCTTCTTTTCCGGGAAAATCGTGTACGTCCCCTCAACATACTGGTGCAGGATAGAGAGGGATTCTGCCTTACGCTCATATTCTTCGGAATCCAGCGGCACAGACAGCAGTGCAGTGTCCATCTGCTCCAGCAGTTCAGCCGACTGTTCGGTGTCGGCTAGTTTTTCGACGAGAGCCTTTCGACCTTCTTCATGGTAAAGGTCCTGCAGATAAGGCCGCTCCACCTCGTTCGGCAGATGATGATAGAAGCTCACCACCCGCATTGCCATCCGCTCGCGCTCATAAGCAGGCATCCGGGAGTAGTCTGCCGGCTTCAAATACTCACTGTCACGGATAAGTTGGTCAATTCGACCTACAGCTTGATTCCAATTCAGATGAACGCTTGCATCCGGGTTCCCGTATGGGCCACGCTCCAAAGAAATGCCCCTGCCATCGTGATCTTCGTGAGAATCATCTGCCCCGCAGAGTGCATGGCTGCTGCCGCCGATTCCATAATGGTCTTTCAGGAAATCAGCCCGCTCTTTTTTGTCCTCATGATTCAGAAAGAACGAATAAATTGCCAGCCGACTGTCCGAATAATTGCTGCCCCGTGTGAAATAAGCGTTTATTTCATCTTCCGTAATGAACTTCTTGTACTCATTCCAGTGAAAGCCATCTCGCGCCGAGTAGTTCTGATAAGGCTTTGCAAACTGCTGGAACAGAGCCGCTACTTTATCCGGCTTATAAAAGTGCATCCGCATCAGGTCTTTATCTTCGGCGTAGGCTTCCCCCAGCGCAGATAATCTGTCGTTCAGGTCAGTCAGAAAATCCGTATCATCCAGCAAGCCTGCCAGCCTGTCTGTCAATTCCGGGAAACCGCCCCTGAAGATTTCTATATCCTGAAAGACTGCTTCGGCAACGCCATCTGCCAAGTCGCGCTCCATATAGGCCAATGTCTGCGCGTGTTCCTGCAAAGCATTCTGCCGTGCAGCATCGAGAACCGCCTGCGGCGCATACTCGCCCTGCCGGAGCAGTTCATGGATACGATTACTTACATCCTCCCAGGATAAAGACGCATTGGCAATCGTACCGCCCTTTGCCGTGCCACCTGCCGCAATGCGCAACCCCAGAACATCGAACCAGACGGCATACTTCGCACCGCCAATTTCAAAGCCTTTGCCGCCCGTACCATATTCGTTTTTCACGAACTCCGTGTATTCTTCCGGGGTTTTCTCGACCATGAAATTGTAGATCAAGCGCAGCTGACCCTTGCTGCGGTTGCTGCCCGTGCGCAGAACTTCATCAACCACCTCGGAATCCAGTGCAATCTTCTCTGCGTACCGTGCCCGAATCGGTTCTTCAATGGCACGGATCTGCTGTTCCACGGTGGGCAAATCAGGAAAAGAAAAAGCAGAGGCAATTTCTTCCTCTGCTTCGCTCAAATCCTGTTCCGTTGCTGTTTCAGTTAATTGTACACCAATTCCTTCAAGACGATCTCTTCTGCCATCGCCGTCAGGCTGTTCTGGTGTGCCACCCATGCCAGCGGGTCCTTCTCCTTGCTCGGTGCCGGAAACTTCTCGTTCAGGCTGTCCAGCAGGGTTTCCACCCGACTCTCCGCTGCTTCCTCGATCTGCGCCAGATGCTGGTTCAGTCTGCCGCTCATCAGCATACTCTGATACCAGTTCTTGCGGTTCTCTTTCAGGTACGTCCTGCGCAGCATCCCGTACTTCCCGATAATCTGCGGCTCGACCTTCACGGCCAGATTCGGGAACAGATAATCTCCCTTGCGGTAATACGTCAACTCCATTTTCTTGTCCTCCTTTGGTCGTGGTATCTGCGGTTTCACGCTTTAATGTGCTAAAGTTCGCATTTGTATTATACAAGCTGTCAACAGATTTTTCAAGCTGCTGCGTGATTTCTTTTTTGTAAATTTTCCGCATCTCACGGCCAATGTCAAAAAGAACCGCTTCGCACTGTTCGGAAACCGCATTGCCAAGGAACGACAGCACCGGCAGCTTGTTGAAATCCACGATGCGGATAAAATCATCATCGTCCAGTACATCCATAGGCTCCTGCCCGCAACGCCGGGAAAGCGTATAGAAGATACTGTTGGTCATCAATTCCCGGAAGCGGACGCGGATGTTATCTTCGTCCAATTCCTCCAGAAAAGTGTCTTTCACCTCATAGGTCAGACCATCCATCGCTTCATCCAGATTGTCGGCGGTCAACTGCTGTGCCAGCTCCATCAGGGCAGTATTCATGCTGTCTGTCTGGGATAAACCATAGGTATCTGCCAGATGGTCTAAGATAGCCTGCTCATGCTCGTGGCTGTCCAGATTCCATAAGAGCGGTGTTCTGCCGCCGCGCACCAGATGAGTGTCAGCAATATCGAACACATACCGCAGCTTGGTACGAGGTCCGGTATCATCCAGAAGCGCGATGCCTTTTGCGCCACGGTTGACCCATCGGCTCATTTTCTGATTCCAGAGTTCCATTTCTGCGCAGGCGGTTGCATCGGGCCGCTGCGCGTGGATCAGGAGCGTATCGGTGAACGAATAGCGGTACAGCCGCGCCGCCACATCCAGATAGCTCATCCAGTCCTGTGGCGAGTTACTGACATACCGGGCGTTCTGCTGCGCCAATTCTCGAATATCGTTAATCTGTGGCAAGGGTCAAACCTCCTTTACGTTTTCGTTTGCATCGGTGTTTTAGGAAATTCCAGGCTGTACTGTGCGCGGCCCTCTTCGACACGCATCACAAGGTCAGCGGCAAATGTTTTATCTTTTTTCGCGGAATAAAAGTCTTTTACATGGGTGCGGCCTTTCTTCAAAAGGTCTACCGCCATCTTCTTGTCCAGCGTTTTTCTCATGTTAGACAAGTATCTGCTTTCTTTCCAGAGGGCAAATTTACAGTTGCGGTCTGCACAACAAAAGCTGAGCTTACTCTCATGTACAGGGTTTCCGCAGACCGGGCATTTTCCTACGCTTACCTTATTATGATGGGGAGCCGCCGCGACGGTAGGAATCTGCCGGAGGTCGGCCAGCATCTTATCGAGCAATCCGTGGATGCCCTGCATAAAATCATGGGGCTTGATCTCACCGCGTTCCATCCGCAGCAGGTCATTTTCCCATTCGGCTGTCATGCTGGCAGATTTCAGGTAGCCCGGGATATTACGGATCGCGGCCACACCGTCCTCCGTTGGAATCATCTGCTTGCCTTTACGCTCAACATAGCCGGAGGATACCAGCTTTTCCAGAATTGCGGCGCGCGTTGCAGGGGTTCCCAGACCTTTCTTCTCAGTGTCCTTTTCAAATTCCTTGTTGCCTGCCGTTTCCATGGCCGACAGCAGGGTATCTTCGGTGTAGACTTTCGGCGGCGAAGTAAAGCCCTGCTTTTTCTCTGCCCGTACTGTCGGAATAACCATCCCCTGTTCCAAGTCGTTCGGAAATGACGCATTCTTGTTCTTCTCCGGCTCCACAAGCGGAACAGGTTTTGCAGTATAACCAGGCTGCAGAACATCCTTATATTTTGCCGTGAAGTTCCAGCCCTGGCAGCATACCGTCACCAAAATATCCTCATAGATGAACGGCGGCTGCACAGCCTGCACCAGTTTCCAGATGATAAGCGAAAGAATCTTCTGTTTGGTTTCGGACAACTTTTCCTTATTACACTTTGCGCCCTGCATCGTCGGCAGGATCGCATGATGGTCTGTGACCTTGCTGTTGTTGATAACACAGCTTACGTCTGCCGCCGTGCCATCCAAGGCCATTACCAGAGATTCCACTGTCTTGCGCATATCCTCGGTCACAAACTGGCTGTCCGTTCTTGGGTATGTCACCAGCTTTTCTTCGTACAATTCCTGCAATGCCTGCAAGGTCTGGCTGGCGGTCAGGCCATAGTAGCGGTTTGCTTCTCGCTGTAAGGTCGTCAGGTCATACAGCTTCGGGGGCTTCTTCTCCACTCGCTTGCGCTCGATGCTGCCAACCACCGCGCACTGCCCATCGCAAGCAGCCTGCATGGTATCGGCATCCTGCTCCTGCGCCATCTGTTCCGATGCCGCCACTACACCCGCACCGGACAGTTCCACTTTGTAATAGGGTTCTTTTACAAAGTTCTGGATTTTGGCCTGCCGTTCGGCCAGCATCGCCAGCGTCGGAGTCTGCACCCGTCCAATGGTCTGCCGCCTGCCGTATTTCTTGGTAAAAGCCCGTGTGCCGTTCATACCAATCAGCCAGTCTGCCTTTGCCCTGCACTCCGAAGCGGCAAACAGGTTGTCATACGCCGCGCCATCTCTCAGGTTTTCAAAGCCCTGCTGGATGGCAGCATCCTCCATGCTGCTGATCCACAGCCGCCTGATGGGGAGTTTGCTTCCGGCAAGGGCATACACACGACGGAAAATCGCTTCGCCCTCACGCCCCGCATCGCAGGCATTCACCACATAATCAAACTTCTTGCTGCGGAGCAGTTTACGCAGAACATTGAACTGCGGCTTCTTGGTATTGTGTACCAGCAGTTTCCACTCAACAGGGAGAATCGGCAAATCCTCAAAACGCCAACTTTCATAGCGTTCATCGTAATGTTCCGGGGCTGCATACTCTGCCAGATGCCCCAGACACCAGCTTACCACGCAATCCCCACCCTCCAGATACCCGTCCTCCTGCCGATAAGCACCGATCACTTTTGCAATGGATTTCGATACGCTCGGTTTTTCTGCAATCACCAGATATTTCAACGCTTTCTCCTTTTTGAAAAAAGCAGGGATAGCCTTTCGACTACCCCTGCATCCTTATGTTACGGTTTTCTTATGTGCCATTTTCGTTGCCGGACTGATTATCCTCGTTCACAGTCGCAAGGCTCTGGTCGGTTTCCAGATTTTCACTTTGCGGCATTTCTTCTTTCGGCTTCGGCTTATAAATGTAGAAGTAGAAGAAAGCACCTGCACCGCCCAGTGCCGCCACGAATACCAGCAGCAGAATCTTATTCATGCCACCGCTCGATTCCTCTTTCGGTTCTTCGATTTCCACATCCGGGGTAGGTTCGGGTTTGGTTTCGGGCAGAACTACCGCAGGCGTTTCTTCTTCCTGCTTGCCGTTCCGATCTTCATCGTCCAGAAACTCCTGCAAATCGTACTCGTCGATCATCGAGAGCATATAGACGTTTTCGCTGTTCCGCGCCCGGTCAATCACCAGAAAGAACGTATTGCCGTCCTTCGTCTTGACCGTGAAGAACTCCTTGCTGGGGTCATCCACGATGTTATCCTCCACCTCGCCGTTGCCTGCGATGGTGAACGGGATCTTTTCTTCCTCCGTCGGCTCTGCTTCCTCGATCACCTGCACAGGTTCCTCCGTCACCTCAGTGGTGTCCACAAAGGCAAAGGCCGGGGTCGAAAAGCCCACTGCCATCAGCAGGGTCAGAATTGTGCTGGGGATAACAACTCCCAGCCGTTTAAGCATCTTTTTCAATCGCTTCCTCCGTTTCTGCTTCCTCCGAAGCGTTGTTTACAGCGGTCAGGAACGTCACGTTGCCCGCCTGAATGTTGTCAAGCAGAGCCAGCAGTTCGCGCCCGCCCATCTTGGTGCTGCGGATGGCACGAATGATCTCGCTGTCCTCTTCCTTTTTCTGTGCTGCCCGGATGGTTCTCAGCCGTTCTTCCAGTTCCGCGATCTGCTGTTCCGTCTTTTCGGCTTCATCCAGATATTTCTGTAATTTTTTGCCCATCGGCCCTCCTTTCAGTTGATGCGTCCAAAGCCTAAAAAGTGGCTTTGCCAGTAGGTCGAATTGATACTGGTGTAGGAAATAGGATCGCCGCAGTGGATCATCATACCATTGCCGACATAGATGCCAACGTGCGACGCGCCAACGGTGTTATAGGTTTTTTCAAAGAAAATCAGGTCGCCGGGCTTTGCATCCGCAGGGGAAACATAACTGCACTTCCCGCGCAGGCCGTTGGCTGTTGTACGCCCAACGCTCCACCCATTGCCGCAGTTATTGATAACCCAGCAGACGAAGCCGGAGCAGTCAAAACTGGTGCTTGGGGAACTTCCGCCCCACACATACGGCATACCAAGATACTTTTCGGCTTCCTCAATCATCCTTGCGAACTTTTCATCCGAAAGGGCTTCCGAAGGAATATCATACTTGAAACCACCGCCGGAACCACCAGTACCGCCGCCCGTGCCGATACTGCCCGTTGTGCCGCCGCTGTAAGTCGGGGAGCCTGCGCCGAACAGTTCCGGGCGGTTGCCGTAGGTCAGATTATAGGCATCGTACCGTCCGGTCTGCTTCCGGTTCATGTTCTTCCGCGCGATGGTATCGAAGCCCTTATTTTTCAGCAGGACATTGAGGATTTTATACTCGTACTCCACTTCTTCCTGATAGGTATAGGTTTCCATGCTGATGTTTCCAAAAGCGTCAATCGTTGGCCGAATCCCTACTCTGGTTTCCATGCGAGTGCGAATCTCAATGGTTTCCCACACTTTCAGGAGATACTGCTGCTTGAACAGTTCTTTGATAACAGGCTTGACCTGTCCTCTGGTGAACTGCTCATAAACCGCAGTCAGATGGGAAATCAGCTGATACGGGTCATGGCCGATCTCGTCCAGCTGATAGCGGTATTCATCGTAGCCCGGATGGGTGGATTCCATCTGCCGAATCTGCTTATCCAGTTCTTTTTCCAGTTCCAGATAATCTTCTTCCGCACCTTTCATGTCGGCATCCTTGCTGGGGTAGGTCGTTCCCACAAAGGTACTACCCGTTCCCTGAATCGCTGCACCACAGCTTGAAAAGGCCCCCAGCATGACCATCACCAGCAGGATACCCACTCCAATACTGACCCACAGGGTTTTATTCTGCGCGACGATCTCCTGCACCGCCGCCTTCGCTTTTTCCGTAATGGTGTTGGTTGCCGCTGCTGCCTGCTTGCTGGCGGCAGTTCCGGCTTTCTGGCCGCGCTTGGCGGCTGCATAAGCATCCTTATACTGCTTTTTCTGGTAAAACTTCGCACCGACTGTTTTTGATTCACCTCCTGCGGCAGTCGGCGGTGGCTGGGGCTGTTTCTTTTTTAGCGGCGGTTCTGCTGCATTTTCTGCAGTACCGCCCTCGCTCTCGGAGAATTTCAGGCGGCTGGACTTCTGATCCTCGCCACCTCTTTTCTCTGCTCTGGCAGATTTGTCTTTGGGCTTTTTCCTGTCTTTGACAACGTGGTGCAGGCGTTCGGCGGCTTCTTCCGACTTATGAGCAGCTTCCACGCCGGAATTGTCCTTTTCTACCTGATGTACTTTCTGATGGGCATACCCGGTGGCTGTGTCCACTCCTTTCTTGGCCACCTTTTTAACGCCCATCCCCATACCACGGACAATGCCGCCTTTTTCATCCTCAAAAGAAAGTCGGCCTTTCTTGGTCTGCGGCTCTACATCCGCTTCCGCAGGCGCATCCTTCGGCTTCCCATCCTCCTGATGGGCTTTGTAATAGTCTGCGCTCTGCTTGGCGGTGCTGTGATGCCGGGGTGCATCCTCCTCCCCGTCCCCGGCATCACAGCACCGTTCTTCTTCCACGATAGGTTCTTCGTCGACTTCCTTTTCCGCAGTTTCTTTTGCCGAATCTTCCTTCTCCAGCTTTTCTTCTGCGGTTGCGGACTTCTGTTCCCCGGTGCGGAGGTTTTCATCCACCAGACCATCCTTGGTCATTTTCTGGACGATTTTATCTCTGCCCCAAAACTTTTTGTCTGCTATGGAAATCACCTCCTTCCGGCTGGAGCCGTCATGCGAGCAGGGCTGCGTGGGTTTCCCACTTATCAAGCACCTGCTCCAGCTTCCGGGCAAAGGCGATTAGACGGGCATTCACTTCCTCACGGTCAAGATAACCGTGGGCTTCCATGTGAAAGCCGTCAGTCAGTTCATCGGCCAGTGTGCCAACGGCGTAAAAGTCCTCCAGCACCGTATGCACTACCGATTCTTCATCTTGGAAGTTGAGCGGCTCCACCTCATCGAAAGGCGGGCCGGAATCGCTTTCGTGCGGCTCCATGTCAGAGTGATGATGAATCTTACGGCTCAGTCGGTCAAAAATGTTCGGTGTGTTCATGCTTCTTTTTTCTCCTTGTATTTTCCCATCTCATTGGGTTTGGTGGTCATCAAGCTATACAGTTTCAGCGATGTATCGAACTTATCCTTGAACGGGATAATCGTATTGCCGTAGAACAGCAGCCCCTCGCCCTCGTTGCTGTTCGTCACATACGACAGCTGGAACGGTGAAATATTCAGCTGCTTTGCAAGGATTTGTCGGTCGCCCGATGCCTGGTTGAGCATATAAATAAAATCGCTGTTCTCAAAGATGTTCTCGATTTCCCGGCTTGCGAGCAAATCCTTGATGTTCTGGGTGATGCCTGTGGGTACGCCGCCCCATTTTCGGAACCGCTTCCAGATCTCGACGCTGTATGCTGCGGTCTGTTCCTCTTTCAGCAGGAGGTGGAACTCGTCTATATAGTACCGGGTGTTCTTTTTGCTGTTGCGGTTGATGGTAACGCGGTTCCAGACCTGATCCTGGACGATGAGCATACCCAGTTTTTTCAGCTGTTTGCCCAACTCTTTGATATCGAAACAGATAATTCTGTTATCCAGTTGCACATTGGTCTGGTGATTGAACACTCGCAGCGAACCATTGACGTAGATTTCCAATGCCGTGGCGATACGCTGCGCCTGCCGCTCTTTCTGCTCCCGCAGGCAGTCGTACAGATCACCGAGCGTTGGCATATTTTCCGGCTTCGGGTCGTTCAGATACTTCTGGTAGACCAGCGGCAAGCAGCGGTCAATGACCGACTTTTCTTCCGGCTCCATGCCATCCCGTGCGCCCATGATAAGTTCGCACAGGGAAAGAATAAAGTCCGATTTCATGCCCAGCGGGTTATCATCGTCGGCATAGTTCAGGTTGATGTCCATCGGGTTGATGTAGTCCTTACTGGTGGACGAGATATGGATAACCTGACCGCCCAACGCTTCCACCAGCGGATAATAATCGGCTGGGTCAGCGGTGTTACCACCGCCTTCCCGCCTAAGAACCGTACGTG
>OHWE01000193.1_pt1 | contig 34021 bp, 27 predicted proteins | sample 1579661 | NCBI WGS metagenome assembly OHWE01 (sample SAMEA3882552, study PRJEB24775) | human gut metagenome | biome: human-associated habitat; feature: intestine environment; material: feces | place: Netherlands | collected 2009/2010 | reverse complement strand
TTTCAGCTCGTCCAGCTCGCGCAGGTTTTCTTTCCATGCTTCGTCGATAACATGCAGCAAGATGGATTTCTCGAATGACTTCACCACCTCCTTACATTCTGTCTCGTAAGCTTTCTTCAGGTTGCAGGAGATGTTGTACATACGTTTTCCGTCTGTGATGGGGATAAGTATGTTTTCGTACATGTGTCCCTGCATTTCGTATACTTGCTTGATGACCGGATAGGCTATCTGTGCCATACGTTCTGTCTTGCGCTTGAAGAGTTCCATGGCAGCGTCAAAAGTTCTGTCTGCCAGTTTTTCTTTCTTCTCATTACGGAATTCCTCTTCGGTGAAAGGTACTTCCATGGCAAGCGTCTGGAGCACATCCATCTTGCAGTTTTCATAGTCGGGTGCTTCGACGGCGTTGGCACAACGGTCCCAAATCATGTTCACGATATCCATACCGATACGTTCGCCCATCAAAGCGTGGCGGCGTTTGGTGTAGACTACTGTACGTTGCTTGTTCATCACGTCGTCATATTCCAACAGACGCTTACGGATGCCGAAGTTGTTTTCCTCAACTTTCTTTTGCGCACGTTCAATGGATTTGGAAATCATGCCGTGTTCAATCATTTCACCTTCTTTGAAACCCAGTTTGTCCATTACACTGGCAATGCGGTCACTGGAGAACAAACGCATCAGGTCATCTTCCAAAGATACGAAGAATACAGAAGAACCCGGGTCGCCTTGACGTCCTGCACGACCACGTAACTGACGGTCCACACGGCGTGATTCGTGGCGTTCTGTACCGATGATGGCAAGACCGCCTGCAGCTTTCACTTCCGGACTCAGCTTGATGTCGGTACCACGGCCGGCCATGTTGGTGGCGATGGTTACCTGTCCCGAGCGGCCCGCCTCGGCCACGACCTGCGCCTCCAGCTGGTGCTGCTTGGCATTGAGGACGTTATGCTTGATGCCGCGGAGCTTGAGCATACGGCTCAGCAACTCCGAAATCTCGACCGAGGTGGTGCCCACCAGTACGGGGCGTCCCGCCTCGACCAGCTTCACGATCTCCTCGATCACGGCGTTGTATTTCTCACGCTTGGTCTTGTAAATCAAATCCTGGCGGTCGTCGCGGATCACCGGGCGGTTCGTCGGGATCACCACGACGTCGAGTTTGTAGATGCTCCAGAACTCCGAAGCCTCGGTTTCGGCCGTACCGGTCATACCGGCCAGCTTGTGGTACATGCGGAAATAGTTCTGCAGCGTGATCGTTGCGAAGGTCTGCGTCGCAGCCTCGACCTTCACGTGCTCCTTGGCCTCGATGGCCTGGTGCAGGCCGTCCGAATAGCGGCGCCCGTCGAGGATACGCCCCGTCTGCTCGTCGACGATTTTCACCTTGTTGTCCATCACCACGTATTCGACGTCTTTCTCGAACATGGCGTAGGCTTTCAGCAGCTGGTGGATCGTGTGCACGCGCTCCGACTTGATCGAATAGTCGTTGACCACCTGGTCGCGCTTCTGCGCACGCTCCTCGTCCGAGAGGTTGCTCTTCTCCAGCTCGGCCACCTCGGCGCCGATGTCGGGCAGCACGAAGAACCCGTCCTCGTTGAAATATTTCGACAGCACCTCGTGTCCCTTGTCGGTCAGTTCCACCGAGTTGAGTTTTTCGTCGATGACGAAGAACAGGTCGTCGGTGATTTCCGGCATGCGGCGGTTGTTGTCCTGCATGTAGGTGTTCTCGGTCTTCTGCATCAGTGCCTTGACGCCCGTTTCCGAGAGGTATTTGATCAGCGGCTTGTACTTGGGCAGGCCCTTGTGGGCACGGTAGAGCTTCACGCCGCCCTCGTCGTTCTTGCCCTCCGAGATAAGCCGGCGTGCCTCGGCCAGCAGGCCCGTCACGAGGTTTTTCTGCAGGTTGTAGAGATGGTCGATGGCCGGGCAGTACTGCTCGAAGAGCTGGTCGTCGCCTTTGGGTACCGGGCCGGAGATGATGAGCGGCGTACGGGCGTCGTCGATCAGCACCGAGTCGACCTCGTCGACGATGGCGAAGTGGTGCTTGCGCTGCACCAGATCGGCCGGCGACGAGGCCATGTTGTCACGCAGGTAGTCGAAGCCGTATTCGTTGTTCGTACCGAACGTGATGTCGGCCATGTATGCCTTGCGGCGGGCGTCGGAGTTGGGCTGCGTGTCGTCGATGCAGGCTACCGAAAGCCCGTGGAACTGGTACATCGGGCCCATCCACTCCGAGTCTCGCTTGGCCAGGTAGTTGTTCACCGTGACCAGGTGCACGCCCTTCTTGGCCAGTGCGTTGAGGAATACGGGGAGCGTCGCCACGAGTGTCTTTCCTTCACCCGTCGCCATCTCGGCGATCTTGCCCTTGTGGAGCACTACGCCGCCGAACAGCTGTACGTCGTAATGGATCATGTCCCATTTCAGGTCGTTGCCGCCCGCCATCCAGTGGTTGGCGTAGATGGCCTTATCGCCCTCGATACGGACGAAATCCTTCTCGGCGGCCAGATCCCGGTCGAAATCGTTGGCCGTGACGACCACCTCGTCGTTCTGCGCGAAGCGGCGTGCCGTATCCTTCATGATGGCGAAGGCTTCGGGCAGTATCTCGTCGAGTTTCTCCTCGATCTTCTCGTCGATGCGTTTGGTTGTCTCGTCGATCTGCTTCGAGATACGCTCCTTCTCCTCCAGCGAGGTTTCGGGCAGTTCAAGCTTGGCCTTCAGTTCCACGATGTCGGCCTCGTCCCGGGCGATGAAATCGGCGATCTGTTTCTTCAGCGCTTCGCTCCTGTCACGCAGTTCGTCGTTCGAAAGGGTTTCTATCGAAGGGTACACCGCTTTGATCTTCTGGAGGTAAGGCTCGATCTGCTTGCGGTCTTTGTCGGCTTTCGAGCCGAAGAAAAGTTTGATTAAACTTGCAACTATTTCCATATGTGATTTCAGTTATTTCGGGGTTGTGTACGTAAATCTTACAAAAGTAATGATTTCTTTCAAAACCACAAAATATTGCGGCGGGGACATCACTCCCCGCCGCAATATTTTTTCATCTGCGGAACTGCCGTCCCGGCAATAGTTTGCAGTTATTTTTGGCGCTTGTGCAGCTTGTAGTAGAGGACGTACAGGCCCGGCAGGCGGTTTATCAGGAAATGCCGGAAGTCCCGGCGGCGGAATTCGAGCGGCATGATGCCTTGCCGGCGGGCTTCCCGGAGCATTTCGCGGGCGTTGCCGAGTTGCCTCACCACGGTCTGTTTGCATGCCAGGCTTAGGGTCTTGCCCACATGCAGGTGCATCAGGCGGGCGCCTGAGGGGTCTTCCGCCCCGATGCGGGAGGCGAAACAGGTCAGGCTTTTCATGGCGCGTACGAGGTCTAAGCGACTTTGCGGCTTGTAATTGCCCATGAACGAATCGCTGCGTTGCAGGTAGTTGTAAACCCGGACGGGGAGGTATTGGATCCGCCGTGCGTAATACAACGCGCGGGGTGTGAACTCTTCGTCCTCATGCCAGATCGGAGCCATCCGCAGCGAGTTGGCGTCGAGCATCTCCTGCGAGTAGAGGTAGGCGTATACCATCGGCAGGAACCGGTCGCGTTGCAGGAAATCGACTCCGCGCTGCACGTCGGAGCCGTTGCCTGCGGAAATCCCGTCGCTCCAGAGTGGGACGTCGTTGCCGTTTTCGTCGATTCCAGCTATTTCGAAGCACAGCATGTCGAGCCCTCCGCACTCCATGGTTTCCACCAGACGGCCGAGGACATTCGGTTCTAGGTAATCGTCTGCGTCGAGATACATGACGTACCTGCCAGCGGCGCGGTCGGTGCCGTAGTTGCGCGTGCGGCTCAGCCCCTCGTTGGGTTTGGTATATACATGTACGTTGGGGTGCCCCTGCGCCGCCTTTTCGGCGGCTGCGAGCGATCCGTCCGTCGACCCGTCGTCGATGACCAGAATTTCGTACTCCTCGGGAGATAAATCCTGCCCGAGGGCCGAAGCGATGCATTTCCCGATCAGTTTTTCGAGGTTGTACAACGGGATTATGATGCTGACTTTTTTCATATCACCGGAGTTCGAGCCACAGCAGGCGTTTCCTGATTTTTACGGTCCACGAGGGATAGAAACATTTGCAGGCGAGCTTGTAACGGTAAACCAGCCGTTTGCGCAGCAGTTTCGGATCGTAGGCCCTGCGTTCGGAGTTCGCGCGGTAGAGTCGTTTGAGCAGGCCGCGGTAGGTCGTAAGTTCGTCGCGCCGCAGTGTCCCGACCCGGAGGTTCATCTGCGTGTATATCCGCGATTCCTCGTCGGTGAGCGTCATGCCGAGGGTTGTGCGCAGCAGACCCCGCTGGATAGCTTGCGCGCTGAGGGTCTGCCGGTCTAACTGGCTGGTCGAAAGTTGGTTTTCCCACCTGCGGTAGAAAAACAGATGTTTCGGAATATTCGCCATGTGCATGTGGTCGGAAAGGTCTACCCAGAATTGGTAATCTTCTGCCATGGTATCCCGGAACTGCACTCCCGAACATCGGAACGCCTCGCTGCGCATCATGACCGCCGACATTGCGAACGGGCAGCCGAAAAGCATCTGGATCCGGATTCCTTCGTGCGTGGTGGGATCCTGTATCTTCTGTTCTCGGGCATCGTCCGGCCCGAACATCGTATAGTAACTGCCGCACAGGTCGATCTGCGGGTGCTGTCCGAAGAATGCTGTCTGGCGGGCGAAACGTTCCGGCGAACAGCGGTCGTCGGCATCCATGAACGTAATGAAACTCCCGCGCGCTGTCTCCAGCCCCCGGTTGCGGGTATAGGCGGCGCCGTGGTTCGCGTCGTTGCGCATCAGGACGATCCGTGCGTCTTGCGCGGCATAACGGCTTGCGATGTCGTACGAGGAGTCCGTCGAGGCGTCGTCGATAACGATCAGCTCGAAATCCCCGACGGTCTGCCCGAGGATGTTGCCGATGCTTTCGCCGACGAACCGCTCTGCGTTGTAGAGCGGCATGATGACGCTTATGAGGGGGGATTGCTTTTCCATCGTTGCCTGTTATTCGGTTGAACTTATGCTTTGCAGGATGCGCCGTCCGACGGGGCATTCCGTACAGCGTTTTGCAGGGCAGTATTCCGTGGCGAGTTGCAGCAGCGCCTGCGATTCGAACGCGTTGCGGATCGAAACGCCCGTGTTGCGCCAGTTGCGCATGTAACGGTTGTCCTCGGCTGGCAGGCGTTCGAGCAGCGTGAGGGCGCTGTCGCGCAGCGTTTCGCGCCCGGTGACGCTGCCATAGGCGAATTGCAGGACGGAAACGAGGTTGATGCCGATGATATTGGCCTTGAATGCTCCCAAACGCTTGGGGTGTTCGTCGCTTGCGATCCCCGGGATGTGGTGCGTGCGCCAGTAAGCCGACGCTTCGATGCAGAACAGCCGCCGGATATCCTCCTCCGTGCGGCATGACATGGCGCGTTCCATTACGAATTCGTCCTGTATGAAGAACTCCGCCGCCTGCGCCAGACGCAGTACGGGATGGTTGGCGGGGCGAACTTCGTCCAGTTCCCAGACTCCGGCCTCCAGCGGTTCGATGTCGTATTTGGCCGCCAGGTATTCGAAGTCGCGCGCCAGGTCGAGCGTGTATGCGTCGTGCGGATAGAGCGTCAGCAGCCCCGAAGCCCCGAAGAACATGGCTTCGACGGCCCGCGGCGCCAGCCGTTCGCGCAGGACGACCTTGTAGGGGACGCGGCGTGCCAGCGAGAGGTACGCCTCCTGGTTCCGGCGGTCGCCCAGCGTGCGGAAATAGAGCAGGTAGAAGGTCTGGTTCCAGTTCTCGGAAGCCTCTTCCCGCAGGGCGTCGACCATGCGCATCTTGCGTTCCAGCCGGCTGAAGAGCAGTGCCGTGCATATTTCGCTGCGCTGCAGGGAGCCCAGCCCGGCGAGGTACCCGCCGCAGGCGTACGTCCCGGCCCCGGCCTGCAGCCGGTTCAGCATCCGATGCTCCTGTTCCGCGCCCATGTCAGAACATGTTGAGTTCGAGCAGCGCCTCCTCCGACATCATGCTCTTGTCCCATACGGGGTCGAACGTGAGGATGACGTTCACCGCCTTTACGCCGTCGACCTTGGCAACCTGCTGGTTGACATCCTCCACGAGCATGTCGGCCATGGGGCAGTTGGGTGCCGTGAGGGTCATGCGGATGTTCGCCACGCCGTCGGGCGTGTAGTCTATTTCGTAGATCAATCCCAGGTCGTAGATGTTGACCGGGATTTCGGGATCGTATATGTTCTTGAGCGTAAGGACTATGTCCTTCTCTACCTTCAGTATGTCTTCGGGTGTCATGGCTGTCTGTTATTTTTCGCTTTTGCTTGCGAACGCGAGCGCATAGAGCCGCATCTGCTTGACCATCGACAGCAGGCCGTTCGAGCGCGTGGGCGAGAGGTTGGCGCTCAGGCCGATGGCGTCGATGAAATAGAGGTCGGTGTCGAGGATCTCCTGCGGCGTGCGCCCGTTCAGCACGCGTATCAATAACGCGATGATGCCCTTGGTTATTATGGCGTCGCTGTCGGCGGCATAGTAGACCTTGCCGTCCTCCAGGCGTGCGTCTACCCACACGCGCGACTGGCAGCCGTCGATCAGGTACTGTTCCGTGCGGTGCTCGGCTGCGATGGCCGGGAGCGAGTCGCTCAGGCCGATGAGGTAGTCGTATTTGTCGAGCCAGTCGTCGAATACCGAGAACTCCCCGATGATCTCCTCCTGTATCTTGTCCATATCTTTTGCTTTAAAACCTTACAAATCTATTATTTCCGGCAGTACTTCGCCTTCCGATGCCGCAGGCTCGGTGATCTCCAGCATACGTGCCACGGTCGGGGCCACGGCTGTCATGTCCACGCGGCGCTTTATGCGCTGCGGCCCGACGCCGACGCCGTAGAATACCAGCGGCACCTGCGTGTCGTAGCCGTACATCGATCCCGACGACGACCAGCAGCGCTCCTGTTCCTCGATCCAGCCGGGCATCAGGTTCAGGATGACGTCGCCCGAACGGCGGGGGTAGAAGCTGTTCTGCATCTTGCGGGCATAGCCGCTCCCGAAGTAGCTCGTACGCATGGCCGTCGCCGAGAGGGCGTGCGATACGCCCCGGAACTGCATGGCGAAGATCGCCACCTCGTTCTGTACTTCGGCCAGGTCGAGCCCCCGCTCGTAGATCAGGTTGTGGTTCAGGTAGACGCATTTGTCCTCGTACTCCAGCACCCAGTCGCCCATGCCGTAGCGGACGTTGAGGAAGCCGTTGACGATCACCTCGAACTGGCGGGTGTTGAACCGGTCGCTCTCTTCGTGCCCCGTGTCGAAAGAAGGGCTGGTGCCGTGGTCGGAGGTGAAGACGACGAGCACCTCGCCGTTTCTGACCTGGGCGAAGACGAAGGTCAGGAAATCGGCCAGGTCGCGATCCAGGCGGTAGTACATGTCCTCGACCTCGACCGACTCGGGGCCGTAGGCCTCGCTGATGCGGCGCGGCGTGTCGAGGCAGATGTTCAGCAGGTCGGGCGTCGCGTCGTCGCCGAGTTTGAACTGGGCGATGGCCTGCTTGGCAAAGCCCAGCACGGCGGTGTTGCCCGCCGGAGTGTAGCGCATTCTGTCGTAGTCCGACGTGAGTTTCAGGCGCCCTTCCCCCGGCTCGTCCTTGTCTTTCCTGCTTTTGCCTGTGAGAACGATGTCCCAGTTGCGGGTGTTGAGGTAGCGTCCCTTTTCGTAGAGCGTGCGCCACTCGGGGGTGATGTATGAGAGGTTGTAGCGTTCGCGGTTGCTGCGGGCTACCCATTCGGGTACTTCGGGGGCGTAATAGGGCGACGTTTCCCAGCCGCAGCGCGCCGAATCGAGCCAGAAGGCCTCGCCGCCGTGCCCGGCCATGATGACCGCCGACATCGCCTCGGTGGCAACCGAGACGGCTTTGGCTCCGGGCTCGTGTTGCAGGAGCGCCTCGGCGAGCGTCGGGGCTATCAGGTTGTAGGGCCCCGGGCCCTTGCGCCCGGCGATCAGTTCCACGGCGTCGTTTTCGACGTAGTCGCGCCAGCGGGCGCCGATTACGCCGTGCGTCGAAGGCATGGCGCCCGTGGTGAGCGTGGCGAGCGATACGGGCGTCGTGGTCTGCTGGTAGTCGTAGCGGCTGTCGGCGAAGACCGTGCCCCCGTCCAGCAGGCGCCTGAGCCCGCCTTCGCCGTAGTTGCCGGCATACCGGCCGAGGTCTTCGGCGCGCATCGAGCCTACGACGATGTTGACGACCAGGCGGGGGCGTGCCGCCGCGGCTTCGAATGCCGCCAGGGCGGCTATGGCGAGTAAAATGATCCTGTGCTTCATTGCGTGTGTGTGATTGGCCGCAAATTTACGAATTTATTTCGATACATCTGCGGAAATATTCCTCCTCGGCCTGAAAATCGACCTGCGGCAGTGCCGCGATCTCGCCTATCCTGCGGCGGCAGAACTCCCGGTAGGCCTCGCTGCGGGGGTTGCGGGGACGGTGCGCCGCCGCGACGACGATGTGCCGCACGTCGGGGAGCAGGCGTCGTGCCTCGTCCGAGAGCACTGCGGGGATGAATTTTTCCCAGACGTATTGTATGGCCTGCGCCGAGGGGTGCACCAGGTCGTCGGCGTAGAAACGGTAGTCGCGCAGGTCGTCGTTGAGCACTTCGTAGGCCGGGAAGTAGTGGACGGCGGCGTGCGCCGCGGCCAGCTCTTCGGCTGCCAGGCGGAGCGCGGCCTTGCTCACGGCGTTGCCCTCCAGCCCGTCGCCGAGGTGCCGCACGGGGCTGACTGTGAGGATGACCTCTTTCCCTGCGAGCGGCCCTGCGAGCAGGGCTGAAAATGCCCCGGTGATCTCCGCGACGCCCAGCCTGCGCCGTACGAATTCGGTCGCGGGCTGCCGGTGGCAGTTGGCCACCACCTGCCCGTTGTGTTCGTAGACCCATGCCGTGCCCAGGGTCAGCAATACCCGGTCGGCACGGCGCAGGGCTTCGGCGCCTGCCTTGCGGGCGGCGTTCATCGCAGCCAGCGCCTCGTCGGGCGACGCGGCCGAGAGAGAGCCGTGGAACCCGTAGTGGAACCACAGTTCGCCGTCGAAGTCCAGCTCGGAATGCTGTACGGGCGCCTCGTCCGCATAGCTGCGCAGCGCGGCGGCGATGGAGAGCGGGTTGAACAGGATGCCCGTGGGGTTTGTGACGATGCGGAACCGGGCTTCGGCGAGCCGTCCCGCGATGTGTTCGGCGAAGCAGGAACCGAGGGCCAGGATGCGGTTCCCGTATCCGATTTTTACCCCGAGGGGCGCAATGTCGATTTCGGTGCGGAATTTCATACCGCAAAAGTACAAATTTTATATCTTTGCCGTATGATCCTGCATGCAAACTGCAAAATAAATCTGGGGCTGGATGTCCTGCGCCGCCGTGAGGACGGCTACCACGAGTTGTCGACCGTGATGTTCCCCGTGCGGGGACTGTACGACGTGGTCGGGGTGACGCGCACGGCCGTGCCCGGCGTGCGGTTCCTCTCCGAAGGGCTGGCGGTGGATTGCGCCCCCGGGGAGAACATCTGCGTCAAGGCATTCCAGCTGATGCGGGAGCGCTACGGCGTGGACGGCGTGGAGATACGCCTCGACAAGCGGGTGCCTTTCGGTGCCGGACTCGGGGGCGGTTCGTCCGACGGCACCGCCGTACTGCTGGCGCTCGACGGGCTTTTCGGCCTGCGGCTCTCGGAGGCGGAGCTGATCGACCTTGCCGCCGGATTGGGTAGCGACACGGCTTTTTTCGTGCGCAATACCCCGCAGCTTTGCACCGGGAGGGGCGAGATCATGGAGCCTTACCCGCTCTGCCTGGCGGGAATGACGCTCGTTGTCGTAAAACCCGACGTGGGCGTTTCGACGCGCGAGGCTTACGCAGGGGTACGTCCGCATGTGCCCGAAGTGCCCCTCGCGGAGCGCTTGCGGCGGCCTGTGGTGGAGTGGCAGGGTTTGGTGACCAACGATTTCGAACCGCATATCTTCGCGGCGCATCCTGCCATCCGCGAAGCCCGTGACAGCCTGCTTGCGGCCGGAGCGGTCTATGCCTCGATGTCGGGCAGCGGCTCGGCCGTGTTCGGACTTTTCGACGATGCGCAAAAAGCAGGGAGCCTGCGGCTGCAGACCCCCTTTGTCTATATGTTGTAGCGAGGGACAACCCCTTTGTTAGCTTGGTTTTCCGCCCTTTTCCGCATCTCGGTTTTCCTGCATCCCAGGTTGTATGCCCGTCTGAACTTGCGCGCGTTTAGCAATTCGCCGCTTTCCCGGGCTACTGCTTTGCCATTTCCCCGTGTCACCGCGTCTCCGCTTTGTCGTGCTTCCGCTTTCCCGCATCGCCGCTTCGGGGTGCTTCCCGCAACTTACTTCCCGGGCGAGGTCTTCCCGCCGCCCTGACGACCTGCGGTGTTTCCCGCAGGGGGATTGTCTCCTGCTGCTGCGGTTTTTCCCGTTTCCGGTCTGTTTTCCGGGATATCTTTTTGTGGTTCATCTCTTGTGCCTGCGGTGTCCTCCCCGTCCTTTCCGGAGCTTTTATCCGTTTCGTCCTCCCGGTAGACCACATCCATGATCCCGTTCAGGATGTCGTTCAGCGCACCTTCTCCTTGGTACAATCTTTCGGTCTGTCCGCTCTTCGCATTCCTGTCGAGGATATTGAGCTCCTCCTTGAATTTTTCGGGGGCGACCAGATAATAGATGCCCAGCGACAGCGTCAACAAGCCCAGGGCTGCGAAAAAGGCATAGACATATTGCAGCATGTCGACCAGCAGCGTGCGCAGGACGGCGCCTTTCTTCTTCAGCCCGAACAGTTTCCGGAATACGAATCCCGTATAGATGAAGACGGGCAGCATCTGCATGTAGAAGGAGCTGTACCACGGGATGAACAGTTCGGCAGGCAGTGCGAGGATCATCAGCGTGATTTCGAACACCGACAGGAAGATGCCTATGTAGAGGTATTCCACATATTTGAGGTCGGAGCGCCTGCGGAACACGGTTTTCATCGCCAGTGCATAGAACGGCAGCATCAGCAGCATGTTGGCCGCGGGGTGCAGCGTGGCGTAGTCGTAGTAGGAGCAGATAAGCCATCGGAACAGAGGGGAGTCGGCCCGGGCCGTAGGGGTGAACTCCTTGCCCACGAGGGCGAACACTACGGCGTAGAAGGTCGAGAGCATGAGCAGGATCGCCACCGGGTTGAAATATTTGCGGCGGTGCCCGAGGATGAACTCCGAGACCGAAACATAGGGGTGTATCAGGATCGCCAGCCATGTCATCACGGCGCCCTTGCGCATGTTGATGCCCCGCAGGCCGTACGCTTCGTCGCCGATGAAGGTCGAAGAGATGCTGTCCGCCAGCGACGCCCAGGTCAGCCGGTCGGTCGTCGTGCGTTGTCCGCATGCCGGACAGTAGTTGTGGTCGATTTCGTGGCCGCAGTTGCGGCAGAGTTGGTGTTTGGGCATATTCGTTTTGTTATGCAGCTTCCCGGGACACAGTTCCCGGGAAGCGTGCCTTGCCGTAGCGCAGTCCGCAGTACGGGCAATAAGCCGTACTGACCGTGCGCCCGCAGTCGGGACATACGATTTCCTTTATCCGTCGGGGATGTTTGGGGCCGGTCGCTGCCCGACCTGGCATGCGACGGGCGCGGAATAATCCGCGCCCGCAGGTTTTGTCCCTTATTTTGCCGCGTCCCCGGCTGCGCCGCAGGGGATCGCCATCTTTTCGATGCGGTGTTCGTGGCGTCCGCCTTCGAACTGGGCTGCGAAATATGCGTCGAGCATTGCCACGGCTTCGTCGTTGGTGATAAAACGCGCCGGGAAGACGATGATGTTGGCATTGTTGTGGCGGCGGATGAGCGACGCGATTTCGGGCTCCCAGGCCAGGCCGGCGCGGATGCCCTGATGCTTGTTGAGGGTCATCGTCATCCCTTCGCCCGAGCCGCAGAGGGCGATGCCGCGTTCGAGTTCGCCGTTTTCGATCGCCTCGGCCAGCGGATGCGCGAAGTCGGCATAGTCGACGCTGTCGGGCGAATGCGTGCCGAAATCGAGCACCTCGTAACCCATGGCGTCGAGGTAACCTACCAGAAATTCTTTCATTTCATAGCCTGCGTGGTCGCTGGCAATACCTATTTTACTCATCGTATTTTGGTTTTGTATCGTATACGGTTTCTATTCTACAAATATAAGGAAAAATAACCGTCGCCGTGCTTCCGGCTCCCGAATTTGTGCTATTTTTGCCCCATGAAAATTCTTCTCGTCGTATTGGGATGCATCTCGTGCGTGCTGGGCATCGTCGGCATATTCGTCCCCCTGCTGCCTACCACGCCGTTCCTGTTGCTATCGGCGGCCCTTTGGGTGCGTTCTTCGCCCCGGCTTTACGGTTGGCTGCTCGCACACCCCTGTTTCGGCGAGTATGTACGGAACTTCCGCGAAAATCGCGCCATACCGCTCCGTGCCAAGATCATTTCCCTGACGCTCATGTGGGGGACGATGCTCTACTGCATTTTCGCGCTGCTTACCGCCTGGTGGTGGGCGCAGGCGGCCCTGCTTGCCGTCGCCGTCGGTGTGACGTGGCATATCCTATCGTTCGCCACTCTGAAAAAGGGGGTGTCGGCGCCGGAAGATCCCGAAGGGGAATAACCTCCGCCGCAAGGGGTGGCAACGCGGCTGAAGGGGGCTCACGAGAGAGGAACGATTGCCCGCATGAAAAAACGACCCGGAAGGGTCGTTTGTGTGTTCAGAATCGTCGGCATTTTTCGTCCGGTTTCCCTTGCGTTTAGTCCTCTGCGGGCTGCCTGTCCATGTCGAGCATCGAGTAGCGAACGGAGTAATAGCCCGCGGGGCTGTCCGGTGCCGGGACGACCGAAGTCCCGATGCGGAGCCGGTAGACGTATCCCGGTTCGTATTCGAACCCTTCGATGCGGAACGGCCACGGCTGCCATTCGTTCAGTCCGGACTCGGGGAACCGTACGCCCAGGAATCGCTGTCCCCGGTAATTCATCGGCTGCGGGGCGACCTCCATCGTGAAAGCCGGGAAGAACCGCTCGGGGATGACCGAGGTCGCCGGGGTCTTCGAAATTTGCTCCAGCAGGGTGTAGCGGATCGAAGAGCCGTCCTGGGGCGTGTCGGGCAGTTGTTCGGCCTTTATGCGGAGCCGGTATTCGTAACCCGCCTCGAAGTCGAATCCCTCGATGCCCTGATATACGGCGCGCCACGACGTGTCGTCGTTGGTCTTGACCAGCAGCACGGGTTGCAGCGTATGCGGCCCGTGGGCGATGCCCAGTTGCGAGGCGACCGTCCATTCGCGAATTTCATATTCGTCGTCTTTATCGCATGCCGTGCATGCGAAGGCCGCCAGCAGGAGTGTCAGTATATATCTTTTCATGTCTGTCCCTTTCCGTTTGCGTTCTTTTCTATAAACGGAGAAATCTCCTGGTACTGCATGCGATAGGTGAAAAAACGGATGCCTCAGGCCAGGTATTTTTCCGCGGCGCTGATCAGGAACCCGAACAGCAGGGCGTTGAACAGCACCACCGGGATGGCTTTGCGCTCCTTGCCCGAGAAGGTGAAGAGTACGGGGAGCATCAGCATCAGCGTGACGGCCATGCCGTCCGCCCACCAAGGCAGGTAGGGCAGGTTGCTGTAAAAGACGATGACCGCCGCAAAGAAGTAGATGAAGAATGCCGACAGGCACGAACGCAACGGCAGCCGCTGGAAAATCATCGGGATGATGTCCAGTGTCCCTGCGACGGCGCCGACGGCCAGCGATAAGGTGAAATGATCCATTTTCAGGGTTCGGTTTATGCGTTATGCGGCGGTCGTTTACTTCGAAGCGCGTTTGCGGTCTACCTCGTGCAGCAATATCTTGCGCAGGCGCATGGCGTGGGGCGTAACCTCGACGTATTCGTCCGCCTGGATGTATTCCAATGCCTCTTCGAGCGTAAAGACCTTCGGCGGGGCGATCGAGGTCTTGTCATCCGACCCCGAAGCGCGCATGTTGGTGAGCTGCTTGGCCTTGGTGACATTGACCGTGATGTCGTTCTGGCGCGTGTGCTCGCCGATCACCTGCCCCTCGTAGACCTGATCCATCGGGCTGATGAAGAAGCGTCCGCGATCCTGCAGCTTGTCGATCGAGTAGGCGAAGGCCGTGCCGGTCTCGCCCGAGATGATCGAGCCGTTGGTGCGCATCTCGATTTCGCCGACCCACGGTTCGAAATCCTTCAGGCGGTGCGTCATGATCGCCTCGCCGGCCGTTGCCGTCAGCATGTTCGACCTCAGGCCGATAATGCCGCGCGAGGGGATGTCGAACTCCAGCCGCACGCGGTCGCCGTTCGACGTCATGTTCCTGAGCGTGCCTTTGCGCTTGGTGGCCAGTTCGATCACCGTGCCCGAGCAGGTTTCGGGGCAGTCGACGGTCAGTTCCTCGACCGGTTCGCATTTCTTGCCGTCGATCTCCTTGACGATCACGCGGGGCTGTCCGACCTGCAATTCGTATCCTTCGCGGCGCATGGTCTCGATCAGCACCGAGAGGTGCAATACGCCGCGGCCGAATACGTTGAAACTGTCGGCCGAGGGGCCGGGCGTCACGCGCAGCGCGAGGTTCTTCTCCAGTTCGCGGTCGAGGCGCTCCTTGATGTGGCGCGAGGTGACGTATTTGCCGTCCTTGCCGAAGAAAGGCGAGTTGTTGATCGTGAAGAGCATCGACATGGTCGGTTCGTCGATGGCGATGGGGGGCAGCGGTTCGGGGTTCTCGTAGTCGCAGATCGTGTCGCCGATCTCGAACCCTTCGATGCCCATGATGGCGCAAATCTCGCCGCACGGCACTTCGTCGACCTTCTTTTTGCCGAGACCTTCGAAGACCATCAGGTCTTTGATCCTGGTCTTCTGCATCGTTGTGCCGTCGCGCTTGGCCAGCGTGACGTTCTGTCCCGCCCGGAGCGAGCCGCGCGTCACCTTGCCCACGGCGATACGCCCCGTGTAGGAGGAGTATTCGAGCGAGGTGATGAGCATCTGGGGCATGCCTTCTACCACGGCCGGTTCGGGTATCTCGTCGATGATGGCGTCCAGCAGCGGGACGAGCGAGTCGGTCGGCTCGTTCCATTTGTGCGACATCCAGCCCTGTTTGGCCGAGCCGTAGATAGTCTTGTAGTCGAGCTGCTCCTCGGTGGCGTCGAGCGTGAACATCAGGTCGAAAACCTGTTCGTTGACCACTTCGGGACGGCAGTTGGGCTTGTCGACCTTGTTGATTACCACGATGGGCTTCTTGCCCAGCGCCAGCGCCTTTTGCAGCACGAAGCGGGTCTGGGGCATGGTGCCTTCGAAGGCGTCGACCAGCAGCAGTACGCCGTCGCACATGTTCAGCACGCGCTCGACCTCGCCGCCGAAGTCGGCGTGGCCCGGGGTGTCGATGATGTTGATTTTATAATCCTTGTAAATTACCGAGACGTTCTTCGAGAGGATCGTGATACCGCGTTCGCGTTCGAGGTCGTTGTTGTCGAGGATCAGCTCGCCGGTTTGCTTGGCGTTGTCGCGCAGGATGTTGCCGGCCAGGATCATCTTGTCTACGAGCGTGGTCTTGCCGTGATCCACGTGTGCAATAATTGCAATATTGCGTAGTTTTTGCATGTGAAAAGAATTTGTGGTGCAAAGGTAACAATTTCTCGGGAAAATATACTAAATTTGTTGGCTTATTAAAAAAGTTTAATTATTATGGAACCCATCTTCAATGTCCGGCAGCAGAGCGAGATTTATATCGGGCCCACGTCCGACATCCTGTCGGGAGTACTGCCCGGGGGGCGCGTGGTCGTCGTGTCCGATGCCACGATAGACCGGCTCTACCATCCGATGCTGGCTCCTTACGATACGGTGCTGATCGGCCTCGGGGAGAGTATCAAGACCCTGCAAACCGTCGAATCGATCTACCGCCGCTTCATCGAACTGGGCGTCGACCGGTCGACTTTCGTGCTGGGGATCGGGGGCGGTATCGTGACCGACGTGGCGGGTTTCGCCGCCGCGACCTACATGCGCGGCCTCGATTTCGGGTTCGTCTCGACGACTCTGCTGGGACAGGTCGACGCCAGCGTGGGCGGCAAGAACGGTGTGAATGTCGACGGCTACAAGAATATGGCGGGGACATTCTCGCAGCCCAGGTTCGTGATCTGCGACCCCGGGATGCTGCGCACGCTCTCCGACCGGGAGTTCCGCGCCGGGCTGGCCGAAGTCGTCAAGGCGGCCATCATCGCCGATGCCGACCTCTTCGCGCGGATCGAAGCCACGACCTTCGACGACCTGCGTTCCAATACCGACCTGCTTACGGATGCCGTCTCGGCGTCGATCCGCGTGAAGGCCGACATTGTCGAACGAGACGAGCGCGAGTCGGGCGACCGCCGCAAGCTCAACCTTGGGCATACGCTGGCGCACGCCATCGAGAAGTGTACCAACCGCCTGAACCACGGCGAGGCCGTGGCGGTGGGCACGGCGCTGATCGCCGATGCCTCGGTGAAGCTCGGCGTACTGACGGCGGAAGACCGCGACCGGATCGCCGGGGTGCTGAAAAAACTGGGGTTCGACCTCACGCCGCCCGTCGATGTGAAGCGGCTGCTCAAAGAGGTGGGCAAGGACAAGAAGAATGAGGACGGCATGCTGCGTATCGTGGTGCCTATAGGCATTGGCGATTGCGACGTGCGGCCGATGAAAATGGATGCTTTTGCAGCGCTGTTTTGAGTCTCTGTTTTGAATCGTCAATACGCGTCTTTGCTGCTTTTTGAGCATGGAATGCAAGGAGGGCGGAGCTGATTTTGAAAACAAGAACCCGAGAAACAATGAAGAAAACAGTAATTCTTTTAGCGCTCTGTTTCCTGGCGGTAAGCTGCCTGAACAGAAAAAGCGACAAACCGACAACGGATACAACGCAGGCTGCTGACAGCGGGACGGCCGAGAAGGACACGTTACCGACGGAGTCAGAACTGGAAGGTTATCCGATAGACTATCATTCGGTTAAAGTCATCGAGACGGTTTATGTTACCGACAGGCGGGGCGTCGATGCCAGGCAGGAACCCGATGAAAATGCAAAGAGCCTGTTACATTACAACTACGGCGACCGCCTGGAGGTCATCGATACTGCGGCCGATTTTTATGGTATCAGGAGTTTAGTCGCACGGAAGTGGCAGGACGAACGGTCTTGGATAGAGGGTTCGAGATGGGAAAAGGTTTTCGTGAAAAAGAGCGCCGCGGGCGGCCTTTCGGAGATAAAACTCATTCCTGACGATTTGAACGTAGTCAGTTGTCTGGATGAGAACAATAATGAAAGTTCAAAAATCCTTGACAGGTATTTGGACGTGGAATTGATCGACAAAGAGACGTTCGACAGCCTGGCCAATAACAGAGTCGATTATTTCGTCGCGGATACGGCGACCTTTCGAAAGGTCGATGGTGTGATTACCCTGAAAGCCGAAGAAAAAGAGGTGCGGCTCGTCGATAGGCCGATCGTTGGCGATGGAGGAAACGAATTCAGCTATTTAGGGCAATATGAAATCCTGAACCAGTATGTGATTTATATACAAGGCAATGAATGGTGGGGATATGATTTCTATGATAAAACCACGGGCGAGGCATCGCTTCCGGGCTGGGATTTCGATGGATTTCCGTACCTCTCGCCCAATCGGAAATATATCATTTGTATTTCGGGCAATCCCTATGACCCCGAATCCAATGCGGAACTGTATGGAATAACGGACGGAGGAAAGATAGAAAGAATTATGACCGCGACTTATATGAACTGGATGCCGGTTGATGCCGGGCATGCAGACATGTTTTGGGCTTCGGACGGCTGTTTCTACCTGAAAGTCATTCACACTCAACTCTTTTACGAGAAAAATCCGGATTGTCAATATTTACGGATAAAGTTGCTGGGTGTATAATGCTTTGAAGAGTCGTTTGATCGTACGCTACTGCGCAAGACGGCATCTGGACGCAGAAAAACCTACTCCTTTTATGACCTGCACCCCGAAAGTTCGACAAAAAAACTTTCGGGGTGCATATCATTGGAGATCGTTTTTTTTGTTATTCCGACTGATATTGATTGCGGAGTTTTTCCGTGTAGGCGTCCCAATCGGCGATGGGCTGCCGTGCGACGCCCGATTCGATCGCGGCGCGTGCCACGGCAGGCGCTACGGTACATAGCAGCCTCGGGTCGAACGGCTTGGGAATCAGATAGTCGCGGCCGAATTCGAGTTTTTCGAGCGCATAGGCCCGCAGCACCATTGTCGGCACCGGTTCCTGGGCCAGCCCGGCGAGCGCATGTGCCGCGGCGAGTTTCATCGCTTCGTTGATTTTCGTGGCCCGGACATCGAGCGCCCCGCGGAAAATGTAGGGGAAGCCCAGCACGTTGTTGACCTGGTTGGGGTAGTCCGAGCGCCCCGTGGCGAAGATGATGTCCGGACGCGATACGACGGCTTTGTCGTAGGCGATTTCGGGGTCGGGGTTGGCGAGTGCCATGACGATCGGGTCGGTCGACATCGTACGCAGCATTTCGGGCGTCAGCACGTCGGCCGTCGAAACCCCGAGGAAGAGGTCGGCGCCGTGCAGCGCCTCGGCCAGCGTGGTGATGCGGCGCGTGGTGGCGAATTCACGTTTGATTTCGTTGATATCCGTACGGTAAGTCGTGACCACGCCGCGGCTGTCGCAGAAGACCATGTTCTCACGGCGGACGCCTACGGCGATGAACAGCCGTGCGCAGGCGATGGCCGCGGCCCCGGCGCCGTTCACGACCACGCGGAGTTTGTCGAGCGTCTTGCCGGCGATCTTTACGGCATTGAGCATCGCGGCGGTCGAGATGACGGCCGTGCCGTGCTGGTCGTCGTGCATCACGGGAATATCCAGTTCTTCGCTCAGCCTCCGGTCGATTTCGAAGCATTCCGGGGCTTTGATGTCCTCGAGGTTGATGCCCCCGAATGTCGGGGCTATCGCCTTCACCGTGCGGATGAATGCCTCGGGATCGGTTTCGTCGACTTCGATGTCGAAGGCGTCGATGTCGGCGTAAGTTTTGAAGAGCATGCTTTTACCTTCCATGACGGGCTTGCCTGCCAGAGCTCCGATATTGCCCAGTCCCAGGACGGCCGTGCCGTTCGAAATGACTGCTACCAGATTGCCTTTGTTCGTGTAACGGTAAACCTCTTCGGGGTTAGCTTCGATTTCGCGGCACGGAGCTGCGACGCCGGGCGAATAGGCCAGCGACAGGTCGTGCTGCGTGTGATAGGGCTTCGTCGGTACGACCGCGATTTTCCCTGGGCGGCCTTCGCTGTGATAGCGCAGAGCCTCCTGATCCATTTTACCTTTTCTCATTATCCTAACTGTTTTGCTTGTGTCTACAAGACACAACGTGAAAAAACCTGCAATTATTGCGCCCTTCCGTCCCGGAGCGGGCATCGTACGGGGCGGAGTTAAAAATAAACCCGCAACCCTCCCCCGAACTGGAAGCGGAAGATGCCGAACAGGCTCAGTTCGGCGCCGTCGTCCACGTCCGGCGAGTCGACGATCAGCCATTGCCCGCTGATCCCCGCACCCAGGCCGATGTGGCGTCCCAGCATGAACTCCACCGAGGCCGATTCATGGATGCCTACGCCGCCCCTGCTGCCCGATGTATCGCCGTAGCTGCGGATGTAGCGGCCGTAGCCGATGCCCGCGCTTTCCCGGAAGAGCCATCTGCGCCCGGCCCGCTGCCGGGCGACGAACTCCGGCGCGATGTAGTGGATACGGCTCGTGCGCCGGATCCCGTTGCGTTCGGCCGAGATGAATCCGCCCGAGTAGACGATTCCGGCGCCGAAGCCCCGGCGCGACGTCCAGTTGTACCCGGCACTGATGTCGTAGCCTTCGTTCAGCGAGCCGGAGGTGCTTTCGGCCAGGTAAAGCGTCGAGATGACGGCCGTATACGCCGCGTTGGCAAAGAACGTGTGCTGCGAGCGGTTGCGCGGGGCGAGGTGCTGCGCCCGGAGGGACTGCGCCCTGCCCCGCTGCGCGACCTGCTTCCCGGCCGATGGTGCCGTTTCCCCGGGTACGGCGGCGAACGGGCCGCCCAATGCAGCGCAAGGCGCTTCCTGTACCGCGGGTTCCGCCCCGGGCGTCTCCGCCCTGAGTTGCGTGGCTCTGCCAGAAGCCAGTAACAGCGATGCGGTGCAACAGCACGTGAGCAGGTATGGACGAATGCGGGTCATATTTTAAAAATGTCTGGTTCGGAATCGGGGAGTGCGGCGGTGACGGCTGCCGGCCGGTTCGGGCGGATGCCTCAAAACAGCAGGGTTTCGGGGTTGCCGGGTGGGGTGAACCCCAAGTGCCGGTAGGCCAGTTCGGTGGCTTCACGCCCCCGGGGCGTGCGTTTGAGGAACCCTTCCTTGATGAGGAACGGTTCGTAGACCTCCTCGATCGTGCCGGCGTCTTCGCCGACGGCCGTGGCGATGGTATTCAGCCCGACGGGGCCCCCGCCGAACTTTTCGATGATGGTGCCGAGTATCTTGTTGTCCATCTGGTCGAGGCCGCGCGAGTCGATGTTGAGCGCCGAAAGCCCGATTCTGGTGATTCCCAGGTCGATGTGCCCTTCGCCCTTGACCATTGCGAAGTCGCGCACGCGGCGCAGCAGGGCGTTGGCGATGCGGGGCGTGCCGCGTGAGCGCAGGGCCACCTCGTGCGCCGCATCGTCGTCGATCGAGACGTCGAGGATGCGTGCCGAACGCCTGACGATGCCGGCCAGTACCGGGGCGTCGTAATATTCCAGATGGCACTGGATGCCGAAGCGTGCGCGCAGGGGCGATGTGAGAAGCCCGCTGCGGGTCGTGGCGCCGATCAGCGTGAAAGGCGCCAGCTCGATCTGGATCGAACGTGCCGAAGGGCCTTTGTCGAGTACGATGTCGATCTTGTAGTCCTCCATCGCCGAGTAGAGGTACTCCTCGACGATCGGGCTCAGGCGGTGTATCTCGTCGATGAAAAGCACGTCGCCGGGGTTGAGGTTGGTCAGCAGTCCGGCCAGGTCGCCCGGCTTGTCCAGCACGGGACCCGATGTGACGCGCAGCTGCGCGTGCATTTCGTTGGCGATGATGTTGGCAAGGGTCGTCTTGCCCAGTCCCGGGGGGCCGTGCAGCAGTACGTGGTCGAGCGAATCGCCGCGCATGAGCGCCGCCTTGATGAAAATATGGAGGTTGTCGACGATCTTGTCCTGCCCGGAGAAGGTTTCCAACTCCTGCGGACGTATCTTGTTTTCGAATTCGAGATCGCTCTCTGTGTTGCGTACGATTGACATGTTGCAAAGATAACGATTTTGTGCTACTTTGCCGCGGCGGGGCGAAAAAAAATCCGGCCCGCAGGATATGCGGGCCGGGGTCGCTGCCGGAAGCTCCGGCTATTGCTCACGCGGCAGCCCGATCTTTATGTATTTCACCCCGTTCATGCGGGTGTTCACACGCAGGATGATACCTTTCTTGCCTTCGAGATCCTCCTTGAAGGAATCCAGCTTGAACGAGACATAACGGTCGTAGTTGTATCCGCCTTCGTCGCCGTGGGCGTCGCGGCGCAGTTCGAGGTTCAGGTACCCCTCTTCCGTGTATTCCGGGGCGATCTCCGTCACGTCGTTGCGTACCAGCAGGAAGGTGTGTTTCGTGAGGTCACAGGCATTGAACCCGACCCAGACATTGAGGTAATTGCTGTTGAGGAATGCCTCCTTGAAGCTGGTTTTGTCGTCTTCCAGCGCGTCGAGTTCCTCTTGGGTGGTCACGACTTTCGTGCCGCCCGAGTAGATGTCCTGTATGTAATAGAGCGCCATGTTGTAATCGTATCCTTCCACTTTGTTATTCAGCAGGTTGAAATATATGACGACGCGCTGGTCTTCCTCGGCCTTATAGCTGCCTATGCGGCTTTTGTCGCCCGGGTACACCGTCTTGCCATCGTCGAGAACGACATAGAAATCGTTATTTTCGAGCGGCTTTACCGAAGCGAAAGCCGAAAGCCTGGGGTAGTCCCCGTCCGAATCGTTGCAGGAGGTGAAAATGGCCGCAGCCATGGTCACGAGAAGAAATAATCCGAATCTTTTCATATTTATAATTATTTTTGCGTTATCTTCACTAATTAAATGCAGGGCGGGGCGGAATACTGCACGGGCATAAAAATTTTCGGGTGCCGTGCAGTCTTTTGGTGGCTACACCGTTTATAAGATGAACGCAAATATGGGAATGGAGGAGCAGATACTGGCCGAGGGGTGCAGAAAAGGGGATAATGCGGCCCGTCGTGAGCTGTATGACCGTTATGCAGGCCGTCTGTTGGCCGTCTGCCTCCGCTATTCGGGCGACCGGTCTACCGCCGAAGACCTGATGCACGATGCGTTCCTGAAGATTTACGGTGCTTTCGACCGTTTTTCCTACCGCGGCCCCGGTTCCCTGCGTGCCTGGATGGAACGGATCACGGTGAACGTGGCGCTCGAATGGCTCCGCAGCCGGAACAAACTGAGCATGACGGTGCTCGACGAAGGAAGGCAGTTGCCCGACATCCCGGAGCCCGACCCGTCGGAAGTGGCGCGTATTCCGCGCGACGTGCTGATGGGGTTCGTCAGCGAATTGCCTGACGGTTACCGTACGGTGTTCAACCTCTACTGCATCGAAGGCTATTCGCACCGCGACATCGCGCAGATGCTGGGGATCAACGAAAAAAGTTCCTCGTCGCAGTTATTCCGCGCGCGGGCACTGCTGGCCCGCAGAATAGGGGCCTATATGGAGACACATTAAATTATGAAACAAAATAAAGACTGGACAGACGTAATGCGGAGTGCGCTCCGGGGCACCGAGGTGACACCTCCGGCCGACGGCTGGGCGCGGCTGGAGCGCGAGCTCGGGCCTCACCCGCGTATCTCCGTGTTGCGTAGCCATTGGCCGCGGATTGCTGCCGCTGCCGCCGCTGTGCTGATTTTCCTGGGTGGTGGGGGATACCTGCTGCATGAAAACCGGGATTTAGGGGATAAAGGGTTTGTTATTGCAACGGCGACGGACAGCGGCAGCTCTGCTGCGGACATGGCGCAGGTCGATGGGACACCGGCGGGAGACGGTGAAGGGACGCTCGCGGGGACGCTCCGCGCAGCCGTTCCGACCGAAGAGGCCGTGCGGGCTGCGGCGCTGCCGGGCGAGGAGCCCGGTGCGGGGACGGCTCCCGGGATTGCACCGGGACGGGATGCCCTTGCCGCCGCCGATATGCGGGGCTTCGAGGACGGCCGTGCAGCGGCTTTGACGTCCGGAGCTGCGCCCGCCGGGGAGGCGGTTGCTGCAAACGCCGACACCGGTAATTCGGTTGCGGAAAATGCGGTGGCAGGGAGCGAGGCTTCCGGAAAGGCCTCCGCAGCGGCTGCCGCTACCGGGGATGCCGCGGCGGACGGCAGGCGGCCGGCCGTGCGTGCGGCAGTCGCCGGGCAGGCGTCCGCCACGGACGGGAACCCGGGAGAAGAGGCTGCCGGGCAGGCCGTTCAGCCCCGCAAATACCCGGGCACGTACGATTACCTGGCCGATGGCGTGCAGGAATACAGGCGTCCCCGGCGCAAGACTTCGGTTTCGCTCTTCGCCGCAGGCGGTGTGACCGGATCATCGGGGGTGTCAGGGGGGGGCGGCCCCAACCTGGTGATGTCCGACATATTTGTAGGCGGTACCAACGGCACGATGGCGCAATTGAAATACAATTACAGGGATTATTCGTTCCGCCACCACCAGCCGCTCAGCTTCGGCCTTACGGTGCGCAAGGAATTCGCGCACGGGTTGTCGCTCGAAAGCGGTGTGAACTATACGTTGTTATGGTCGGACGTACGTATGCAGTCCGGCCGCGAGGATATCAGCCAGAAGCTCCACTTCATCGGGGTTCCCCTGCGCCTTAACTGGCAGTTCCTCGAAACCGGGCGTTTCTCGATGTACGTGGGTGCAGGCGGTATGCTCGAGAAATGCGTGTCCGCCAAGTTCGGCTCCAAATCCGTCGACGAACCCAAAGTCCAGTGGTCGGTGGCCGGGGCCGTCGGGGCCCAGTACCGCCTCGGCAATTATGTCGGGCTTTACTTCGAGCCCGAGGTATCGCACTACTTTACGGAAACCACCCTGCGTACATCACGCACCGATTCTTCCCTGTCGCTGACCCTCCGTCTCGGAGTGCGCCTTTCATTCTGACATTCAACTGATATATCCTGTTTGCACGTCCCTGGGACGTGAAATACGACTTGGAGAAGTCCGTACCCGAAGCGATACGGACTTTTTTGTGATCTGTCCGAATGTGTTATTTTGTGGCTTAATTATGCTATTTTTTATTGACTAATGAAAATTTGTTCTTATTTTTGTTGAATAAAAGATTGTGAATTGACGCTAACAAAAAAGCACAAGTGCAGCAATCTGTGCACTTGTGCCTTTGTAGTCCCGACGGGAATCGAACCCATATCGTAAGAACCGGAATCTTATATTCTATCCATTGAACTACGGGACCGGGAGTGCAAAGATGCAAATTTTTTTTAATTTTTACTAATAAAATGCGAGAAAAGCAGAATAATTGGCAGAGGATCGAAGCCGTAATCAAATGGGCGAACATGTCGACCAACTACTTCGCCCGCCATATCGGGCTTGCACGCGGCGAAAACCTCTACCAGATTAAACGCGGTAACAACGGCATTTCGCTCGACGTGGCCGACCGCATCGTCTCCAAATTCCCGCAGGTGGATAAATTGTGGCTGCTGACGGGGGAGGGGCAGATGTTCGCGGACGGGAAACTGCGCGGCGCCCAGATACCTTTTTATAATGTGGACGTCGAACAGGCCATCGCGCACGTCACCCACCTCGAGGCCGAGAGCAGCCTGGTCATCCCGCAGGCGGGTGAGTGCGACCTTGCCATGTGTTACATGGGACGTGCCATGGGGGACGCCTTGCCGCCGGGTGCGGTGGTCTTGCTGAAGGCCGTCGACCGGGATGCAATTATTCCCGGGGGGGAATATGTGATTGTCAGCCGAAAAATTGTAACTTTGCGGATAGTTCGGCTCGCCGAAGGGGAGGACAAACTCCGCCTGGTGGCCGGCGATCGGGAAAATTATGACGACATAATTCTGAATGTCAGTGATATAAGCTCGGTATATAAAGTTAAAGGCAAATTGATAATTAACAGTTGAGAATATGTTTTCAGGGATCGTGGAACGCATGGCGGAGGTCGTGGACATCCGTACCGACCGTCAGAACAAGGATTTTACGCTGCGCGCGGACTTTTGCCGCGAGTTGAAAATCGACCAGAGCATAGCACATAACGGCGTATGTTTGACAGTTGTGGACATCCGCGATGATACGTATACGGTCACGGCGATGAAGGAGACGCTCGACAGGAGCAACCTCGGCCTGCTGGCTGTGGGCGATCTGGTGAACCTCGAACGCTCGATGAAACCAGATGCGCTGCTCGACGGGCATATCGTCCAGGGGCATGTCGACCAGACGGCCGTATGCACGGCCCGCGAGGACGCCGACGGCAGCTGGTACTATACGTTCGCCTACGAACCGCAGGGCGGTGGGCTCTGTACCGTGGAGAAGGGGTCGGTGACGGTCAACGGCGTGAGCCTGACGGTCTGCGACTCGAAGGAGTCTTCGTTCCGCGTGGCGATCATTCCCTATACGTTCGAGCATACGAATTTCTGCCGCATAGGCGTGGGTTCGGTCGTGAACCTCGAATTCGACATCGTGGGCAAGTACATTGCCCGCCTCATGCAAAATTATACGAAGTAAGCCTATGGTGTACATCAAAACAAAAGAGGGCGCATCGCTGTGGATCGCGCTCCTCGCAACGGCCATTGTGGCCGGGACGATGACGCTGCTCGATGCGGTGTGGTGGGTGACGCTGTGCGTCTGCGGCGCCGTCTTTGTCGTCGTGGCGCTCGTGGCGCTGTTCATCATCCGCAAATACGTGGCTTACAAGCTCAAGCCGATCTATTCCATCGTGCTTTCGCGCGACGTGCATACGCACGAGATTTTTTCCGAGCTGAAGGACAAGCATGTCGAGAATATCGGTGAGGAACTCACGGCGTGGGCGGATACGAACGACAAGGAGATCGCCCGCCTCAAGGAGACCGAGCAGTTCCGCAAGCAGTACCTGGGCAATGTGGCGCACGAACTCAAGACCCCGATCTTCAATATACAAGGGTATATCTCGACACTGCTCGACGGCGGCCTGGAGGACGAGCTCATCAACCGCAAATATCTCGAACGGGCCGAGAAAAGCATCGACCGCCTGATCAATATCGTCAACGACCTGGATACCATCTCCAAGCTGGAGAGCAACATGAACCGCCTCGAAATGGAGAAGTTCGACATCGTGGCGCTGACGAAGGAGATCGCCGAGCAGGCCGAGATGGAGGCCGACAAAAAAGGCATCCGGATTTCGATCAAGGGTGCCGACAACCTTCCCTCGCCGTTCTGGGTGCTGGCCGACAAACATTACATCGGTCAGGTCATCGTGAACCTCGTCATCAACTCGATCCGCTACGGGAAGGAGGGCGGTTTGACGCGCGTCCATTTTCGCGACATGCTCGACAAAATACTTGTCGAGGTGGAGGATAACGGATTGGGAATCAGCAAGGAGGATCTGCCCCGCGTCTTCGAGCGATTCTATCGTACCGACAAGGGGCGCTCGCGCGAGCAGGGCGGTACGGGGCTCGGCCTGGCGATCGTGAAGCATATCATCGAAGCGCACGGCGAACGCATCAGCGTGCGCAGCGAACCGGGCGTGGGGAGTACCTTCTCGTTTACGCTCAAAAAAGTCAACCTGCAAGAACTGAATAAATGATACGACTGTTAAGCATCGTTTGGAATTTCGACCCGGTGTTCTTCTCCATCGGGTCGCTCGACATCCGCTATTACGGATTGATGTGGGCGCTGGCAATCCTGATCGGCGCCAAGTTTTTCGATAACTTCTGCAAGCGCGAGGGGCTTCCGCCGAAGGTCTCCGAGTCGATTTTTATATATGGTACGCTGGCGACGATCATCGGGGCGCGGCTGGGGCACTGCCTCTTCTACGACCCGATGGAATACCTCAGCAAGCCGTGGACGATCATCACGGGTTTCCGGGACGGCGGCATGGCCAGCCACGGCGCCGCCATCGGCCTCTTGATCGGCCTCTGGCTGTTCTCGCGCAAGAACAAGCTGCCCTATATCTGGTCGCTCGACCGCATCATGATCGCGGTGGGCATCGGCGGTGCCGTCGTACGGCTGGGCAACCTTTTCAATTCGGAGATCTTCGGCATGGCCACGACCCTGCCGTGGGGCTTCGAATTCGTCCGCTCGGCCAAGTGGGTGAACGAGTTCGCCCCCGCGGCGGTACACCCGACCCAGATTTACGAGGCGCTCTGCTACCTTATCACCTTCGGCATCCTTTGCTGGCTCTATTATGCGAAGGACATCGCGCGGCGCCGTCCGGGCATCCTGTTCGGCATCGGGCTGCTCGGGATTTTCCTGACGCGCTTCTTCATCGAGTTCATCAAGACCGAGCAGGAGGCGTTCGAACAGGGATGGGTGCTCGATATGGGGCAATGGCTGAGCATTCCGTTTATCGTGCTGGGTATTTACATGATTTACCGGGGTGTGTCCGGGCCCGAAGTTTCCCCCGCTCCGGTGCCGAAAGCCCCGGCAGCGACTCCAAAAAAGAAGAAACGATGAGCAATTACCCGATGGTCGATGAAGTGAACCGCCTTGTCGGCAACCTGCTTGCCGGCGGAAGCGGGGTGTTCCTGCCCGGCGTAGGGTCGCTCTTTGTCGAGCAGCGCGGTGCCAGGCGGCTTTCCAAACGCACAGTCCTTCCTCCCTGCCGCGTGGTATCCTTCTCTTCGCAGCAGCAGGGGGTATCGCTTGTCGATGAACTGGCGCGTACGCTGCACTGCGACGTTGCCGGAGCACAGGATGTTTACGACCGCTGGCTTTCCCGCACGCGCGAGGGCGACGTGCTGACCATAGAGGGCGTCGGCGTGCTCAAATTCAAGAATTTTACGCTTGCACCCGCGTTCGACAGGCTGCTGAACCCGCAGGGACACGAGCCCGTGCGGATCAAGCCTGCCCGCCGGTTGGACTGGGCGCTGTGGGTCGGCATCGCGGCGATCGTGATTGCGGCGGGTTTCGGCGGCGCCGAATTCCTGCGCATCAATTCTTCCGATATTCCGGAACCCGGCGCGATCGCCGAAGTAGCGCGCACCTTGCCCGCCGCGGATGCGGGGATTCCCGCCGATTCGTCCGCGACGGCCGGTGTGACGGACGACGGGACTGCGACGGCAGTTGCGGGAACGAAGGCTGCGGAAACCGACGTTGCCGGGAGCAGTGCTGCGGGTGCGGCCGGGACGGCGGATAGCGCCGGTGACCGTGCGGATGCCAAACCTGCCGGACTGCGTCCCGGGTCGGCGGCACGGGTCTCCACGGAGCCTGCATCGCTCGTTTCGGGACACCGGTATGTCGTGTTGGGGGTTTTCAGTACGCCGGAAAATGCGGCCCGTGCCGCCGCGGATGCCGAAGCCAGGGATGCATCGGTACGCTGCGGGGTCTACCGTTTCGGCAATAAATTCATGGTTTCACCTTTCGAGGCGCCCGATGCGGAGGCATGTACGTTGTTCATCCGTAATTATAGCGACCGTTTCCCCGGGCTGTGGACTTACACTGCCCGTTGATGCGTCTTTCCGAGCTGATAATCCGTTTCATCGACTGGTTCTACCGCCGGCCTGTTTCTGCGTTATTGCCGCGCCAGACGTTCCGTTATGCCGTTTGCGGCGGCGCGAACGTGGTTTTCGGCTGGGGGTGCTATTTCCTGCTCTATAATTTCGTGCTCGACAAGGAGCTGCTCGACCTCGGGTTCATCGCGGTTTCCCCGCATGTCGCGGCGATGCTGATTGTTTTTCCGCTGACCTTCTTCACGGGGTTCTGGCTGAACCGCCACGTGGCGTTCCGCCGTTCGCCGCTTGCCACGGGGACGCAGCTTTTCCGCTACCTCCTTTCCGTCGCCGGCTCGGTGGTGGTCAATTATTTCTTCCTGAAATTCTTCGTCGAGTTGTGCGGGTTTTGGGCGACGCCTTCGCAAATGATGGCCTCGCTGGGGACGATGGTGTACAGCTACCTGGCCGCCAAGTATTTCACCTTCCGCAACGCCGTCCGCGAATAACCGCGGGGCCGGGCGTGTCAGCCTTTCCGGTTCTCCTCCTTGAGTTTCTGCAGTTCGTACATCCTGTCGCGGAATTTCGCGGCGGCGAGGAAGTCGAGCGATTTGGCCGCACGTTCCATGTCCTCGCGCGCCTTGTCGATCAGCGTGTCGATGTTCTCGCTTGCGACATAGGTCTTCTGTACGTCCGCGGCGGCCATGTAGTGGTCTTCGGCGAGCGGGTAGCTCGCCGCTATTTCCGGGACGTCGGTGCGCGCGGAGAGCAGGGTGCTTTGCCCCGTGCCGCTCTTCTGCGCCCGGCGCGGCAGCATGCCGTGCTCCATGTTGTAGCGCACCTGTTTCTCGCGCCGGCGGTTGCTCTGCTCGATGGCGAAGCGCATGGAGTCGGTGCAGGTGTCGGCATAGAGGATCACGTTGCCCTGTGAATGGCGCGCGGCGCGTCCCGCGATCTGCGTCAGCGACCGCACGTTGCGCAGGAAACCCTCCTTGTCGGCGTCGAGGATCGCCACCAGCGCCACTTCGGGCAGGTCGAGGCCTTCGCGCAGCAGGTTCACGCCCACCAGCACGTCGAACATTCCGGCCCGCAGGTCTTCCAGAATCTGGATGCGTTCCAGCGTATCCACGTCCGAGTGGATGTAACGGTTGCGCACGCCCACCCGGTCGAAATATTTCGAAAGTTCCTCGGCCATGCGTTTGGTGATGGTCGTCACGAGCACCTTGTCGTCGTCCTTCACGCGCTTGTCGATCTCCTCCAGCAGGTCGTCGATCTGGTTGGCCGTGACGCGCACCTCGAGCGGCGGGTCGACCAGCCCCGTGGGGCGGATCAGCTGTTCGACGATCACGCCTTCGCTCTTCATCAGTTCGTAGTCGGCGGGCGTGGCGCTCACGTAGATCGACGTGCCCTGCAACTGCTCGAACTCGGCGAAGGTCACCGGACGGTTGTCCTTGGCCGCCGGGAGCCGGAATCCGTACTCCACGAGGTTTTCCTTGCGGGCGCGGTCGCCGCCGTACATGGCGTGTACCTGCGGCAGCGTGACGTGGCTTTCGTCTACGACGAGCATGTAATCCTTCGGGAAATAGTCGATCAGGCAGAAAGGGCGCGTGCCCTCGGCGCGGCCGTCGAAATAACGCGAGTAGTTCTCGATGCCGGGGCAGTACCCCAACTCCTTGATCATCTCGACGTCGTATTCCACGCGCTGCTTGATGCGCTGCGCCTCCGTCGTGCGTCCGGCACGCTCGAAGAATTCGATCTGCCTGCCCAGATCCAGGTATATCTGTTGTACGGCGCAGTTGATGCGCTCCTTGGTGGTTACGAAGAGGCTCGTGGGGTAGAGCGTCAGGTTGTCGAGCGAGTGGATACGCTGCCCCGTCGCGGGGTCGATGGTCTGGATGGCCTCGACCTCGTTGTCGTAGAACATTACGCGGAAGCACTGGCTGCCGAATTCGCCGAAGGCCGCCATGATGTCCACCGTGTCGCCGTTGACGCGGAACGTCGCCGGTTCCAGGTCGCGTTCGGTGCGCGTGTAGAGCGCTTCGACCAGCTTGTAGAGGAAATGCTTGTAGCTGACGACCTGCCCGACCCGGATGTTGATGGCCGTGGCATGGAAATCCGCCGGGTTGCCGGCGCCGTAGAGGCACGATACGCTCGATACGACGATCACGTCGCGGCGCCCCGACAGCAGCGTGGCTACGGTGCGCAGGCGCAGTTTCTCGATCTCGGCGTTGATCGAAAGGTCTTTTTCGATGAAGGTGTCCGTCGAGGGGAGGTAGGCCTCCGGCTGGTAATAGTCGTAGTAGGAGACGAAATACTCCACGGCGTTCTCCGGGAAGAAATTGCGGAACTCGCCGTAAAGCTGCGCCGCGAGCGTCTTGTTGTGGCTCAGGACGAGCGTCGGGCGGTTCAGCTGCGCGATGACGTTGGCCACGGTGAAGGTCTTTCCCGAGCCTGTCACCCCCAGCAGGGTGTTATGTTTGGAGCCGTGCCGGATCGAGCCGACGAGCTGTGCGATCGCTTCCGGCTGGTCGCCCATCGGGGCGTAATCCGATACCAACTTGAAATCCATGGTGCAAAAATAGGTAAAAAAAACGGTATGGTGAAATGCCGCCCCGGTTTGGCCGGGGACGGCGCGTCTGTTTCGGAAACGTGCCGGGGACAGTTAAAATTGTCCCGCCACGCCATATCCCCGGTAATAATGTATAGCTTTGTGCCGATAGATCGTGTGCAACGTATGAAGCTGTTCGAAAGCGAAGGCTGGAAGTCGTTCTGGCCTAATTTTCTGGCCGTGATCCTGGGTATCGTCATCACGTTCGGGGGCGAGCGGCTTATTACGAACTGCCAGAAACGGCAGGATGCCCGGGAGATCGTCGGACTGTTCAAGATCGACGTGGAGCGGCATCTCAAAATTTCGGAGGGGTTGCTCGATGATTATACGGCGGGAATGAGTGCCCTGCGGCAATGTGCCGCTGCATCCGGCCGCGGGGAGTTGGACAAGGTGCACGAAGATACGCTCCGCTGTGCCCTGAACTCGTTTTTCTCCGTGCACGGGAAAATCAGGAGTGCGCTTCCGCTGCCAGATGGATGACACGCTCGGTTCCGGGTTCATCACCCGTGGCTCGGTGCCTGCCTGCGGATTGAACGAGGCCATCCGCGCCGAGCTGGAAGACATCAGGACGGTTGGGTACTGATCTTCTCCGCCCGGCAAAAACTTTTTGCACCCCGCTAAGGGTTGGGGAATTATTGCTATCTTTGCAGGCATGATCGACAGGGAAACAGTAGACCGCATTTATGCAGCCGCCAATATCGTGGATATTATCGGCGAGTACGTCACGCTCAAGCGCAAGGGCGTGAACTATCAGGCCTGCTGTCCGTTCCACAACGAGAAAACCCCGTCGTTCGTCGTGTCGCCCTCGAAGGGGGTATATAAATGCTTCGGCTGCGGCAAAGGCGGCAATGCTGTCACCTTCCTGATGGAGCATGAGAACATCACCTATCCCGAAGCGCTGAAGATGGTGGCCAAACGATACGGCATCGAGGTCAAGGAGAAGGAGATGTCCGAGGAAGAGGTACGCCGCAACGACGACCGCGAATCGATGTTCGCGCTCAACGGCTGGGCGGCCGATTATTTTGCCAACTACCTCCATCACGAGACCGAGGGGATGAGCGTGGGTATGGCTTACTTCCGCCAGAAACGCGGCATGACCGACGCCACGATCAAGAAGTTCGGCCTCGGGTTTTGCCCCGCGCGCGGCGACCGGATGTCGAAGGATGCGCTGGCGGCGGGATATAAAAAGGAGTTCTTGGTCTCTACCGGCCTTTCGCTCGAACGCGAGAGCGACGGTTCGCTCTACGACCGCTTCCGCGACCGGGTGATTTTCCCCGTACATAACATTTCGGGGCGCATCGTCGCTTTCGGCGGCCGTACGCTGCGTACCGACAAGACCGTTGCCAAGTACCAGAATTCGCCCGAGAGCGAGATATACAGCAAGAAACGGGAACTGTACGGACTCTATTTCGCCAAGAAGGCGATCCAGCAGCTCGATTTCGCCATCATGGTCGAAGGCTATACCGATGTCATTTCGATGCACCAGGCGGGTGTCGAGAACGTCGTGTCGTCGTCCGGGACATCGCTCACGACCGAGCAGATACGCCTGCTGAACCGTTTTACGAAAAACATCACGGTCATTTACGACGGAGACTCGGCGGGTATCCACGCTTCGCTGCGCGGGATCGACATGATCCTCCGGGAGGGGATGAACGTGCGCGTGGTGCTGCTGCCCGAACCCGAGGATCCCGACTCCTTCGCCCGGGCGCACACTGCGGCCGAGGTGCAGGAATATATCCGGGCCAACGAACAGGATTTCCTGGCCTTCAAAGCAAAATTGCTGTTGGAGGCCGCCCAGGGCGACCCGATCCGGAAGGCGGCGCTGATCGCCGACATGGTGCAGTCGATCGCGCAGATTCCCGATCCGATCCAGCGGTCGGTCTACATCAAGGAGTGCGCGCGGATCATGGACATCGACGAGAACATCCTGATCTCGGAGGTGGCGCGCAAGCGCATGGCGACGACCGGCGACCGCGAGGCCGACGAGTTCGTACGCCGCCAGACGGCATTGCGGCATGCGGAGGCTCCGCAGCCCGAAGTGGAATTCGTAAAGCAGGTCGAGGCCGGGAGCAGCAGCGAGGCGCTCGAACGCGAACTGGTGAAATACCTGCTTAAATACGGACATTGTTCGTTCGAGTTCAAGGAGGGGCGCACGATGGTGGCGTGCAACGTCGCGGAGGTGATCTTCCTGGAACTGGACAGCGACGGGCTTACGTTTCGCAATCCGCTATACAACAGTATTTTGGCAACTTACCGTGAGCAGTGGAAGATTCTCGGTACGGGGGTGGAAGTCCCGGCGCACTTTTTCCTGAACCATCCCGACCCGGAGGTGTGCAACGCCTCGGTCGACATCCTTACGTCGGACGACAATTACGTGGCCAGCCAGCTGTGGCGGCGCAAGGATATCCATGTCGAGAGCGATGCCGAGATGCTGGCCGTAGGGGTGCCGAAGGCTGTGACGCTCTACAAGTCGAAGGTGATCGAAAGCTATATCAAGGAGTGGCAGGCCAAGCTCGCGGACGAGAGCCTCACGGACGAGCAGGTCGGCGAGGTGATCCAGCGGCTGGCCGGGTTCAACAAGGTGAAAGTGACGATTGCAAAGAAATTGCAGCGGTTGATATTATGACCGCGCCCGGCGGAGTGCCGGGCGGGGATATGCCGGGGTTCGAATTTTAAAAGAAAAAAGGGGCGGGTCTCGGGTCGTACACGTATCACTACGCATACCGTGTGCAAACAGAAAATAAACAGAAAGATGTGTAAAACATATCAAAGA
>OHWE01000192.1_pt1 | contig 34030 bp, 31 predicted proteins | sample 1579661 | NCBI WGS metagenome assembly OHWE01 (sample SAMEA3882552, study PRJEB24775) | human gut metagenome | biome: human-associated habitat; feature: intestine environment; material: feces | place: Netherlands | collected 2009/2010 | reverse complement strand
GAGCATTCTTTCCACTATGAAGATGAGATTGTGGTAGAACCTTATATCAAAGGACGTGAATTCGCATGCGGAATCATTGACGGTAAGGCTCTCCCTCCGATCGAGATCATTCCAAAGACAGGGTTCTTTGATTATGCCAACAAATATCAGGACGGTGCTACCATGGAAGTCTGCCCGGCCGACATCCCGGAAGAGGTTGCAGAGCGGATGAAAGCACTGACTGTAAAAGCATTTAATGCGTTAAAACTCAACGTATACAGCCGTGCCGATTTTCTTCTCGATGCAGAAGGCAGCCTCTACTGCCTGGAAATGAATACACTCCCGGGAATGACTTCTGCCAGCCTGATGCCGAAGGAAGCAAAAGTTGCAGGGATCGAATACAGCGATCTTTGCGAATTAATCATTAAAAAATCAATGGAGGCAAGATACTCATCATGAAAAATATGAGCTTAAAGGAAATAGCTGCTGCCTGTGGCGGCACATACCACGGTGATCCTGCCCTTCTTTCAAAAGAGGCATCCAGCGTCGCTATCGACAGCCGTAAGGTCCAGAAAGATACGCTCTTTGTAGCAATTAAGGGTGCCAGAGTGGATGGCCACAGCTTTATCCCTCAGGTCATGGACCAGGGTGCCATCTGCTCTTTATCTGAACAGGATCTTGGAGATGTAACTTACCCTTATATCCAGGTTGCATCCTGCACAGAGGCTCTCAAGGATCTTGCAGAACATTACCGTCGTTCACTGGACATCAAAGTGGTAGGAATCTCCGGCAGCGTTGGAAAGACCAGTACCAAAGAAATGATTGCATCTGTACTGGACACAAAATTCCGGGTACATAAGACACAGGGGAATTTTAATAATGGAATTGGTCTGCCACTGACTATTTTTCAGATTGAAAAAGAGCATCAGGTTGCAGTTCTGGAAATGGGAATTTCTGAATTTGGCGAGATGCATGAACTGGCAGATATGGCGCAGCCGGATATTATGGTTATTACCAATATCGGTTTATGTCATCTGGAGAATTTGAAAACCAGAGATGGAATCTTAAAAGCAAAGACAGAAAGCTTTGCCCATTTGAAACCGGATGGTGTTGTGATATTAAATGGAGATGATGACAAACTTTCAACTGTAGAGCAGGTGGCAGGAAGAAAGCCTGTATTTTATGGAATCAAGGGAAGGAATCTCTGCGAGACTTCTGTCTGTGCAGATGCAGTTACAGAGCATGGCTTAGAAGGAATGACAGCAGAATTCCACACTCCACAGGGAGACATGGAAGTATTTATTCCAATTCCGGGAGAACATAATGTATATAATGCACTGGCAGCAACCTGCGTGGCAGAACAGTTAGGCCTTTCCATGGATGAAATTAAATGTGGAATTGCAGCTGCTTCCACCATCAGCGGAAGAACTAATCTGATTCACACAAAGGGCATGACGGTTATTGATGACTGCTACAATGCGAATCCGGTTTCCATGAAGGCATCTTTGGATGTCCTGTCTAAGGCAGGGGGACGAAAGATAGCGGTTCTTGGAGATATGGGTGAATTAGGCGAGGATGAAAAACAGCTTCATTATGAAGTGGGAACCTATGCCGGAACACTGCCGATTGATTTGTTATTCTGTGTTGGAACATTATCCGGGAAACTGGCAGAAGGAGCGAAGAAACAGAATCCGGCTCTGACCGTAAAACACTATGCAACCCGTGAGGAGATGACAGAAGAACTTCTTGCTACCGTAAAAGAAGGAGATGCTGTTTTAGTCAAGGCATCCCATTTTATGGAATTCCCGAAAGTGGTGGCAGCATTAACCGAAGCATAAGAAAATGTTTTTTTAAATGGTAAATACAGGAAGTGTCTGATAATAATATAGAAAAATGAAAAAAGAAACTGTAACTTTGAAGTATAGTCATCAAAGCTACAGTTCCTTTTTTATCAATATTTGCGGTTTAAAGATATTTCCGGTTATCTGCCAGCAGCTCATGCACCGTATTCTGTGTATAGGCAGCAAGATGTTTACGGTCATCAGCAGAAAGCTGGTCTAAATAAATCGGAGTACCATACTGCAGGATAACATGGGTAGGTTTTACCTTTGGAAAATGATTTTCCAGAATATCAGCAGAATTGGTGATTGCCATAGGAACAATCGGACATCCGGTTTTCTCAGAGAGCTTTAGGCTTCCGGCTTTGAAAGGAAGCATTTCGTCCTCAGTCTTGTTTCTGGTACCTTCCGGGAAGATACACATGGAAATACCGGCTTTAATCTGGTCGATACCGGTCAGGATAGTTTTTAAGCCCTTCTTCATATCGGTACGGTCTAAGAAGAGGCAGTAGAGCCGCTTCATCCAGATGTTTAAAAGAGGAACTTTTCCCATGGTGTCTTTGGCAATGTAACCGGTGAGTCTCGGACATCTGGAATAAGTGATAATAATGTCAAAATAACTTCTATGATTTCCGATATAAAGAACCGGAACATCTTTTGGAACATTTTCTTCCCCGATTACAGTCAGCTTAACGCCACAGATAAACATAATCACACGGAATGCCCACTGCACCATGCGAAGACTGCTGATATCGGCGGCATGGCGGTTGCATTTACGGATAATCCATTCTACAAAGAGAACTGGAATACCAAGAATCAGGTAAAGAACAGCAAATAAAAGTGCAAGAATTGCTCGTATCATAGAGATAGAATTCCTTTCTGGATATAAATTTCAAAAACAAAATACTGATTTCTTTCCCTATTATAGCGGTAAAGCTTAAGAATTACAACATGATAATCCGGATTTTGGAATAGAATGAAAAGAATAAAAACAGGGAGAAGAAAGTGAAACGGAAAACAATAGAAGCAAGGAAAGCTGTCCGGAGTGTCATCGGTCTGCTTGCGGTAGCATGGATTGGACTGGCAGCAGGCTGCGGTATCGAAGATACCAATGGCAGTAAAATAGAAGACGTGGAATTTACCGTGTTAGAAGAGGAAGCAGTGCCGGAAGAATTGAAGCAGGAAATTGAAGAACGAAAGGAAATGGATTTCAAGCTGACTTATGAAGATAACGGAAAACTCTATATTGCAAGGGGTTATGGAGAGAAGGAAACGGGAGGCTACAGTATTTCCGTAAAAGATGTTTATCTGACTCAGAATGCCCTCTGTTTTGTTACAACGCTGATTGGCCCGGGGGAGAATGAGACGGTGGCAAAGGCACCAAGTTTCCCATATATTGTGGTTGAGGTGACAAAATGTGACAAGAACGTGGTGTTTGAGTGAAAAAATGGTACTTTTTTCCCTTTGACAGCATTTTAACACGGTGATATACTAAAGAATGTGGATAAAAAAGGAGGAACTGGTATATGCAGAGAGCAGATATTAACAGAGTCCGGGCATCCGTGCATCAGCAGTGCGGTAGCAGTGTAATGATTCAACTGGACAGAGGTCGTAATAAAGTAGATGTACAGCGTGGTGTAATACAGAATGCTTATCCGAGTGTATTCACGATTCTTGTAGATGATGAAAGAGAAGGCAATCCGCCACAGTTATTATCTTTCAGTTATACAGATATCATCACAAGAGATATCCGAATGAAATTATGTTAGAAGAATAAAGTCCCTTTTTCCTGAATAAAATGAAATAACATTCAGGAAGGGGATTTTTTTAGTGGAAATAAAGAAACAGAACATACATATGAATTATGAAAAAGCCAGTGCCATGAGTCAGATTACTCTGGATGATGATTACAATCTGCCGGATTATCGGCCGGATATTGTAAAAGTACTGAAAGAAAAAGGTGAAATCCGCTTTGATGAGATACAGGTAAAAGAAGGACGTATTTATGTGAAGGGGAATCTTATCTTTCATGTGCTCTACCGCAGCGATATGGAGGAGCATAAATTAGACTGCCTGCGGGGACAGATTCCATTTGAAGAAACCATCAGTATGGATGGAGTGAATGAATTAGATCCGGTGGACGTCACAGCAGAACTGGAAGACATTAATATCGGGATTATTAATTCCAGAAAATTAAGTGTTCGTGCACTGGTGATGCTGAAGGCAGAAATGCGGATGCGCAAGGAGACGGAACTGATTACGGGAGTAGCCATGGAACATCCGTTGGAAATCCTTCAGAACAGGCATAATATTCTGGAATTGGAAACCTGTAAGAAAGATAATTACCGGTTGAAACAGGAAATAGAGTTGCCCCAGAGCAAGCCAGATGTAGAACAGATTTTATGGAAAAGTGTGCAGCTTCGGGGTGTGGAAACGAGGTTACGAGAAGAAAAAATCCAGCTTACCGGAGAAATAAGACTGTTTTTGCTATATTATGCCCAGAAAGAAGAACGCCGGTTAGAATGGATAGAAGAGACGATACCACTGAACGGAGAACTTGCCTGCGAGGGATGCAGTGAGGAAAAAATCTATCGGATTCAGGTAACACCTGCCAGTGTGGAAGTAGAGGTCAGACCGGATTATGATGGAGAAGACCGGAAAATCAGTCTGGATATGACGTTAGAATTAGATATCTGTATCTGGAAGGAAACAGAGGCAGATGTGGTAGAGGACGTATATTCGCTGCGGGAAGAGATGACACCAGCTTATGAAGAAGTTACCATGAGCAGGCTGCTGGCAAAGAATTATGCAAAATGCCGGTTGACAGACCACATGAATTTAAAGAAGAATCAGGAGAATATCCTGCAGATTTGTTCCTGCGAAGGAATGGCATTTATTGACCATGTGGAGCCACAGGCAGACGGTCTTAAAGTGGAAGGAAGCCTGAATGTGGAAATCCTTTATGTAACCACGGACGATGCCATGCCGATTGGAACCTGCCGGGAGACATTTCCTTTTGAACAGCTGATTGAAGTCCCGGAAATGACAGACGATATGAACTATGAACTGGAAGCGGGAATCGAGCAGTTGTCAGCGATTCTTTTAGACAATACCCAGATTGAGGTAAAGGCAGTACTGAATCTGAATCTGATTGCATTTTCACAGGAGAACATCCAGAAAATGGATGAAATCAGAATTACAGAACGGGATATGGAAGAATTACAGAGACAGCCAGGAATTACCGGATATATTGTAAGAGAGGGGGACAGTCTCTGGAAAATTGCCAAGGCAAATCATACGACTATTTCCCAGTTAATGGAAACCAACGACTTAAAGAGTGAAGAAATTCAAAAAGGCGATAAATTGTTAATTGTAAAGATGGTATCATGATGTTATACTAAGATGATAGGAAATATACAAAAGTGGAAGGAGCAGAAATATGCACAGAAAAAAACATATGTGGAAAATGCGGTTGGTTGCAGCAGGACTGGTAGCAATTCTTGGAATTTCATGTTTTCAAAGTGCGTCAGCAAGCGCTCTTTCAAAGGCTAAAAACAAGAAGAGTGAAGCACAGACCGCATTGGATAATGCCAATGCGGATATAGAGAATATACAGAGCCAGCAGCAGGAACTGCAGTCCCAGATTGATGCACTGGATGCAGATCTGGTAAATATTATTATGAACTTAGATATTCTGGAAGGGGAACTTTCGGATAAGCAGACTGAACTGGATAATGTGACAGCACAGCTTGCACAGGCACAGGAAGATGAACAGAACCAGTACGATGCTATGAAAAAGCGTATTGTATATATGTATGAGAATGGGGATGACAGTTATATTGAGGCACTGGTGGGCGCAACAGATTTCTCCGATTTACTGAATCGTCTGGAATATGCCCAGCAGATTTATGATTATGACAGAAATCTTCTGACGCAGTATCAGGAGACAGTGCAGCAGGTAGCTGACCTTAAGAGTCAGGTGGAGACAGAGAAGGCAGAGTTAGAGGAAGTGCAGCAGTCTTATCAGGAACAGCAGGCTTCTTATGAAAGCATGATTGCAGAGAAACAGTCTCAGATGTCTGATTTTGATACCCAGCTTGCATCAGCCCAGAGTCTTGCAGCCCAGTATAAAGCTACTGTTGATGAGCAGAATGAAATCATAAGACAGGAGCAGGCAGCTGCAGCAGCTGCCGCTGCTCAGAATAATAATAAAGGCAATAATACAACAACTGCTAACAATAATAATGGCAGCAATACCGGAGGTGACAGCACTACTGGTGGCAGTACAGGGGGAGGTGGATTGAATCCTCCTTTTAGTACATCAGTAAGTGGAAGCGATGTCGTATCTTATGCCTGTCAGTTTATTGGAAACCCGTATGTATGGGGCGGCGAGAGTCTCACCAATGGAGCGGATTGTTCCGGATTCATTAAAAGTGTCTATGCAAACTTTGGAATCAGCCTGCCTCACAGTTCGGTAGCATTACAGCGGGCAGGAAGTGAAGTAAGCTATGAGAATGCCCAGCCAGGTGACATTGTCTGTTATGCCGGTCATGTGGCAATTTATATGGGCGGAGGACAGATTGTCCATGCAAGTTCACCGTCTACCGGCATTAAGACAGGCTCAGCAACTTATCGAAGCATTATATCTGTCCGGCGTGTATTGTAAAAAGTTATCAATAAAGAAGAAAAATGATAAAAATTCCCCGCAGTAAGCAAACTACTGCGGGGTTTTAAGAACTTGTAAAATCTTTCAAGTTGCGTATAATGAAAAAGTAGAAAATATTTTAGGAGGAATAAGAAATGCAGATAGAACAGTTACAAAAAGAAATGATAGCAGCAATGAAGGCAAAAGATAAACCAAGAAAAGATGCAATTTCTTCTCTGGTTTCTGCAGTGAAGAAAACAGCAATTGATGAAGGCTGTCGTGATGACATAAAAGAAGAATTAGTAAATCGTGTGATTTTAAAAGAAATGAAGACCGTAAAAGAACAGATTGATTCCTGTCCGGCAGAAAGAACAGATTTACTTGCGGAATATCAGCAGCGTTATGACATTATGAGCGAATATGCACCGGCAATGCTTTCTGAGGAAGAAGTACGTAAGATTCTGACAGAAAAATTTGCAGATGTCATTGCAACCAAAAATAAAGGTCAGATTATGAAAACAGTTATGCCGGAGTTAAAAGGCAAGGCAGATGGAAAATTAATCGGACAGGTTGTAGCAGAGCTTTGCAAATAGGATAGTGTATGAGTGAAAATAAATCACAGAAGAAGCGCATATGGTTCATTACAATACTGATTCTACTGGTACTGTTATTAATCAGTCTCTTTGCTTCCGAACGAAGGGGGAAGATTGTATACAGGGAGTATCTTTCCGAAGATATCCTGACAGTAGATGGAGAAAAACTGCAGCTTGGGGATCTGGCAATGTATATCGCTTATGAGGAACTGAAGGTAGAAGATGAGGCAGCAGCCTATGATTATTATGATACGAATAAGTATTGGAATCTTCATACCAGTGGAAGGTTTGTAAAAGAAGTAGCAAAGACCCATGTCATCGAAATGGCAGTACATGATGAAATCTTTTACCGGCAGGCAATGGCAGAGAAACTGACGCTGGATGAAAAAGAAGAAGAACAGCTTCGTAGCCGTCAGGAGGATTTCTGGACGGATATGACAGAGGAACAGCAGGAAAGACTGGGCGTTGATAAAGCAGAGATAGATTGTCAGTTAGAGAAATCTGCATTGGCACAGAAATATCAGAATCAGATAGCAGCAGAGAATAACAGTGATTTTGACGGTTACAGTGCCGGGGCAGAGCCATATGAGCAGATTTTAAAAGAACATAAGTATAAACTGAATGAGAAGCTCTGGGACAGAGTGGATTTTGGGAATATCATATTGAATCATTAGAATGGAAGGAATTAGAAATGTCTGTAAAAATAGGTAGAAATGATCCCTGCTGGTGTGGCAGTGGAAGAAAGTATAAGACATGCCATCAGTCATTTGATGAAAAGATTGAAAAGTATCGTGAGGCAGGCTGTATTGTGCCAACCCATGATTTGATTAAGACACCGAAGGATATCGAAGGTATCAGGGAAAGTGCCAAAATTAATGTGGCAGTACTGGATTATGTGGCTGAGCATATCAAAGCCGGCATGAGTACAGAAGAAATTGACCGTATGGTATATGAGAAAACAACAGCCATGGGTGGAATCCCGGCACCGCTTAATTATCAAGGATTTCCGAAGAGCGTCTGTACGTCAATTAATGAAGAAGTATGCCATGGTATTCCATCGGAGGATATTATTTTAAAGGATGGCGATATCATTAATGTGGATGTTTCCACAATATTAGATGGATATTTCTCCGATTCCTCCAGAATGTTTCTGATTGGAGATGTCAGTGAAGAAAAGAAGCGTCTTGTTCAGGTAACAAAAGAATGTGTGGAAGAAGGCTTAAAAGCGGTAAAACCATGGGGCTTTTTAGGAGATATGGGTCAGGCAGTACATGACCATGCTTATAAAAATGGCTATACTATCGTAAGAGAAATCGGTGGACATGGTGTTGGAAAAGAATTCCACGAAGAGCCATGGGTTGGCTATCACAGCAAGAGAGGAACCGAGATGCTCTTAGTTCCGGGCATGATGTTTACGATTGAGCCAATGGTAAATATGGGAAAAGAAGCTATCTACATAGATGATGAAAATAACTGGACCGTGTATACAGAAGACGGACTTCCAAGTGCCCAGTGGGAGATTCAGGTTCTGGTAACCGAAGAGGGAACCGAAGTTATTTCCTGGTAGGTATCTCTTAAAAAAGCTATTTTTGGAAGAAAAACCGGATGGAAAGTTTCTCATTCTGGTAAGCGCAAAGATGCTTATAGATAACAAGCAGTGCAATTCCAAGGCAGGCAAAGTCAATGGAGAGAACCGGAACAAAGAGAAAGACCAGAAGGCAGAATACGCCAAAGGTAATAATGGACCGGAAAAGATGTGGCCGGATAATTAAGACCACAGAAAAAAGAATATAAGCAGCAGCAAGGAAAAGAACCGGAAGAACAACCGGAAAGATTCCAAGCAGTACACCAAAGGAGACGGCAATGGCTTTGCCGCCTTTTTTGTTACTGTTTTTCGGATGAAACTGCAATGGGAACGCATGTCCGAGAACCGGTGCTATCAGAATCGGAATCATGTATGGAGTGTCAATATCCAATGTCCGTAGGGCGAGTACGACCGGGAAAAAGCCCTTGAAAAGTTCCAAAAGGAGCGCAAGAATACCAGCCCGGAATCCGCCGTACACAAAGGCATTGGCAGTGCCGGGATTTCCATCCGGACTTAATGCACAGATATCTTTCCCAAATAATATCTTCGGAATCCAGTAGGCATAGAGTATGCTGCCGCTGAGATAGCCAACGATGGAAAAAAAGATGCAGGTGATAATTGACTGGTTCATATAAAGGCTCCTTTTCTTTTCGATAAACAGGTGATTGTGGAAGGAGATAGATTTTGTATAAAGGAATTTTGCGGTATTCCATATGCATTGATTTTCCGATGATGAAATACCACCGTTCTAAGTAGTTCATTTTTCTTTTTCTGATAAAAACAGTCTTTTCCATGTTTAACAGAATCCTGGTACTGTCCGTCAAAGTACGGATGCCTGGTAAGGTCTGTTAGGGGCACTTGGAATTTCGTCTGGCAACAGGCAACGCTGGTACAGGGATGTACCAGCGAGGCACAGTTGAACATGGATGTGAATTTGTGCCGGTTGCCAGATGAAAATAGCATGATGTCGAAATTCCTAGTGCCCCTTGCAGGCTTTATGTGGCATCCGCTTTTGACGGACAGTGCCGAGATTCTGTCAAAGCAAGCGAAAAGACAGTTTATAATCAAGAAAAATGAACCACTAAGAATGGTTGGCATTTCACATCCAGGAAAATCAGATGTACATGGAATGCCACAAAATTTCCTATTAAAATCTTTTCTCCTGCTTCCGCAATCACTTGTTTGAATAAAAGCAATTGTCGTTATTTTTCAGACAGTGATTCTAACAGGTCTACAATGCGTTCTGCTGCATCGGATTTCTGCTCCCGGAGCTGTGCGGTATGCATTTCCTCCTGTAAATCATGGCTTCGCATCAGCAGCTTTCCAAGGCGAATCTGTTCTATCATGTATTTAGAGGCATAGGAAATGCTACGGTCTACGAAAAATGCACTGTTTGCGGTTTCGCAGCCTGGAATCGGTGCGGTATGGATAGTTGGAATTCCCTTTACCAAAGTTTCGGTGGAGGTAAGTCCGCCCGGTTTGGTAAAGATGACATCACAGGCATCCATATAAAGGGAAACATGTCTGGTGTAGCCTAAGACATGAACCCGCGGGCAATGTCTGAATTCTTTGGTGAGAACTGACTGTAATTTCTTATTGTTTCCGCAGATAATTACAATGTGTTCGTCATTTTTACACTGCTTATAAAGTGCCATGGCAAAGACTGCCAGTTTTCCAAATCCCATACTTCCGCTCATAATGAGAAAGGTAGGAGAATCAGCATCTAGGTGGCATTTGCGGCGGGCAATGTCTTTTGGTGTATGATTGGCAAAGGCGTGGCGTACCGGAATACCGTAAGGCAGTAATTTTTCCTTTGGAACACCACGTTTTATATATGCGTCTACTAAATCCTCATGGGGAATAACATAGTAGTCGCAGTTGGTTTCCTCCCAGAAAGGGATGCAGGTATAATCGGTTCCGATAGCGACTGCTTTTACCGGCAGCATGTTGTGTTTCTTCATATAAGTAATGGTCTCTGCCGGGTAAAGGTGCGGCATCACCACAATGTCATAATTTCCTTCTTCGATGAGGGATGCAAGCGGTTTCGCCAGCTTTGCATTTGCCCAGTAAACCGGAGATTTGAAATGGCGGTTACTGATAAGCATTCCCAGTTTATAAATGAAACCGAAAAACCACGGCAGATGCTTTACAATCCCAATATAAAGTCCGCTGATAAGGCGTGAAGTATGCCTTTTGCCAAGCTGCATGGCATCAACGAAATTTACTTCGTGTCCCCTTGCTAAAGCTGCTTCTTCCACGGCATGACCGGCGGCGTTATGTCCTTCTCCTGTGTTGCAGGATAAAATCAGAATTTTCACAAAAAATCCCCTTTCCGAACTTTTCTTTCGTATAGAACATCTTAATATATTTGCAACAAAATAGCAACTTTTCATAAAATTTTATAACCAAAAACGAAACATTTTATAAAAAATTGCTTGTATTTCTGGCAGTATAAATTTATAATAAAAAAGTGTTTTTTAAAACAGAGGGCAGTAAATAGAAAGAAGGGTATTAAGATGAAAAAAATAGAAGAATATGTAAGAAGTATACCGGATTTTCCAGAGCCGGGAATTATTTTCAGAGATATTACTTCCGTATTGCAGGATGCAGACGGACTTCAGCTTGCAATAGATTCCATGATCAAGCTTTTAGATGGTGTGGACTTTGATGTAGTTGCCGGTACAGAATCCAGAGGATTCATTTTCGGAGTACCAATTGCTTACGAAATGCATAAACCGTTTGTACCGGTTCGTAAAAAAGGAAAATTACCATGTGAGACCATTTCACAGTCTTATGATTTAGAGTATGGACAGGCTACCATTGAGATGCACAAGGATTCCATCAAACCGGGGCAGAAGGTTGTTTTAGTAGATGACTTAATCGCAACCGGCGGAACCATTGAAGCTGCTATCAAATTAGTAGAGCAGCTTGGCGGAGAAGTAGTCAAGGTCATTTTCTTAATGGAACTGGCTGGATTAAAGGGAAGAGAGCGTTTGAAGGGTTATGATGTTGCTTCTGTAATTACATATGAAGGAAAATAATTTACAGAAGAGAAGTTTAACATGACTTATTGCCAGAGAGGCTGGCTTTAGGTATAAAAAACAATTTGGAGGAAGAAAAATGTTAGAGAAAATGTTCAAATTCAAAGAGAACAACACTAACGTCAAGACAGAAGTAATTGCAGGTCTTACCACATTTATGACAATGGCTTACATCCTGGCAGTTAACCCGAACCTGTTATCTGCTGCTGGTATGGATCCTACTGCAGTTTTGATTGCAACCTGTCTTGCATCCTTTATCGGAACACTTGCAATGGCTTTGATGGCTAATTATCCATTTGCATTAGCTCCTGGTATGGGATTGAATGCATATTTCGCGTTTACAGTATGTGGAAATATGGGTTATGACTGGAGAGTCGCATTAATGGCAGTGTTCATTGAAGGTATCATCTTTATCGTACTTTCACTGACCAACGTACGTGAGGCAATTTTCAATGCCATTCCTGCTACACTGAAAAAAGGTGTAAGTGCCGGTATTGGTTTGTTTATCGCTTTCATCGGTTTACAGGGTGCTCACATTGTTGTTGACAACAGCTCTACTTTATTATCTTATGTTAAATTTACAGAGAACTGGCATACAGAAGGAATCTGTGCTTTGCTTGCACTGATTGGTTTACTTCTTACCATTATCTTATATGTAAAAAATGTAAAAGGTTCCATCCTTATCGGAATCCTTGCTACATGGATTCTTGGTATGATCTGCCAGGCAGCAGGTATCTATCAGATTGATGCAGAAGCTGGATTCTATTCTTTATATCCTACATTTGCAATGACAGACTTCACCAAAATCGGAGAAACCTTTGGACAGTGTTTCAAAGCTGACTTTACCGGTGTAGGTATTGTTAACTTTATCGTAGTATTATTATCCTTCTTATTTGTAGATATGTTTGATACTATCGGAACATTAATCGGTGTTTCTGATAAAGCTGGTATGTTAGACAAAGAAGGAAAGCTTCCAAGAGTTAAAAATGCGTTATTAGCTGACGCTATCGCAACATCCGCTGGTGCTGTTCTTGGTACTTCTACAACCACAACTTTCGTAGAGAGTTCTGCTGGTGTAGGTGCAGGTGCCAGAACCGGTTTTGCATCTGTTGTAACCGGATTCATGTTCCTGATTGCAATCTTATTTGCACCAATCTTTACAGCAATCCCAGGATTTGCTACCGCTCCTGCATTAATCTTCGTTGGATTCCTTATGGTATCTGCAATCGTTAAGATTGACTTCAACGATGTTACAGAAGCAGCTCCTGCATACCTTTGCTTAATTGCTATGCCTCTTATGTACAGCATTGCAGAAGGTATCGCAATCGGTGTTATCTCTTACGTTATCATCAACTTAATCTGTGGTAAAGCTAAGAAAATTACTCCGCTGATGTATATTCTTGCAGTATTATTCATTTGTAAGTATATCTTCCTGTAAGAGGAGATTAAATTAAATAAAACAATTTGAAGCAGACATTTATTGCTATTTAATGTGGCAATTTATGTCTGCTTTTTTTGTGCAAAAAACTTCCGAAGAACATTTGGCATCATTGAAATCCCCTTCTCGTCAAAATCCACAAATTCAGGAAACCAATTTTGGTAATTCAGTTTCTTGTAACGGAAATCCCAAGGTGTTACAATTAAGGAAACCGAAAAACAAAAAGTAGTTTCCACAGAGAACAGGGGTAGTGAACATGGAATTGAGAGAGAAAATATTGCAGGGCACGATGCAGGCATTTAACCAGAAGGGATTGAAATTTACCATGGATGATATCGCCCACATTCTTGGTATCAGCAAGAAAACGATTTATCAGGTATTTGCAGATAAAGAGGCGTTATTTCTTGCCATGGTGGATTATCTGTTTGATTGCATCAAGGAAAGTGAACGGGAAGTTATGGCAGACGAAAGCCTTGGAACCTTAGAAAAAATACGGAAAATCTTAGGGGTAATGCCGGAGAGTTATAAGGAAATTGATTTCCGGCAGATGTATTTATTAAAAGATAAATTTCCGGAAATCTATCATCAGGTGGAACTTCGGTTAGAGACCGGCTGGGAGACCACCATTGCGTTATTGGAACAGGGCATGGAGGAAGGCGTAATCCGCCGCATCAACATACCGGTTTTAAAGATGATGCTGGAAGCCTCCTTAGAGCAGTTCTTCCAGAGAGACATCCTGATTCAGAGCAAACTTTCCTATGGTGAGGCATTAGAGGAAGTAGTGAATATTCTGGTGGATGGAATTATCACGAGGCAATAGATATGTGCGAATAGAGATGCATGAATAGAAATACACCAGTAGAAAGAGCGAGGAAAAGGTATGAGAGAAAAATACTATTTGGACAATGACTGGTATTTCAGTGAGAAATGGGAAGCAGCACAAAGTAACGCAGAATATGACGAAGCAGCGATGCAGAGCGTGCGGATTCCCCATACGGTAAAGGAACTGCCCTTTCACTATTTTGATGAGCATGCGTATCAGATGGTAAGCGGCTACCGCAGACACCTTTTGGCGAAGAAAGAGTGGGAAGGAAAAGTAGTGCGGCTGACCTTTGAAGGAGCTGCCCATGACAGTGAAGTCTATGTAAATGGAAAGAAAGCAGGCGCACACCATTGCGGATATACGGCATTTACCATTGATATTTCAGCGCTGCTTTATTATGGGGAAGATAATATCATTGCGGTGCGGGTAGACAGCAATGAGAATCTGAATGTTCCGCCCTTTGGATTTGTCATTGATTATATGACTTACGGTGGAATTTACCGGGATGTGTACCTTGAGATAAATGAGGAAAGCTATCTTGCAGATGTATTTTTAAAACCACAGGTGGAGCTGGAAACGAAGAAGGGAACACTGCTATCGGAAATCACGCTGGCAGGAAACGAAGAAAACCTGTTGTTACGGCAGAACATCCGAAAAAAAGGTGAAGAGGAATACCGTCTGGTTGGAGAGAAAACTTTTTCTGAAATTCCTACGCAGGAGGGAAAGAAAACACTTGCATTTCCGGCAGGAATCGTATCCCTATGGGAGGTAGAGAATCCGGCGTTATATGAAGTAAAGACCCAGCTTGTAACCGGAAATAATATAATCGATGAGGTTGTAACAACGGTGGGCTTTCGTCAGGCAGTATTCCAAAAAGATGGCTTTTACTTAAATGGACATAAGCTTCGAATTCGGGGACTAAACCGTCACCAGAGTTATCCTTATGTGGGTTATGCCATGCCGGCTTCCATACAGAGGATGGATGCGGAAGTATTAAAGAAAGAGTTAGGGCTGAATGCAGTGCGGACATCCCATTATCCGCAGTCCCAGGAATTTATAAACCGGTGCGATGAGCTGGGGCTTATGGTATTTACCGAGATTCCGGGCTGGCAGCATATCGGCGATGAAGCATGGAAAGCGCAGGCTGTGGAAAATGTAAAAGACATGGTGATACAGTACCGCAACCATCCATCCATTATTCTCTGGGGAGTGCGGATTAATGAATCGCAGGATGACGATGAATTTTACCGCCGCACCAATGCAATAGCACATAAGTTAGATGATACCAGACAGACTGGTGGCGTGCGGGCACATAAAAAGAGCAGTCTTTTGGAGGATGTATATACCTATAATGATTTTGTACACAATGGTCTGAACAAAGGCTGTGAGCATAAGAAGAATGTGACATCCGATATAGAAAAACCGTATCTTATCACGGAATATAACGGACATATGTATTCCACCAAATCCTTCGACTGGGAAGAACATCGTATGTGGCATGCACTCCGCCACGCCAGTGTACTGGATGCAGTAGCAGGAGAAGAGGACATTGCCGGAAGCTTCGGATGGTGTATGGCAGATTATAATACACATAAAGATTTCGGTAGTGGAGACAGAATTTGCTATCACGGAGTCTTAGACATGTTCCGTAATCCGAAAATGGCGGCAGATGTGTATGCCTGCCAGCAGGAAGAAAGACCGGTATTAGCCTTAAGTTCAACGATGGATATTGGAGAACATCCAGCCTGCAACCGGGGCGAGACTTATATTTTTACCAATGCAGACAGTGTTAAAATGTACAAAAATGACCGGTTTACCAAGGAATATAAGAAAACAGATTCTCCATATAAGAATCTGAAACATGGTCCGGTTCCAATTGATGATTACATTGGAAATGCCATCGAAGAGGGAGAGGATTTCGCACCGAAACAGGCTGCAATGGTAAAAGAAGTTTTGAATCTGGCGGCACGCTATGGCATGAATCATCTGCCGAAAAGAGCATATTATCTGGCAGCAAAACTGATGCTTTTTTATCATATGAAGATGGAGGATGCGGTTGCACTTTATAACAAGTATGTCGGGGACTGGGGCGGACAATCCATGGTATATAAGTTAGAAGCCATAAAGGATGGTAAGGTGGTCAAAACTTTAGTAAGGGAGCCGGTACAGAAGGTGCAGTATCAGATTACGGTCAGCAGTCAGAAATTAAAAGAAACACATACCTATGATGTGGCTGCAGTAAGAATACAGGCAGTGGATGAAAATGGAAATCTGTTGCCATATTTTCAGGAGCCAGTGCAGCTAAAATGTGAGGGAGCATTAGAACTCATCGGACCGGATATCATCAGCCTGCAGGGCGGTATGGGCGGCACTTATGTAAAGACCATAGGAAAGACCGGAAGCGGAAAACTTATGATAAGCAGCCGCCAGGCAGGAACCAGAGAAATTACAATTGAAATAGAATAAGGGAGTATAACGATAAGGAGGGTATCTATGAAGGAGAAATCAAGGGAAATCTTCGGAAACAAAATGCCGCAGAAGGTGTACCGGAAAGCGGTAAAGAGTAAGAAGAAGTTTCAAAAGAAATTCGGGGATGACAGCAAGGTGGATTATCCGGTGGTGTTAAAAGAAAATGCACATATCGGAGATTCCCTTGGTGTTGTGGATGTGCTGCTGCCGGAGCAGAAAGAGGCTTCGAAACTGGAATTTGACAAAGAGAAGGGAATCATTGTAGGAAATATCCGTATGGGATTTGGACATTACCGGATTTCCATGGCAATTGCATCCGCAGCAAAATCCATGGGCTACACACCATACTGGATGGACTTAAATTCCTATCCTAGGACTACCTGCACGAAGGTCATTGGCGCACAGAATGATTTGTATTCTCTGGGTTCTAGACTTTCCGGTAAGAGTAAGCTCTTTAATAAACTGGTGTGGGAGCCAATGAATTATGAAGGGTTCCGGAAGCTTTCCTATAATGCTTCTGACCAGAAAAATGCAGAGCTTATGGCTCCGGTTTACCGGAATGTACCAAAGGAAATTCCGGTGGTAGCAACCCATGTGTGGCCGGCACAGGCAGCTATACATGCCGGCATGAAATATGTAGTCAATGCGATTCCGGATAACTGGCCGATGGCATTGCATTTATCCGAAGGAAGCCTTCATACAGTTCAGACTCATTATGCGTATCAGGGCTATCGGATTTTAAATGGCATGCAGGGAAAAGATGTCTTAAATCCTATGCCGGAAAAAGATCTTATATACACGGGACATTATATTGACCATGAGCTGGTAAGCAATATTGAAGCTGACTGCGAAGCGAGAATTAAAAGAAAGCAGGAGAAGAAACCGATGCGTTTCTTATTAACCATCGGTGGAGCAGGAGCCCAGAGAGAAATTTTTGCGGCTATTATCAGATATCTGCTGCCGGCAATCCGGGAAGGCAGGGCAGCACTTTATGTCAATGTGGGAGATTACCGGAATGTCTGGGAAGAATTATTACAGGAAATTCCGGGACTTAAAAATGCAGCAACGGAGCATTTTGATGACTGGGAGAATACAAAGCAGTTTGCCGAAGCAGCACTGGATGGGGAAGTAACCGGAGTCCATGGCTTCTATCATAAGAATATTTTCGAAGCAGTGTATTGCACGAATCTTTTGATGCGAAGCTGTGATGTGCTGGTGACAAAGCCAAGCGAACTGGCATTTTATCCGGTGCCGAAGCTCTTTATCAAAAGAGTGGGTGGACATGAACAGTGGGGTGCCATCCATTCCGCAGAGATTGGGGACGGTACCCTGGAATGCCGTGATATTCCACATACCTTGCAGATGCTGGAATTATTCCAAAGCTCAGACCATCTGCTTACCGATATGTGTGAAGCAATTATGGAAAATAAGAAACAGGGGATTTACGATGGCGCATACAAAGTAGTGGAACTGGCAATGGGCTTACGAAAAGGAGGAGAAGGACAATGAGATTAACAACGAAAGAAAAAGTGGCATACGGACTTGGGGCAGTTGGCAAAGACATGGTATATATGCTTTCTGCAAGTTACATTTTATATTACTATCAGGATATTTTGAATGTCAGTGCCATTGCGATGGGAATTATCCTGATGGCAGCAAGAGTATTTGACGCATTCAATGACCCGGTTATGGGAATTATCGTAGCCAAGACGAGAACCCGCTGGGGTAAGTTCCGTCCGTGGCTTCTGATTGGAACTATAACCAATGCAGTAATCTTATATCTGATGTTTGCGGCACCACCTGCATTAGATGGCAGCGGACTGGTTGCCTATGCAGCGGTAATCTATGTGTTATGGGGCGTTACTTATACCATGATGGATATTCCATTCTGGTCCATGATTCCGGCATTTACCGAAGGAGGCAAAGAAAGAGAGGGACTTTCGACCCTTGCCCGTTCCTGTGCAGGCGTGGGCTCCGCACTGATTACGATTATCACGGTAAAATGTGTGGTTTTATTAGGTCAGGGCAATGAACGTACCGGTTTCAAATGGTTTGCATTAATCATTGCAGTGTTATTTGTGATTTTTATCACCATTACCTGTATGAGTATCAAAGAAAAATCCACCGTAAATGTGGACTCTCCGTCAGTAGGACAGATGTTTAAAGCATTGTTACAGAATGACCAGACAATGACCGTTGTTATTACGATAGTGCTGATTAACTGCTCTCTTTATATTACTTCAAACCTTTTGATTTATTTCTTCAAATATGATTTTGGCGGGGATGCGTGGTATAACAGCTATACTTTATTCAATACCTTTGGTGGTGGAATCCAGATTATTTCCATGATGATTTTCTTCCCACTGCTGCGTAAATTTTTAAGTGCCTTAAAGGTATTTTATGTAAGCTTTGTTATGGCAATCGCAGGTTATGGTGTATTATTTATACTGACACTGACAAATATGTCAAACTTATTGTTATTATTTATTCCGGCATTCTTTATCTTTACAGCCTTTGGAATGCTGACGGTACTTACCACCGTATTTCTTGCAAATACCGTGGACTATGGCGAACTGAAAAATAACCGGAGAGATGAGAGCGTTATCTTTTCCATGCAGACCTTTGTGGTAAAACTGGCATCCGGAGTAGCCGCACTGGCAGCTTCCATCTGCTTAAATCTCTGCCACTTAAGTAACGATACTGCGGAAACAGCAGCCGCAGCTACTGCATCTGGCAGCTCCCTTTTAGGACTTCGCATGACGATGGCAGGAATTCCGATTATCGGCTTACTGATTGCAGTGCTGGTATTCCGTAAGAAATTTATCCTGACAGAAGAAAAAGTGCAGGAAATCACAGAGCAGATTAAAGGGAAGGAAAATTATCGATGATTCGTAAGGAAAAGGATTATTTTATTCTGGATACCGACCATACTACCTATTGCTTCCGGGTACTTCCTACCGGACAGCTGGAACATCTTTATTATGGCAGAAAGCTTCATATCGAGGACGAAGCAGATATGCAGCCGCTGGTGGAAAAGCATGTCTTTGCACCGGGTAATGTGATTCTGTATAACGAAGAGCAGAAAGCATATTCCTTAGAGGATATGCGCCTTGAAATGTCCTCCTATGGAAAAGGAGATATAAGAGAGCCTTTTGTGGAAGTGGTGAATGCCAATGGAAGCAATACGATAGATTTTGTATACAAGGAAGCAGAGATAACCAAAGGTAAGGAAGCCTTTGCGGAACTGCCGGGTTCCTATGGCAGCGAAGAGGAAGTGGAGCAGCTTTGTATCTGGCTTGCGGACGAAGGAAATGAGCTGGCACTGGAATTGTATTATTATGTCTATTCATCCTGTGACATCATCAGCCGTAGTGCGAAATTCTATAATAACGGAAAAAAAGCTGTGCAGTTGAAACGGCTGATGAGCCTGCAGCTTGACTTTGATGGGCATGATTATGCATTTACTACATTTCATGGAGCCTGGGCAAGAGAAATGAAGCGGAGTGATATGCCGGTAATAGCAGGAAAATTAGTAAATGCTTCCTATACCGGAACCACCTCCAGCCGGGCCAATTCCTTTGTGATGCTAAGCCGGCCAAAGACCACAGAGGATGCCGGGGAATGCTTTGGTTTTCACCTTATCTATTCCGGTAATCACTATGAAGCAACAGAAGTAAACAGCTTTGGCAAAATGCGTCTGGTGACAGGAATCAACCCACAGGCATTTTCCTATGAAGTGGCACCGGAAGAATGCTTTCAGGCACCGGAGGCAGTGATGGCATATGCAGAAAACGGATTTAACCAGATGAGCCAGAGGCTGCATCATTTTATCCGGGAGCATATTGTCCGTGGAACCTGGCAGAAGAAGGAGCGGCCGATACTGCTTAACAGTTGGGAGGCTTCCTATTTTGACATCAGTGAGAAGAAGTTACTGAAGCTGGCAAAGGAAGCAAAAGAAGTTGGCATAGAATTATTTGTAATGGATGACGGCTGGTTTGGCGAACGGATGGATGACAGCAGTTCCTTAGGAGACTGGGAAGCAAATGCGAAGAAGCTGCCGGGTGGGCTTAAAGGTTTATCTGATAAGATTCGCGGACTGGGACTGCAATTCGGTATCTGGGTGGAGCCGGAAATGGTCAATGTGAAAAGCAAACTTTATGTGGCACATCCGGACTGGACCATTGAGATTCCGGGACAGCCTCATTCGGAAGGAAGAAACCAGCGGATTTTAGATTTGGGAAGAAGAGAAGTACAGGATTATATTATCGAGAGTATGAGCAAGGTCTTTTCTTCTGCAGACATTTCCTATGTGAAATGGGACATGAACCGGACCTTCAGTGATTATTATTCCACAGCACTTCCACCGGAACGGCAGGGAGAAGTGGCACACCGCTATGTGCTGGGATTATATCGCTGCATGAAGGAACTGACGGAACGGTTTCCGGAGATTTTATTTGAAGGCTGTGCAGCAGGCGGCAACCGCTTTGATCTTGGAATCTTATGCTATTTTCCACAGATCTGGGGCAGTGATGATACGGATGCATTGTGCCGGGCGGAGATAGAAGAAAATTATAGTTATGGCTATCCGCTGTCAGCAGTCAGTGCTCATGTGTCTGCCTGCCCGAATCACCAGACGCTGCGGAATACGCCATTAGAGACAAGATTTCAGGTGGCATGCTTTGGAAGCTTCGGCTATGAATGCAACCTCTGCGATATGAAAAAAGAAGAAAAGGAAGCCATGAAGGAGCAGATTGCATTATATAAGAAATGGCGGAAGGTGTTGCAGCAGGGAACCTTTTACCGGGGCAGAAGCTTTTACGACGGAACACAGAGTGGAATGGGCGGCAGCGTTTTAGCGGATGAAGCCGGTAATCAGATGGAATGGACCTGCGTATCGGAAGATGGCACGAAGGCAGTGGGTATGCTGATGCAGAAATTGGTGGTGCCGAATATGCAGCAGCAGACCTATTATCCGAAGGGATTGCTGCCGGATGTCCGTTACCATTTCTACAACCGGAAATTAAAATATAATATCAAAGAATTCGGTGATCTGGTAAATACGGTTTCGCCGGTTCATATCAAACAGGATTCCCTGACCCATCAGGTGCTTTCGAAATTGGTAAAAATGGATGGCGAGACGGAAGACTTCCATGCATATGGAGATACCTTAATGTATGGCGGCGTTCATGTCAGTCCGGCATTTGGCGGAACCGGATACAATGATAAGGTAAGGCACTACCCGGATTTTGCATCCCGTTTATATTTTATGGATGGAGAAGTAAAAAAGTAGGGAGACAGAAGTCCATGTTTGTGCTAAGATGAACATATCTATAAACACAAACAGGAGCGGATATGAAGAATAAATCAAAGTTAAAGAAAATAAGAGAAAAGAAAGCAGGCACAGCCACCGTTACCAAAGAGTGGCTTTATATGAATCCAAATTCCATCACAGTAGCAGAGATTGAAAATGCATTAGAGGGAATGGATGGCATCGAAACAGAAATATGGAAAGAGGCGGGAGTATTAGAGGTGGAGGTTCCGGAGCATCATTCCATGGATATCGAAGAGATTGCAGTCAATTTAAAGGATGAATATGCCAATGCTTATTTAAAAGAGCATGATATTCATGCTCTTTTTGCTGTCACAATTGACACAGAAAATTATGCATTTATGCAAAAAATCATGCAAAAAATTATCGCCGGAGCAGGCGGGTTCTTCTGTGGAGATACAGAAGATTTTACTCCGGTAGTAAAAGAGCAAGAAGTGAAATAAAATGCAAAAGAAAAGATTATATGATGCAACAAAATTAGACCGGAAGCATATGATGTTTTCCAATAAGCAACTCCTTACGCTGCTTCTGCCGATAATGGTAGAGCAGCTTTTGAATTCCTTTATGGGAATGGCGGATACCATGATGGTAAGCAATGTGGGAAGTGCGGCAATCTCTGCGGTATCACTGGTGGATTCCATCAATGTACTGGTCATACAGGTATTTACGGCATTAGGAGCAGGAGCAGCAATTATCTGTTCCCAGTATCTTGGAAGGGGAGACAGGGAGTCCAGCAATGAGGCTGCAAGACAGGTAACTTTAAGCGTACTGACGATTTCTACGGTATTGTCTATATTTTGTATTATATTTCGTGGACCACTGCTGCATCTGATTTTTGGCCAGGTAGAAGAGGCTGTTATGGATAATTCCATGATTTACTTCCTGCTGACTGCAATTTCCTTTCCGTTCATTGCACTTTTTGATGCCGGTGGAGCTTTTTACCGGGCAGCAGGAAACAGTCGTTTTCCAATGATGATTTCCGTGCTTTCCAATGGACTCAATATTGCAGGAAATGCAGTGCTTATCTTTGGATTAAAGATGGGGGTGGAAGGAGCAGCCCTTTCTACATTATTTTCCAGAATCTTTTGTGCAGTAGTCATTTTCTGGAATCTGCGGAAACCGGATCAGGTGATTGTGGTAAATCATTATCTTAAGATCCGTCCCAATTTCCCATTGATTGGAAAAATTCTTTCTATCGGAATTCCATCCGGAATTGAAAACGGAATGTTTCAGTTCGGAAAGCTGGCAATCCAGTCCAGCGTATCAACCCTTGGAACGGCAGCCATTGCTGCGCAGGCAATGACCATTATACTGGAAAATTTAAATGGAATCGGAGCCATTGGAATCGGAATCGGCCTGATGACAGTAGTAGGACAATGTATTGGAGCCGGAAAAGTGGAAGAGGCGCGTTATTATATGGTGAAACTCTGCGGCTATGCAGAAATTGTTATTCTGATTTCCTGTGCAGTGGTATTTTTATTGACAAAGCCGGTTACATTTTTGGCTGGAATGGAAGCAGAAAGTGCCTCCCTCTGCATGGAAATGATAATAGCAATTACGATTGTAAAACCGATTGTATGGGTGCTGGCATTTATCCCGGCTTATGGCATGCGTGCCGCCGGAGATGTGAAATTCTCCATGATTTTATCCAGTCTTACCATGTGGTTCTGCCGTGTTGCACTGTGTGTATATCTGATCCGCAGCTGTGGTTTCGGACCAATGGCGGTGTGGATTGGCATGTTTGCCGATTGGACGCTTCGTGCTATCGCATTCAGCGTCTGGTATTTAAGCGGCAGGTGGAGCCGGATACATGTCATTTAGAACATGCATAATATTGTTGCATGAGCAGTATCAGCAAATATGCGTTATCAGCAATACATATTATCAGCACACCGGCAGCAGTACCTGGGTAATAAATTTACTTTTGTCTTTATGCTGTGGCGGTCCCTCTAAATAGCAGTGGCGGAAGATGCCAACCGGTGTAAGTTTTTGCTCTCTGGCATAGGAAAGAAGGGTATCATGAACCGATGGCAATTCTTCATACGCTCCATGATGATAGAGGCAGACTGCTTTCTGGGCAGGGAGATTTAGGATATGTTCGCCCTTACTTCCTGCCGGGACAACAGCAAAAAAGGACATATCCTTTGCATCTGTAATGGGAGCTTCCGTAAAATAAATCTGCCCGGTATGTGCCGGACCATAGTTCTGCAGTGCTTCCAAGGCAACCTCTCTTAACAAATTCGTCTTTTCTGCGATGCTGTCACTTTCTATTTTGCGGCAGTACACCGTCTGTGATGGAATTGTAATGATTTCCATTGATTCAAATCCCTGATTGATTCTTTCATATAAGGCTTTGATATTGGCATTTAATTCATCCCGCAAAGCTTCCAGCCTTCGAACCATGGATAAAAGGTCGTTGGAGTTGTCAAAGTAGCCATGGATTTCATCCAGTGACAGGCCAAGATTCTGCAGCGAGCGGATGGTTCGAATCTTCGTCAGTGTATCAATGGTATAGTAACGATTGCCGGATGGGTCTTCTTTTACATCCGGAAAAACCAGTCCATGAGCTTCATAATTTAAAATAATTCTTCTTGTGATGCCCACAAAGTCTGCGGCATCTCCAATTGAAAACAGTTCTTTCAAAATGTTCCCCCTTTTTATTTATTCGGTGATTGTGAAAAGAATGGATTTAGAAATTTTTGAAGAAATAAAGTCGGCTGCATCACTTCAAAACACCGTAGTTCTAAAATATATGTTTTGCTTTTCTCTATGAAAGCCAGTCTTTCCAATGTTTGACAGTCTGCACCGGTTGTCCGCCTGCATACAGATACATAAACAAGCCTGTTAGGAGGTCTTGGCATTCTGTTATGCAACCGGCAATGCAGGCACAGGGATGTGCCTGCAAGGCGCAGTTGAATATGGATATGAATTTGCGCCGGTTGCCGGAATCATAAACTTATTTGCCAGAATGCCTAGACCTCCTTACGGGTTTGTGAAAGTATCTGTAGCAGACGGACAACCGGGCAGCCGGTCAAAGCAACGGAAAGACAGCTTACAAACAAGCAAAACATGTATTTTAGAACTGTGGTATTTTAAGACAAAGCAACACTCTTTAACTCTTCAAAAATTTCCATATCATATTTCTTTTCTCAAATATCGGCAAAATTTGTAAAATGATTGCATCGTACATTGATGTACGGTGTAAAATAACAGTGTAATTGTAACACAGCATTGAGAGTGTGAAAAGTGAAAAAAGAAAGAAAAAAAGTAATTTAAGAAGGGAAGGATGTACATGAAACAAAAGAAGAAAAGTTTATTTTCTTTGTTACTTGCGTTGATGATGGTAGCAGGTCTTATGCAGGGGATGACAGTTGAGACAAAGGCAGCTACAAATTCGGTACAGGTGGGACCATTTACGTTGTCAAGGGATTTGGGGACGATTGTAGAAGGAGTCGATTATACCTATGTAAAATATGGATCTGGAAATAGAAATTCGCTTACTATTCTGACGGATGACATTACGATTGCAATGGATGAAAATGCAGAACCTACATCAGATATTATTGAGCTGGGAGAATTTAATAACCCCCCACTTGACAGTTTTTCTAAGGTAACATTTTCAAATTTAAAAATGAAATCTTATTATAATAATATATACAGTAATGTAGACCATATTCATATTACATTGGTTGGAAGCAATGAACTGGTCAGCATAAAAAGAGACTCTGAAACTTATGGTAGTTTTGCAATTTTTGGACATGGAAGTGTAAGCATTGAGAATAGTCCAAACGGTTCTCTTTATGCAACTGCAGATGGACTCGGCTGGGGTGCCATTTCTGTATCAGAAGGATATGGAAAAAGTGATGCATGCATTACAGTTGGAGATGCCATGTCAATGAAAAGTTCTACAGCTATGATGGCAGATATTTCGGAATTGACAGATACACCGAAGACATGGACAAATTGTATTGCAGTTAATAACAATGAGGACTATAGAGAGCGAGGATTTGCCAAAACACTCCTGATTGGTATGTGGAAGCACAGTCACACATGGAGTTATGCCGTAGATGAAAACAAAGATGGAAGCCGTATTCTTGCAGCCTGCAGCGGCTTGGGAGATTGTGATGAGAAAGATGCATCTTTATGGTTATCCTTATCAGCTGAGAATACAGACTATGATGGAACAGCAAAAGCTGCCAATATAACAACATCCGAAGACTGGAAGAGACTTAATCTTCCGGTTCCGGAAATCGTATATTATCTGAGTGGAACAGACACAAAGACCAACAGTGAAAACAGTGGAGCAGAAGCCGTTGGAGGTGCACCAAAGTTACCGGGCAGTTATAAGGCACAGATTACAGTTGGAACAGATACGAAAGCAACAAAAGAATTTACAATTACATGCAAGCATGGTGAATGGGTGGAAACAGTGTCAGATTCCTATCTGAAAACAGCAGCAACCTGTACGGCACCGGCAGTTTACTACAAATCCTGCAAGCTGTGTGGGGCAAAGGGAACGGAAACATTTACCAGTGGAAATCCATTAGGACATGACTTTAGCAACAATGCAGAAGCCTGCAGACGGGAAGGCTGTAATGAGAAGAACCCGGATTATAAACCGGCAACACCTGTTATTATTGAAGGTGCCGGTGGAGAATGGACAAAGGAAAGTGGTGCAACGCTTCGTTTCCGCAGTGACGCAGGTATCAGCAGCTTCCTTCGTGTAGAAGTGGATGGCACCGTAGTAGATGCGAAAAACTATACGGTAACAGAAGGCTCTACCATTGTCACCTTTACTGCAGAATACTTAGAAAGCCTTGCTACCGGAAAGCATACGGTTGCGATTGTGTCCTCTATCAGTGGCGAAGAAAAGAAAGCAACCGCCGAATTTACCGTTGCGAAGAAAGCTGATACAACAAATGGAAGTAATAATGCAACTGCAGACCAGACCACAGCACAGAAAACAAAAGTATTGAAAACAGGTGATGAATCACCGGTTGGATATCTGCTTGCACTCTTGGCATTATGCGGAGCGGCAGTAGTATTCACAGGGAAAAAGGGTTATTTGAAATAGAATATAGATGAGATAAAAAAGCCATACATAAAAGCAAATCCTCTGCATACAATGTAAAAACAAGTATTGCAGGGGATTTTCTTTGAAAAGCTATATAGAAGAAAGAGCCGTAGAAATAGCCAAATACATTATAGATAACAATGCGACAGTGCGTCAGACCGCAAAGCAGTTTGGAATCAGTAAGAGTACGGTACATAAGGACGTAACAGAGCGTTTGTCCCAGGTGAATCCGACCCTGGCGCGGGAAGCAAGGAAAGTACTGGATGTCAATAAGTCAGAGCGTCATATCCGAGGGGGACTGGCAACGAGAGAAAAATATCTTCATCAGCATGTGACGGGTTGATATGTTTGAAACAAAGAAAACGTAATATTGTGCCCGGCGTTGGGAAAAATCAGTGCGGCGGCGCAATCAAAAAGAAATGCCAGTATCAGCAGCGTAAGAAAAATGCGTTGCAGTGGTACTGGCATTTTTCTCCATACATGAGATGCAATCCGTGCAAACACGCAGACCCAGAGCACACCGGTGATGCCAAATCCCAGTGCAGAATAAAGACAGATATAACCGCCAAGCTGCAGTGGATAACCATGGTAATCCCAGTAACGCAGGTGGAAAACGTGGGCAAGGAACCACCCGATAAAAAGTTCTACGAAAGAGCCGAGAAGCGCCGCAAGAAAAAAGACTTTGAACGGATGCTTCTGAAAACGTCTTAAAATAAGCAGCATCAGGACAGCCCCCACACCATAAACCGGAAGCCATGGACCATAGAGAAAACCGCGGTTACAGAAAGTACCATCCTGCACATAAAAAAGCAGCACTTCCCACAGGTATCCAAGGAACGCCCCCAGAAAGAAAAAGAAAATATATTGTGTGATGGATTTAATCAGATAATCTTTACGCATACAGGGAGTATTTCCATATAATAAAGAATTATGTGCTGCCCCAAATAACAACTCAGAATATCTTGCGAAAACAAAATAGGGCTTGTCTTTCCAGGATGGCTCAACTATAATAAAATTTAGACGCTGGGCGAGTCTCAGCAAAAATTAGGAGGAAAAACGTCCATGGATAAGGAAAAAGTTATTGTCATTGATTTTGGCGGGCAGTACAACCAGCTGGTTGCAAGACGTGTCCGTGAATGCAATGTATATTGTGAAATATATTCTTACCGCACGGATATCGAGACAATCAAAGCGATGAACCCGAAGGGAATTATCCTGACCGGAGGTCCAAACAGCTGTTATGAGGCAGATTCACCGACTTACAGCAAAGAACTTTTTGAACTTGGTATCCCGGTTTTAGGACTTTGCTATGGCGCACAGCTCATGATGCATGTGTTGGGTGGCAAGGTAGAAAAAGCACCGGTTCGCGAATATGGTAAGACAGAAGTAATGGTAGATAAGAATTCACCATTATTCCAGAATGTAGAAGAAAAGACCATTTGCTGGATGAGCCATTTTGATTATATTTCAAAGACAGCACCTGGTTTTGAAATCGTAGCACATACTGCAGACTGCCCGGTGGCAGCCGCAGAAAACCGTGAAAAAAATCTCTATGCCATCCAGTTCCACCCGGAGGTACTCCATACCAAAGAGGGAACCAAGATGCTCCACAACTTCGTGCGTGGTGTCTGTGGCTGTGCCGGAACATGGAGAATGGATTCCTTTGTGGAAAATACCATCAAGGAAATCCGTGAAAAAGTCGGCAACGGAAGAGTGCTTCTGGCATTGTCCGGCGGAGTGGATTCTTCTGTGGCAGCAGGTCTTTTATCCAGAGCAATCGGAAAGCAGCTTACCTGCGTATTTGTTGACCATGGCCTTCTTCGTAAAGACGAGGGAGATGAAGTGGAAAATGTATTCGGACCGAACGGTCAGTTTGACTTAAACTTCATCCGTGTAAATGCGCAGGAGCGTTACTATAACAAGCTTGCCGGAGTAACAGAGCCGGAAGCAAAACGTAAAATTATCGGTGAAGAATTTATCCGTGTCTTTGAAGAAGAAGCAAAGAAAATCGGAGCCGTTGATTTCCTGGCACAGGGAACCATTTATCCAGATGTGGTAGAAAGTGGTCTTGGCGGAGAATCCGCTGTCATCAAATCCCACCATAACGTAGGTGGTCTTCCGGAATATGTTGATTTCAAGGAAATCATCGAGCCATTGCGTAACCTCTTCAAAGATGAGGTTCGTAAAGCCGGTCTTGAGCTTGGAATTCCGGAGCATCTGGTATTCCGTCAGCCATTCCCGGGCCCGGGTCTTGGTATCCGAATCATCGGTGAAGTCAATGCTGAGAAAGTCCGCATCGTACAGGATGCCGATGCCATCTATCGGGAAGAAGTGGACAAGGCAGTAGCTGCTTACAAGAAAGAAAACGGCGAAGCTCCATCCTGGATGCCGAACCAGTATTTCGCAGCCCTGACCAATATGCGTTCTGTTGGAGTAATGGGCGACGAGAGAACCTACGACTATGCAGTTGCACTGCGCGCCGTAAATACCGTCGATTTCATGACCGCCGAAAGCGCAGAGATTCCATTTGCAGTACTGCAAACAGTAATGAGCCGAATCATCAACGAGGTACGCGGGGTAAACCGTGTATTCTATGATCTGACGAGTAAGCCACCTGGAACGATTGAGTTTGAATAGTAGCCACAAGTCTTGGAACCCGCTAAACAAGCGGATTCCGAGACTTTTTCTTTTGCACTGCTACTAATTTGCTACTAATAGCAACTACTCTTTTTTATCGTTTTTGTGTGCTTGTCATTAACTTTAATAGCAAGAAATCCTGATGATTGCTGGATTTCTTTTAAATGATCTTTCTTTGTGGCATCTGGATGATTTTCCCTGATGCGGTATTTGGCGGTACTAACGAAGGTCCGAACTGAGGTCGGATTGTAACATCTGAGCCTTTGTTCTGAGCCTGAGGCACTTCACGGGTGATACCTGCTGCTTCAAGCAGAGGGTTATCAGATGGTGGCTCAGGTGTTGGCAAATCTGTTGCCTGCAATGATTCCAGACTATGCACAAGCTCCTGCTGTTTATGTGGAAACAGATGGGAGTATGTGTTAAGTGTTGTGGATACTTTTTCGTGTCCAAGCCTGTCTGCTAACATCAGGGCATCACAGCCCTGATTAATAAGTAAGCTGGCGTGCGAATGCCTGATATCGTGGATTCGGATCTTCTTTACACATGTGTTTTTACAACCTCTTGTCATCTCGTGTGAGAGATATGATTTTGTTATCGGGAACAGCCTTTCATCTGCGTCAAGCATATACCTTGACTGGATATAGTCTGATAGCTCCTGGCAGAGAAAATCCGGAATCGGAATCTTTCGCTTACTTTTTCTTGTTTTAGGTGATGTAAATACATCTTTTCCGCCTATCCGCTGATATGTTCTGTTGATGGAAATTAGCTTGTTATCAAGGTCAATATCAGCAGGTGATAGAGCAAGCAATTCACCTTCACGCATACCTGTCCAGTACAGGACTTCAAAACAGATATATGATAATGGCTTGTCTTTTACGCCCTCACGGAAAGCAATATATTCATCGTAAGTCCAGTAATCCATTTCCTCAGCCTTTGCTTTTCCAATGGTACCTGCCTTGCCGCAGGGATTGGTGTTGAGATCATAGAACCGCTTGGCATAATTGATGATACTGTTAAGCTCCGTATTAATCTTTTTAAGATAGGTCTGGGAGTAATTATTAGGCGAACTCATAAGCTTCGCCTGCCATCTTCGTACATCAGAGGCTTTGATTTCATTTATTGGCTTGTTACCGAAAAATGGAAGAATATGCGTCTGTAGTACCGTCTTTTTTGTCAGAAGAGTTGACTGCTTAAGTCTTGCAGCCATATCCTCCATATAAATTTCATAAAGGTTTTGAAATGTCATGTCAGGATTGGCAGACTGCTTTTCCAGAAAGTCCCTTTCAAATCCTAAAGCTTCCTTTTTGGTGGCGAAGCCCCTTTTCCACTTCTGTTTCTTGATTCCCTGCCAGTTCGTGTAATAGAACTTGGCGAACCATTTACCAGTTTTTTCATCTTTGTAAGCTGGCATAAATATCATCTCCTTTTTGTAAAATTGTTGTGCAATCATCAAAAGGCTATGATATAATCTACTTGTTCAGGGTGATTATAAAGCCTTCGGGTCAATCACTTACATAGCTTCGGTTATTCCTTTTGCGAGAAGGAGTGTGCCGGAGCTTTTTCTTTACTAAAGGTGTAAGCCTGCAATTATTCAGTTTCTGAATCGGTTTCATTATCCAGTCTGGAATCCTTATAATATGCTAACATATCTGATTTCCATGAATCAAACTTTTCTTTTGAAAGCTTTCCTGTCTGAAGCATATTCTTCTTTGTTATCCAGTTTTCCATAAAGAGACAGAAATCTGCATCATATTTTCCATCACCTTTGCCGTTAACCTTGATCCCGGCAGTCCATTCAGGATTTTCAGGAGGTTTGGTATTGGTAAGCTCAAATGAAAAATCAGTAAGTTCAGTTATGGTAAAGAGAGCGTTGATTACATCTGACATAGTGTGGAATTCATATGCCGGATATTCAGCGGTCGTATTATCTTTTGGAGTATTAGTAACTTTTGCAAATAAAAGCTCCTGCCATGGAACATTTAATTCATTTGCAATCTGTTTTAAAACATTTATTTTTAATAGTATTTCACCAGATTCATATTTCTGGATAGTACGTTCTGATTTACCAAGCCGCTGTGCAAACTCCTTTTGCGTGATTTTCTGTGCCCTGCGCTGCTTCTGTATTGCCTTTCCGATTTCCTCAGGAGAAGACATAGTAAGTTTAATGGAATCAGAGAAAGCCATTCTGTTCACCCTCCTTTATATGAAATAGTCCGTTGTAAAGATGCGTATCAGATTGATATTAAATGAAATACGTATCAGTAAGTGACTTATTTATGATTGTACGATTACTTTATCATAAACAAAAACGAATTGCAAGTGCGTAATTATAAAAAGTTCTATTGACAAATTCTGAAAAGGATATTAAGATAAACACGAACTATAAATACGGAATAAGTAAAGAACAGGATAGCTACTTTGTGAAAACACGTATTTAAAATAACAATTTATGAAAGGAGGAGCTGCATGAAGGGTATAAAGGAAGCATTCATAGATGCAGGTGAGATAAGCCAGATGCTTGGTATCGGGATGACAAAGGCATATGCAATTATAAAAGAATATAATGCAGAGCTTGAGGCAAAAGGTTATTTCACCATGCGGGGCAAATGTCCAAGGAAGTACTTTGAACAGAAAATCTATGGTTACGAAGATTATTACGATCCAGATTATGAGCCGCAGCGTAACCGGAGCAAGGTTGCAGAAGAAATGGGTTATGAAGTGGCAGTTGGGGCTTCTGTGATAAGTGAACAGGATGAAGTGGATATACCGCCTGAAACAAATGGATTGCCGGAAGATGGTGCTGAGATAGCAGAAAATGTAATATCGGATGCGGATGAAATGGCAAAAGAGATAACTGAATAGGCGAAACCAATGTGGGGGCAAAAAGCGCCCCCCAAAACACGAAAATGGGGGCAAAAAGCGCCCCCAAAACCACAAAGTGGGGGCAGAAAGCGCCCCGCTTAAATCAGGCTGAAAAAGTGTGGGGGCAAAAAGTGCCGTCAAAATGCAAAAGTGGGGGCGAAAAGCGCCGTCAAAACAGCAAAGTGACGGCAAAAAGTGCCCCCACTCAAATCAGAAAGAAAAAAGACATGGTGGCGGAAAGTGCCATCAAAATGGAAAAATGGTGGCGGAAAATGCCACCAAAACAGTAAAGTGACGGCAAAAAGCGCCACTATATCAGTAATTGTGGTGGTACATTAACCACCACATATCATATACAGGGTGCAGGTGCTCCTGCCAAGACGGAAAATTATGTAAACGCTGATGCGTTTATATTTTTTCGGGAAAAGGTCCGACCTTTTCCGCATCTTGCAAAACCAGTGAACACTACTTTTAGAAAGGATGAAAAAAGCAATGGTACAGATAAAAAGAGATTGGTTTGATACAGCATTAGAAAAATACGAAAGGGGAGAGACGTATGGTAGATGGAAAGCGAAGATACAAGTCTGACAGGAAAGAGCATAAGGTATCTGTGAAACTGTCAGAAAAAGATATGGATATTCTGAAAGCGGCACTTAATCGGACGGGAATGACAGCAAGTGCCTATATAAGAGAATTGATCCGGACAGGTGGCAACATTGATACAAGTTATCCTGAGGACAGGGCAAGAGCAATCCGTGTTATTGCCGGTATTGCAAATAATATTAATCAGGCGGTAAAGCTTGGCAATTCGCAGGGCAGATTGTATTACAGCGATACGCTTGTTACGATATACCTGTTGGAGATTTTTGCTTTTGCGCGGCTCGGATTTCTTTTTGCGCTTTTTATAGCGTACGCGACGTGGCAGATCAATGTTTCTTGCCTGAAACACACGCTGGTCCAGATAGTTGTAAAGTGTTCTGCGACAAACCGGAATCTCGTCAGCATGTACTGAAAAGATATGACTTAAGGGCTGTCCTTTTAGTATAAGAGGAGAGATTAAATCATTGAGCTCCTGCAGTTTTTCGGGCGTCATGTTTATACCTTTTCGGGAATCATAAAGCTTCTTTTCATACTGTTTTTGAGCATAAGCTGCATTATAGATTTTCTTGTCCAAAGGACAGTGTTTAAGGTCTTCGCAGTAATTACAAACATAGGGTGGTTTGCTGATTTTGTCACAGGTAAAAGGCAGATAATAAGGACAAATCTCTGTGGCATTTCTCCTATAGCATTTTTTACAGTAAAACGGGCAGTAGCGGGAATTCTTTTGATAGCTATGACATCTCAGTTCTTTGCTCATTAAATCGCAGTCATTATAATGTTTGCAACGATTGCATTTATAGCTATATTTTGCAGGGACTGTTTTTGAGTAGCGTTTAACCTCTTTGGATATGGTAGAAGGATCCTTGTGGAGATTCTTTCCAATGGAAGAGAATGTACTTTTTTGCAACAGTTCCTGTTCAATATATGTCCTGTTGGACAGGGTTAAATGTTTTTGGTTATGTTCGTTCATATGGTAATCCTTTCCAACAGACAGATAACCATATGAGATTGTATCAAAAACTATGTGCAGGAGTAAATTCCAGAATTGGCATTTTAAAGGGTGGGCATGCGGACATTTTTTTAAACCGCTATGCCTATACTCCTTCTATAATCTAGA
>OHWE01000184.1_pt1 | contig 34844 bp, 32 predicted proteins | sample 1579661 | NCBI WGS metagenome assembly OHWE01 (sample SAMEA3882552, study PRJEB24775) | human gut metagenome | biome: human-associated habitat; feature: intestine environment; material: feces | place: Netherlands | collected 2009/2010 | reverse complement strand
AACTGGACCGAGGTGCGGCAGTTCAACCTGATGTTTTCGACCCAGATGGGTTCGACGGCCGAGGGGGCCAATACGATTTACCTGCGGCCCGAAACGGCGCAGGGTATCTTCGTCAATTTCCTGAACGTGCAGAAGACCGGCCGCATGAAGCTGCCGTTCGGTATCGCCCAGATCGGCAAGGCGTTCCGCAACGAGATCGTGGCGCGTCAGTTCATCTTCCGCATGCGCGAGTTCGAACAGATGGAGATGCAGTTCTTCGTCCGCCCGGGCGAGGAGATGCGGTGGTGGGCCGAATGGCGCGATACGCGTATGAAATGGCATCGGGCGCTCGGCTTCGGGGCGGATAACTACCGTTTCCACGACCACGACAAGCTGGCCCATTACGCCAATGCCGCGACCGATATCGAGTACAATTTCCCGTTCGGGTTCAAGGAGGTGGAGGGCATCCACTCCCGTACGGATTTCGACCTGTCTAACCACCAGAAATTCTCGGGCAAGAAGATCCAGTATTTCGACTCCGAAACAGGCGAAAGTTATGTGCCTTACGTCGTGGAAACCTCGATCGGCGTGGATCGTATGTTCCTGCAGGTGATGTCGGCGGCTTATACCGAGGAGAAGCTCGAAAACGGCGAAGAGCGCGTCGTGCTGCGGATTCCGGCGGCTCTTGCTCCGACGAAGGTGGCCGTGTTGCCTTTGGTGAAGAAGGACGGCATGCCCGAAGTGGCGCAGCGGATCGTCGATCTGTTGAAGTATGATTTCAACGTCGTGTATGACGAGAAGGATTCGGTGGGCAAGCGTTACCGCCGGCAGGATGCGATCGGTACGCCGCTGTGCGTGACCGTCGATGGCCAGACCCTCGAGGATAATACCGTGACGGTGCGCCACCGCGATACGATGCAGCAGGAGCGCGTGGCGATCGATGCCCTCTTCGGACTGGTCGATGCGGAGTGTTCGCTGCGCAGCCTCCTCAAGAAATTGAATGTCTGACAGGGCTGTTGCGGGTTTCGCGCCGGGTGCGTCGGACGGCGAGTACAGTGTGTTTCGTATCGGGAATGTTCGTGAGGGTGTGTGGGCCGGTGTTGTTCGAGCTATTGGATAAGGTAAGATCGTGGGACGTATTTTGGCCATAGATTATGGAACGAAGCGCACGGGAATCGCCGTGAGCGATCCCTTGCGGATCATTGCCGGAGGGCTCGAAACCGTCGAAACCAAAGGGTTGGAACGCTGGTTGGCGCAATATTTCGCGGCGAACGACGTTTCGACCATAGTGATCGGAAAGCCGATGCAAATGAGTGGCGCTCCGTCCGAAACGTGGCGTTACGTGGAACCGTTGGCGGCCCGCCTGCGCAGGGCCTATCCCGACAAGGAGGTGGTGTTTTACGACGAGCGTTTCACCTCGGTCATCGCTCACCGCACGATGCTCGAGAGCGGTATGGGCAAGATGGCCCGCCGGGACAAGGCGCTTGTGGACAAGATATCGGCGACCATTATCCTGCAAGGATATATGGAGAGCCGAAGTTAGTTTTCCGGCTGCGGCCGGGTTAAAAATGGAAAAAGTTATGATTTATCCGATAGTTGTTTTCGGGGCGCCGGTACTGCGCGAAAAATGCCGGGAGATCGGACCCGATTATCCCGAAGTTAAAAAGTTGATCGAGGATATGTTCCTCACGCTCGAGGAGGCCGAAGGCGTAGGGCTTGCGGCTCCCCAGATCGGTAAAAGCATCCGCCTGTTCATCGTGGACTGCACGCCTTGGGGCGAAGACCATCCCGAACTGGCCGATTACCGGCGTGCGTTCATTAATCCCGAAATTTACGAAGTTTCCGAGGAGACGAAACTCTACGAAGAGGGATGTCTTTCGCTGCCGGGATTGCACGAGAGCGTGCGGCGTTCGCTTGCGATCCGGATGCGTTATCTGGACGAGAATTTCGAGCCGCACGACGAAGAGTTCACCGGGCTGCCAGCCTGGGTGATCCAGCACGAATATGACCATCTGGAAGGAGTCGTCTTCACGGATCGCTTGTCGCCTTTGCGCAGAAATCTGATTAAGAGTAAGTTGATGAGCTTGACGAAGGGTCGTTACAAATGCTCGTACAAGACTAAATAGGGGGCGTTCCGGTAAAAGTTACGGGATTGACCGAAAAGAGAGCGACATTGGCCTAAAAGTTGAAATTTTCCAGAGAAAGGGGTAAACTCCGGAAAATTTTTATTACCTTTATATATTAGAAATAGGACATATAATATTTTATCATTTTAAATTTTCATACGATGAAAAAACTTTTACTTACATTGGCAATGGGCTTGCTCGCGTGGTCGGCATCTGCCCAGAATTGGACGGTCGGTGGTCGTATCGGATCCGGTTTCCAGGCTGTCGGACAGTATGTATTCAGCAACGATAATTATGTGGAAGCCCGTTTCGGTGCTTATTGGGCCAATGCCGGCGGTACGGTGACGGCTGATTTCTCGGTATTGTATAATTGGAATGTTTGCAATATGGATTGGACGCCGTCGGCAGGTCGTTGGTTCTTCGATGCCGGTGCAGGTATCAATGTGGGCGGCAAAGGGCATTACGCTTATGTAGGCGTGGCCGGCTCGGCTAAACTGGGTATTGCCTTCAAGGGGGCTCCGGTACGTCTTTCGTTCGACTGGTCGCCGGCTTTCGGTCCCGGAATCGCTTATTGGGACGGGGGATCGCATTCCGAGTTCAACGAACGGGCATTGTGTAATTTCGGTATTACGTGCGTTTATTGCTTCTAAAGAGAGAACCCGAGGAAATAAGAAGCCCGGAGCAATTTGCTCCGGGCTTCTTTTATGCTGTCGGTTCGGTGTTTTTTCTGTTCGATCATTTTTCCCTTTGCTGATGAAGAACGTTTTCCGAGGGGCGGAATTGAGGGGACTGAATACGTAATATGGGTCCGGAACGGTTGCGGTCGGAGGCGAAAAACGGGCTGGACTTTCGGGTATTCAGCGACGTGTGTAGGATTCTCCTTGGAGGCTGTATTCGTTTATACCGGATTCGTTTCGGGCGCCGAAACTTTATTTTGCTTTGGGCGGCGTTTCTCTTGGCTGCGGTTGTAATCTTCGCTGCACCTGTAGGTTCTTTTCGGGAGGGAGGGTGCGTGTACACTCCGCGATCCCGTATAATCGGCAAAACGAGATGCGACGAAGTTCAGAACCAGATGCGACTTTTAGAGGGTTGAAGTAATCCAAAACGAAAAGCGACTGAAATTTCGCACACGCGCAGAATATATGTAAAGCAAATGCACGATCCGTTTACATATCGCGGGAAATATGTAAAGCGAATCAAGAAAACATACCGTTCGAATGGCGTTTAACTGCCGCTCGAACGGTTTTTTATTTCAAGATGAATCAATACCAGCTCCATCTATTCGCCTAAATACTCACCCTGGAACAGAGATGCCTGTGCCCGTTCCTCGTAGTTGCAGACCATCCACTCCTCTTGTCTGCGGCGATTTGATTTCGAGGCACTGATCGTCCGCTCGATACGATGGATAATCCATCCGTTCTTCCGGGCATACCGGTCGATCATATCGAACGGGAACATCGTGAGCATAAACTTTCCCTTGACGGTTTCAAGCAATTGCAAGAGTTGCTCCATATTCTGTTAGTTGAATGTATCCTCATAGTGTCCGCAATCGGAGTTCACATAAGGCGGATCGACGAAATGAAAGGTATCGGGAGCATCGTAGCAGTCGATCACGTCGAGAGCGTTTCGGTTCTCAATAGTCACTCGTTCGAGCCGCTGACAAAGCCGCTCTGTGAACTCATCCTTCGCGTTACGCAGTTTCTTGGTCATTGTGCCGCTGAAGTCATATCCAAATGTCCCGTCCATCATTGACGCAAACGACATTTTACAGAGCACCCATACGGCCCATGCCCGTTCGACGGGAGTAAAGAACTGCGGATAAGAGTTGATATGTCCGGCATGGGCGTGCAGGTCCCGGCTGTGTAGTGTTTTGTTAATCTCGTGTTTGAGGTCTGAATAGTAAACTTGCATACACCAGTAGAAGTTTGTCAACTCCATGTTGATGTCATTGATGATTTCAGCTTCGGAGGGCCGTTTGGCGAACAAGACGGCCGCACCGCCGCAAAATGCCTCTGTATAGATCTTATGCGACGGGATCAAAGGCAAAATGTGCTTGAGCATTGTCTGTTTGCCGCCATAGTAGGAAATAGGGGTTCTCATAGTTTGCTATTTTATTAAAATTAGTATCTTTGCGTATCTCATCTACATACCAGCCGTCCCCTGTACAGGAAACGACACAAAAAATTACTCGCAGCAGGAGGTTTTATCCCCCGGTCGCTGCGAGTAATCGTGCATTTGTTGGTATGTAGGTGAGATGACTGCCAACAAACCGGGGGATTTTTTGTGTCCTCCCCCGAAGGACTTTATTTGTCAGATTCGATGCTGACCGTCTACTTCGTCTTTCACTTTTCTGCCGACAACCGACGTATTCCATACATGGTCCATCGCAGCCATTAAAAATTCTTCAATTAATTTACGACTGTCTCCAATGGCGGTTCTCAAATCTTTGTCCAGGTCGTATGGTCGGTATCTCTCTTATAGACATACCCGTTTTGAATACGTAATCCGGCTTTTCCGATCAGGACTTCGAAAATATCTCCCGTGAATACCGCATAGTTGCTCGATCCTTTCACAACGGCTACTCCGTTGGGAGCGATCAGGTTCTTGCGGATGTCTTTCACGAAGTTGAATTGGGCGGCATTCATCGTTGCAGAGGCCGTAAGTTTTCCGGCTGCCGATGCTTCGACCGTAATTCGGATGTAGTATTTCTGGGCTGCTCCAGTGAAAAGATGTGAAATCGTCGCGTCGATATTCAAATTCGTGTTTTGGGCTTCAGCCGTGCTGTTTCGGTACAGGGGATCGGCTTTCCCCGTCAAAGCGTTTACCACCTCGATCTTTACGCCCCCGCCGCCGCCTTCGGCATTGCCTGTGATGCGGCCTGTAATCCGGGCCGACATCTGAACTCCCTGTCCACAGGTAAACGGTGGACTTGATTCGTAAACATTTCGGATAAAAGGATTGCTTTGTCCCGTAGCCAGTGCGCTCACTTCTTTCGTTTCTACGACACCCGGGACACTCGAAGCACCCAGGACCTGCGATACGGACGTAATTCTGTATGGGGTGAGTATGATCTTATCTCCGCTTGCGGTCGCATCGCTCACCTCCACGGAATCGTTTTTGACCTGCAGGATTCCGACAGTTCCTTTGGAGGCGTGTACTTCCCCGTCGGCGTGTACTCTGAACACGGCTTTTTTCCGGTTCGTATAGTCTGCTCCCGACCAGAAGGGCACATCATCTTCCTGCAAGCCGCTCACGCCGGCCGTCACCTCGCCATCAGCATTTTTCAGCAACATCACATTGGTCATTATCAGACCGCCTTTCACCTCGGTACTTCCGTCTTCCATAGCCTGCTTGAGGTACTCTGTCGATTTGATGGCTTCGTCCGCCGCTTCGTCGATCAAGTCCGACGTGTTGCGGCTCAATCGATAATAATCGGAAAATACGTCTCTGAATTCTGTGCCGGTTATCTCGGATGTCGTACTCATATCGGCCAGCAGGGGCGTGAGATAATCTTCGAGCCGCTGGAAATAGAATGTAAAAGCCTCCGTGGGTACGTTGTATTGGTCGGCCCTGGCCATGATACTCCAGTATTCGCCTTGAATCCGCGCCCATTCATTAGCTACCTGCTGTTTGTCGGAGGGCGTCAGGCTCGAATCCGAGGCGATGTAGTCCACATTCAGCTTCACCTGCTCGATCTGCGCCTGCACATCCTCCTCGGCCGTGATATACCCCGTGGGGGCTTTGTTGCCTTCCGTAAGCTGAATGTCGTAGAGATACATGGAAACACCTTTGTTGATATACATGTATATCTTCTGTACCACACGCGAAGCATCGATGGTGTGGACCACTTCATATACTCCTTCCGTTCCCGCCGGAGGAGCGGAAAGCACTTCTTTGGTGCCGTCTTCGTATGCGATACGGAACGTAATTTCGGCGCCCTGCTTGATCCGGGCTTTGAAGACGTACGGAGTATTCGGCTTGTATTTTATCTGGCCGCCGAAACAGTCGGGGACCGTCGAAACCAGGGAGGCGTTGGTTGCGACAAGCCCGGCCTGAATAAGTTTGCCCCAATTGACACACAAATATGCTCCGTCCGCGTCCGCCCCCGAAGTTACGACATCCGTAACGCCCTCTTTGGCGCTGTTCCATTCCCGGATAAACTGCTTGGCGATATAGTTGCGGGCGCCGACTTGCAGGTTGTCCACCGCTTCGTCAGCCTGCTTCTGGGCCACGAGGTTAGAGAAGCGGCTCACCTCGGCGTAGTAATCGGCGAATTTCTGGTTGAAGGTGTCGGGGACGATCGTCGTGTCGGTGTCCGAGGTCAGGCCGATGCTACTCAGGTAGGCTGCGAGAGCATCGTAAGCTCCTTTCAAAGCCGTTATCGATACCCCGAAGGATGTTGCATCCGTCTGGTATTTGGCATACTCTTTCTGTATCTGCGACCATTGCTGTCGCACGGCGGGTTTTTCCTCTTTGGATAACGTACCGTCTGAAGACATGGCTGCCAGTCGTTCTTTGGCTTCGTTGGCTGCCGTATCATCGGTGTATTTGGATGCTTTGTCCCAATCCGAGCTTTCGAAATTGCCCGTTGCACGGGATTCGATACAGCGCATGATGTCGCCACCTTCGCCCTGCGTCCAGATGTCACCCACATCGTAGGGTGTAGTCGGTGTTACGACGAATACACGACGTTTGGCATCGGCCGTGTCCTGCGCCCGCGCCGCCTCTTGCAGGGCCTTTACCGCATCGCTGTCGGCGATCGGCGTCCATTTATAGGTTCCGTCCTCTTCTTTTACCCACCGCCACGATTTGCCCGCATCGGGGTTCGTCGTCTCGTCGCTCGATATGGTGAAGTGAATCTGCGGGTATTCCGCCGGAGTGATTTTGGCATTATCGGTTTTGCGGATGACAAAAGCTATGTAGGGATTGTCGCTTCCGACGGTATAGCTCTGGCTCCATACGTAACTTGCTATAACCGCTCCGGATGACGCTATCGGATTGTAACCCATCGTATAGCCTTCACCCACCGACAATACGGCGCCTTTGGGTATTCCTCCGACCGGAGTTTTGAGCCGGATGCGGGTGCTGTCGGCGATTTTGATCTGATCCCAGGTCTTAATGCCGTCGATATAGGATGCACCGATGCTGCCCTGCTCCCAACAGCCTGCGTCCGTCGGGTCGAAATTCGCGGGCAGCGTATTGGTGAACGTGTCGCCGATATGGTTTTCCTGCTCGCCGTCCGCTATCCATGTTTGGGCCGGTTCATTGTAAAGCGAGGGAGTATAGGGATAGAACCAGTTTTCCACGACACCGTCCAGCCGTTTGTTGATCTCGGACAATTCGCCGGGCAGCGTGTTATCGATGTAATCCTTAGCCTGCTGAGCTTTGCGATCGGCGGAATTGGCAGTGGCCTGGGCTTCGGTGGCCGTCTGATCGATCTGTTCGATGTCGAACTCCTTCTGGAACTGTCCTGTCTCGGGGTCGTAGAGCTTGCCTTGCTTCCAGCCTGCCTCCGGGGTGAAGGCCACGCCGACGCCGTCGTCCCCGACCATTCGGAACAGCTTGCTCCGGGTGTCCAGCAACACCTTCTTGTCCAGGCTGCTGACCATACCTTGCAGGTAGATATTATCCAGATAGGCCGAATAGCCCGACATCTGGATCCCGAAGACGGAGAGGTTCGTAAGGTCGCCGAACTGTGCGGCGATATTCCCGGCCGTAAACTCCCAGTCGCTGACATTGCGGAGATAACGCTGGTAGGTGCGCGTCGAGTAGCGCGAGCTCTGCCGGGCGGGATTCGTGAACGAGCCGTAGGCTACGAAGGTCATCGATTCCATCGGATCGATCTGCTTGGTAAAGGTGGCCGACAGGGGGCGCAGCTCGTAGCGGAACCGCTCGTTGCGGTCGCCCAGGACCTCCGTGATACGGAAATAGACCGTTGCGAAGCCTGCGAAAGAGAAGTTGCCCCGGCCGTCGTCGGAATCTGCCGTCGCATTGTTCGACGGGTCGAAGTCGTGGAAGATACCCATACATATATCCTCGACCGCTACGGCGCCGATCTCGCCCTCTTCGAGTTTGAGCGTTACGAGCTTCTGATCCTTGTCCACGCTCTCGATCACCCCGGCGCCCGGAGCGCTCCAGTCATCCCCGACGCTGATGCCCACACGGTTGTACCGAAGCTCCGGAACCTCCAGAAAACGGCGGATGAAGAGGCTCTCCAACTCGCCGGCGCCTCGTCCGTCGATCTGTGCACCGAAGCCGGTGATGCCGCTGGCGAAGTCGCTTGTACGGAATCCCTCGTCGAGCTGCTGCCGCTTAAGGAATCGGGTGATTCCTTCGACCGTACCTCCCCGGCGCTTGTTCAGAAATTCCCGTTCGCTCTTACGCGACGAATAGAGCGTCGTGTCGCTCGCCGGTGTTTCCTCCCACGATTTAATGATGTCAGGAAATTCCGATGAAACCTGCCGGGTTATCTGCGTCACTTCCGAAATCTGATTTTCGATGCGGGAAATACGGCCTGTGGAGAGGACATCGCTCATTTTGAGAGTCATGCTTCCGGGCTGAACGACGGAGCGACTGATCGCGACGATACGGATATCGCGGTATCCGGTATCGGGAAAAAACTTGTCGCTTCCGAGCCGAATCCGTTGCCCCGGCTTCAAATCGAGGTTTCTTTTATCGACAACCGTAAAATCCGTCGATGCCTGGAACACGGATATATCTTTACGGCTGTCGGCCATAAAGGTATCTACCGCAGTTTTGAATTCCTGTTCGGCCGCAGGATAATAACTGTCCGGCATACTGATATTCCAGAGCACGTATTCGTTCCCGGGAGCCGGGACCAACGGTTCCGACGGCAACTGCATATCGTTGTCGTAGGGCCATTGGGTGATGATCTCGAACTCCTTCTTTTCCGAGTCGTAATTCACTTCGAACTCCCGTCCGCGAAGCTCTCCGGTCTGAAAGGTCACCCGTTTGACGAGGCCGCCTATTTCGTATTGATTGGGATCGAACGGAATGTCGGGATCGGTGAAATACCAGACAGTAAACGGCGAGCCGTCATCGCTCGTGCGCCCTTCGGACCGTACGGCACCGACCGTCCCGATCCGGCGGGGATATATCGCATCGAACGCTTCCTGCTCGAAATATTCGATGATACCGAGGTGAGTATCCTGTTCGACGTACTTCGCCCCGTCGGGCAGTTGCAGCCGGGCATGTCCGTATCGATCCGGATCGATGTTGCGGGAGGAGCCTACCGGAAAGAGCCGAGTGAAAAATTTCACGCCATCGGCCATGCTCCGTTCGATTCCTCCGATCAATCCGTTACCGTAAGACAACGGGACGGGCTCTCCGAACTCACAACGGGATATGTTGAGTGTCATCCCGTCGAACCACCACTCCGTCCCGGCGGCAGACGACAGTTCCGAAAGAGCATCGGAGACGTACTTTCCCGTATATTCGATATCGATGTACTCCGATACGACCACTTCTCCGACTTTCCATTCGGTCGTCCCCATTTTGCGGTTCATGTTAGCGATAATCAGCGCCGCATGTTCGCGTGCCGGTGCCGTGAGTGTCAGAATCGGATTGTCGTCATCATCCGGATTGACCATCAGGACCTGCGTGGTGAGTCCTTCGACCCCCGACAGTTGCACCGAGTAGCTCCATTCGCTGTCGCAGTTCATCTTCGGCTGATAACGTTCGAGAATCCAATAACGCCGTCCGAGGAAGTCCGCATAATCGTAAACTTCGAGCGTGACGCATTCGAAGGCCGTGAAGGAGAGCGCGAGGACACTCTCCTCCTGTATGCCGCAGGTTGCAGCACTGTTACTATCGGGAGAGGCCGTCAGCTTCAGATTCCCTTCTTTCGAATATATTTTGAGTTCCATTTTTTGAAGATTTGAACGTGACCTTTAGATCGACGCAGCGAGTTCGAATGTCGGCTTCGGCTCCCGGAATTTCACCGAGAAGGTCGCCGCAACCTCTCCCTTTCCGAATGGCGCCAGTTGTGAATAATCCGAAAATCCGGTCATATAAACCCGGAATTTCAGCCCTACGTCCGTCAGATGGAGCGCCAGCCACCCGTCGTCGCCCTCCTTGAGAAATTTCACGAACGAGGCGTAGCGCGTGAAGAACGAAACATCGTTCGAGGCGACGATGGCGAATCGCAGCGTAATATCACGGGCTTCATAAGTCTGCGTCAGTATATCGGGCATACGAACGCCGTCCTCCTCCCGAATGGAAACCTCCGCCTGCTGCTTGAGAGCCGGAGGTGCAAGCAGCGAATCGTAGTTGTCGTGTCTGTCTTCGGCGGTTTCCGCGAGGAAAGCCCCGAAACGGGCATATACATCCGTTTGGTTGATCAGCAACAGTCCTTCGAGTATTTCAGCCATAATCAGATCGCTTTTAATCCGTCGCGTTTTATGGTTTGCAACAGTTCATAGATTTGGGGTATCGGTTCGGTATTTTCCCGGATGGCATTCATCGCTTCGAGCGATCCTTTGAGAACCGGGACAATACCTTCGATGTTTTCGTCGATCTTCGCGGAATGGATCTGTACCGATGTGACCAGTCCTTCGACGCGGGAGAACGAATCCTGCGTTACGGTCTGAATGGCTCCTGCCTTACCGCTCTGCTGCGAAGTGCCGGCTTCCTCGTCGATCGAAAGTCCGTTCTCTTCTGCAATGCGGCGGAACTCTTCCCACAGACGATTGAAATCGTCCTGTTGATCCATGGCATCCGAAACCAGCGATTTCATCGTTTCGCTCCATTGAGCGAACCGCTCTTCGTCGGAAAGGTCGCTCTGCATGACCTCTTCGATGCGTTTTTGAGCATCTTCGAATACCTTACCGAGCGTACTCGAATAGATCATATCCTTGGCCAGCGAGCGCAGGGCCTGCCCGACGCTGTCGGCAAAAGTATCCGCCGCATCGGTGCCGTTTTCGAAAGCATCCACCAAAGCATCGGTAAGCGTACTGCCCAGATCGCCGAAAATATCCTGCAAATAATCCCGGACCGCAGTCAATGCCTCTTCGTAGGTTTCCCAGTCGTCCACCATTTCGCGGAGCATCTCCTGATTCTCCCGTGCCAGGTGCTGGAAAGTTTCTCCGCCCTCTTCGACGAATTGCCGGAGCGCGTCCATATCGACTTCGCCATCCGTGAATAATTCGGGAAGCAGCGAACCGAGGGACTGATATTTTGCCGAGCGGAACCAGGTCGAATGACGCGTCTGAACCTGCATGTTGGCGATCGAATCGGCAATGTTCTCCCAAGTTTTTTCATACCTGAACAAGCCCGAAAGTCCCGTGCCGGCTCCGCCTCGCCACTCTCCCGGCAACTGATATTTTTCTTCCCCGCGCGAGAGGATTCTCTCCCGGACTTTCTCCAGCTCTTCAAGCGAGGTGCGCACCACATCGATATTTTGCTTGTAACGGTCGTACACCCGATCCCCGAAGATATTGTCGAATTCATCGGAGTCGATACGGCTGCGCTCTTTCATGATCCGAAGTTCTTCGTTGAACTCGCGGGCCAGACGAAGGTTGCGCTCCATCGAAGTTTCACCGCCCTTGAACAAATTGACAATAGTGGTCAGCGCACCGATACCGGCCGATATGCCTCCGAGAATTCCGGAGGCCATGCCGAGCGTGTTCGATGCGGCTTGAGCTTTCCGGTATGCCTGAACGGCATTGATGATTTGCAGGGTAGAGCCGGCGATATCTCCTGCGGTGGCGATGATGGTTCCTCCGGCACCCCCGACGGCATCGCCGACCTCATTGAAGGTACCGATGACGTCGGTCAATACGCGGTGAAGCTCCGTCCAGGAGGTCGTATCGGTAGTTTCCTGTTCCGTTTGGTTCTGTTTTTTCGCCAGTTGCTGTTCGGCCTTGCGGAGTTTGGCCCGCGCAACGGCGATGGCATTACCGTCATCCGGCGTCTCGCTTTGCAGGTTCTCCAGCTCTTCCTGAGCTTCGATCACCAGGCTTTCCAGCTTTTTGACCGAGGCAGCGACGACCCGGTCGGCCCAGGCTTCGAATTCCGGGAACTGGCTTGCAAATTGTTCCGTGAAGTCGTCGAGCGCTTTTTGTTTGGCCTCGCGAGCGAGTCGCTGGGCCTCCGGATTTGAGGCAAGAGCGGCAATATCCTGATCGTATTTCCGGGCGATTCGCAGACGCCCCTGCTGGTAGGTTTCGTACTTCTCCAGCAACTTGGTGTATGAAGCCTCCTCTTTCTTATCGACATCCGCAAGCTCTCTGTCCCGAATTTCCGCAGCTTGGGCTATTGCAGCGGCCGTGCCAGCCATAAAGGTTTTCTCCGCATTCGAATCGATATCGGCCCCCGACTCCCGGAGTTTGCGAATCAGTGCGAGCGTCTGTTGTTCCTGCCGCTCATATTCCTGACGGTTTTTCTCGTAATTGAGGCGGATCGCTTCCCGTTCCCGGTCGAATTCGTTTTCAATCAACTCGACCCGCTGGTCGTCGAGGCTCTGCTGTTGGCGACGTACGGCTGCCTTATACTGTTCTGTGAGTTGGTCGATGGAAGTCGGTTCAGGATCGGTCGTCGTGCCGGACGGATTTTCCAGCAATTGGGCCTGCTCCGCCACGGCAGCCAATTTCGTCCGCTGCTCTGCGAGGAATTGCAGAAATGCCCCGAGGTCGCCATCGAATTTCTCCTCTATCTCATCGATAATCTCTTCTCCTCCTTTGTTCTTCCTGATCTCTTCGAAAATCAGTTCTTGCAATCGAGAAACACTTCTTTCAGCATCTGATAACCAGACTTCCGCCCAAGAGAGATCTTTGTACACTTTGGACGCATTGCCTCGTTGAGTATATGGTGTCGCATTGTAGATTTTCTGTTTGTCAGCAACATCCTTCTGCGCCTCGAGGTATTTGTCATAAGCTCTTCGGAATTGTTCGATATCCGGTATGTTATTGAAGAACAGCTCTTGCTGTTCGATATCCACCAGGCTCTTGAAAGCCGCCTGTGCTTTGGCGTATTTGTAAATATTCTTGATCAGCTCCTTGTAAGTGTCATTCGCTTGTCCGAGCATGATTTGCTCGTCGGAAAGATTCTTGAAATAACCCGAAAACTCCTCTTTGAGTTTGCGCACGGCTTCCCGGCGATCGTCTGTGGCGCGGGCGTTATCCGTTGCGGCCCGATAGAGAAGATTCAATTTTACGACCTCCTGCTGGGCGTTTCGAGCCCCTTCGAGCATCGTATTCTGAAAACGTTCGGAAGCCATGCGAGCGGTGTCGAGCGCCTTCTTTCCCCGAAACAGATTCGCTACCCAGTTTCCGATCTCCTTGCCGTACGCTACTGTCAGCGTGATTCCGACGGCTAACGCCGTTTGCCAGGATAGAAGGGACGAAAGGACCTGCCGCCACACGGGGACGCCTTTCTGCCCGCTGGCAATCATCGCCTCGTACTCTTTACGCGCACGGGCCAGTTCGTCGGTGAAGATCGGCAGGTTGTTCGAAATGGCCATGAAGAACATTTGAGGCCCCATCGACAATACCGGCAGCTCCCGGGCCAGTTGTTGGATCGACATGTTCAATCCGTTGTAAGTCCTTACGGCTGCCGGAGCGCTTGCAGGAACCAGATCGGTGCGTTTGGTTGCGGCTTGCAAAGCCTGGAGCTGCCGCTGCAACGCTTCTATCTGGCGGATGTTTTCCGTCTGATCCATTTCCGGCGTCTGGGCTATGACTTTCTGAAGTCGCACAATTTCATCCTTCAAAGCCTGAATACGGCCTCGCGCCTGCGCGGCATCCTTGTCCACGGCATCAATCCCGCCGGAAACTCCGGAGAGTCCCTGGCGGGTATTGTTCTTTACGAGGAATTCTATCTCGACGGGTTTCATTGCAAGTTGAGTTTCGATTGAAAGAGTTGTGCGGTATCGGTTTTTCCCGTTGCACTCCCGGCTTCCGTACATTCGGCCGGGACGCTTCGATAATGCGGGGCATCGGCCAGCATCATGGCCAGTGTCTGGAAATTGACCTTCCACAGAATGTAATGCACCGACCATCCTGTTGCGGAGGCAATTTGCCAAACGATTCCGAAGGGGCTATGGGAACTCTCGTAAACGGTTCTTAACTCCCCTTTCCTGCTCTTTTGGGGCGGCTCGCTTCGTACCGGAAGGGATCGATACTCTCGGCCGATTCGATAATACTCGTAAAATCCCGCGTGCCCCGCATTCTGCGGAACCAGCGCTGGGCTTCGATCCGGTACTCGGAGGGTACCTTCCACCGGATCAACCAGGCCACCACGGGGGCCAGCAGGAGTCCGGACAGATAGCCGCGACATATCGTCAGCGCAAGGATCAGCGAAAGGCGTTTGGCATGCCGGTCGAAAAAGGCACGCTCCTCGTCTTCGGAGAAAGCATCCCATTCCCGGGCCGTGATTCCCAGCTTCAGGTAGTGGCGTACGATGCGCATCTGCCCTCCCAGGCAGGGGCGCCGCATCGTTACGCGCAGCACCCGCTCCCGGCCTCCGGGCAGGCGGAATCGGAGAAGAGGCAGCAGAATCCCCACATCGAGCAGAGCTTCCGCTGCCTCCAGTTCTACATTGCGTTTCATGGCTTAGGCATTGGGCTGCGAAAGCGATACGGTAGCTTTTGTTTCAGGATCGGACTCCAGGATGAATTCCAGTTGTCCGGAGCGGGGCGATTCCGTGGAATTGGCTTCGGCGATCACCGTGACGCGTCCGTTTATGACTTCCACCGAGAAGCCTTCGGGCACAGCACCTACCGAGAACGGACCCGATGCTTCGATATCGACCGGGAGGCTGCCGCCTGCCTGTTCGAAGGTCAGCGACGTCGGGTCGGCCTCGATGAAGGGCTCCGTCGGCAGAATCGAACCGGGCGAAGAGCCGTCCAGCGGGGCCAGGACCTTCAGTCCGAATTCGATGCCGAGGACGTTTTCGCCGCCCAAGCCGCCGCGAATCTTCGAGGCACGCAACGAAACGCGCTTGAGTTTGACGGTCTTACCCGTACCGGTCAGAATGCGCATATCTCCTTCGACACGCATCGAGCTGGCGGGCATTTGCCACTCCTCACCCGCGACTTTGCCGCCCATCAGATCGACGCAGTTCTGGGGAACCATTTCGATCATCTTTCCGGTAATCTCATTCGTCGCGGCTCGCGTTTCGATATCCAGCACGGGACTGGTCCGAATCTGTGCGGCCCAGAGTTCGACGGTCTGGGCGTCTTCACCGCCCCAGTCAAGGCCCTCTTCCGAAATGTTCCCCATGCGTCTGCCGTTGAAATAGACAGCGTCGAGCAGCATCAGATAGCCGTCGTTAGTTTGAATTACAGATCGTTTAGACATAATTAAATTGTTTTGAAAAGTTTTGCAAATAAGTTTGTTTTATGAGCCCACCAGCCGCCGAGACATCCGATAACGATTCCGAAAAGCATCCACCTTCCCCGATAGGCCGGGGACCGCGTTTGTTGTATTGCTGTTTCCGAAGATTGATGCCTGGAGACTTCGAGGAGTCGGTCGTATGCTTCCCGGGTTTCTGCCAGACTCTCCTTCAGAGAATCTGCATATCGGTCCTGCCGGGCCGAGGTCGCTTTGTAATATTCGACTCGTCGGGCAAGCGAATCGCTGCGTGCTGAAATGCGGATGGTATCCCCGTCACGCCGGGCTTCGAGCGTCAGCCGACCGTCACGGGCAACATAGGCCGCCCCCTCCGGCAGATTACGGAGGCTCTCCTCCGTCACCGTCACCGCTGCTGTCCGAAGCGGAATCGCCTCCGTCCGCAGCGCCCGCAGCACAGAGGTCTCCTCCGATCGAGAGTTCATTGCCGCTCGTGCGGTTTGCTCTACGGCGTTTTGTGCGCCGCGCTGCATGTGCGACACGGTATCCGTACTGTTCTGCGTCCCTGTCGAGAGGAGCTTCTTCGTCGCAGTGCAACTTACCAGCAGCAGGATGGATAGCAGCAAAAAGAGTCTTGTCTTCATACGAATTTCGTTTTCCGATGGTCTTGCGGAGGCGCTCCACCTCTTTAGTCAGCCGGTCGATGCGTACGAGCATCTCTTCCTGGTTGGCCTTGAGGTCGATGTTTTCCCGCCGCAGTTGGATATTTTCTTCGAGAATCTTCTTGTTTTCGCCCGAAAGCAGGTTGATCGAACTCTGCAACTCTTTGAGAAAATCGTTGTTCTGTTTGCGGCGCGAGAAGATCCAGGTGAAAACGCTGCCGAGGAATCCCCCGGGAAGTGCGAAAGCGAGTATCTGCATCCAAATGCTGTCCATCGTTCAATCGGTTTTTGAAAGTTAGTTTACGCCCGTTCGATCATGCGTGCAATCTTCGAGATCAAATCCGCGTAGGCTGCGGGTTCTGCCGTACAGTACCCGGCCTTGGCGATCTCATAAGCGAAACGTGTTATGTCGTTACGATACGCCCAGGCTACTGCGTAGCGTTTGGCGGAAAGGACCTTCGCATGGTCGCGGATGCCCTCCTCCGGCGTGTCGTAGTCGCGGAACTTGCGATCGACCTCGTAACGGTAGCGTCCGTCGGAGGTCCGGGTGATCGAATAAACCTTCTCGAATCGTCCGCTCTGCCGGTCATCCGAAAAGTATTCGAAGGTCCGTTCGGTTCGCCGCTTTCCGGTCCACTTATCTCCGGCCGTAATGCCGAAAAGATTATTTCCGATAGCATGATCGCCCCATCCGCTTTCGAGGGCGGCCTGCGCCGCAACAAACAGAGGATTCAACCCTGTTTCGGCGCAGACCCGCTCGATTGTCGGATAATAGGTGCGCTTGAAATCCGTCGGTTTCATGGCTTACTCGGTTGCGGTGCCGACCAGGGCCATTACACCTGCATTATCGCCGCGCATGATGCTGCCTCCGGCACGTACGAGGAAAGAGTAGACATCCCCATAATAGTCGGGCGCTTTCTCCTGCTCAAAAGCCTTGACTTCGCCCAAGGCGCGGCATACGGACTGATCGTGCCAGGCAAGGGCTGCGGCCAGGTCCGTGGCGGCACCGCTTTCGCCCCACCGCTTCGGAGCTTTATCCGCAGTGTAGAGCGTAGCTTGTGAACGCATCATGACGTTGAACGAGAAGAGTTTTCCGATGATGCCGTTCTGGGCATCCGCCGAGGCGAGGAATGCGGAGTTCTCATTGGCAGTGAGATCGCTCAACAGCTGTGCGTACATCTGCGCATCGAGCAGCAGGTAGCGGCCCTCCTGGGGAATGTTCTCGCTGTTGAATTTCGTCATCAGCGTCAGAATATCCGCCCTGCAAAGCCCTTTTCGCCTGCCTGTCGCCGAAGGTGTGTAAGCATCCACCGGTGCCCCCGTGGTTTCGATCACACGATCCGAGGCAGGACTCCAGGCGAACAGAAAATCCTTGGCCACAGCCTCATGCAGGGCGAGCTTGTCCTGCCGTAATACGGACTCGCGTTTGTTGTACGACAGCTCGACCTTGTCGGCATCGGGGATCAAAACGGGATCCGTCGTGAAAGCAGCCAGCTCGAAAGTTTTGTCCGTGTCGGTACGCTGCTTTACCGTTGCGGGTAATGACGTTCGGTTCTTCTCGACTTTCGAAGCGGCACCTGCCTGCGGGATATGCACGATCTTTCCCGCTTCGACATACTCGTCGGCGTTGAACGCTTTCGAAAGGAAGCTGTTGGGAGCGAACAGACCTTCGACGATCGATTTCTCCCAGATTTCTTTTTGAATAGCCATAATGTTTTTTGTTTTTGATGAGTTCTACATGTTAGGTTCGGTACCGAAGGCCGCTTTGAACTTCTCACGGAAGAGTTCCGGCGCCTTGTCCCTGAGTTCAACAAGGCGCCCTGCCTTATCGAGTTCTTCCCACGACTTGTTTACAAGGTCGGAGAGTTCGACCGACTGCCGTCGTTCACCCTCACGGATAAGCGCTGTGACGGATTTGCGGTGCGGAATGGCTTCGAGGGTGGCTTTGGCACTCTCGAAATCCGTATCAAAGAGTTTCAGATAAGCCTCCTTGCCTGCGGTATTGATCCTTCCGTCGGCAATGGCTGCATCCACGAGGCGAATCGCCTCGGACTTCCGGATCTCCTTGTGCTCGGACTCCGCACGCGCTGCAGCATCTCTGAGTTCCTGATTTTCACGTGTTAGCCGGTCGTTGTTTTCGATCAGCCGGTTCACAGCGCCGATAACCTCGGCATCCTGTGCTGAGTCCTGCAACTTGAGGACTTCCTTCAAAGTCTTGTTCATATTCGAATCGATTTTTGAGTGATTGAGCCTGTCCATAAGCCGGATGACAGTCGAAGCATCCGTGAGATCGAGAGGTTTTCCCGTTTGACGGTCGAAAAGCACCAGGGCATTATGATTGGCCCCGATCGTGACAATGGACGCTTCACGGGCTGTCCAGCGCGTCACGGTCGGAAGCGTCTGCCCGGGAAGTTTCAACTCTGCGGCGTCACTCACCTCTTCGGGAGGCCAGGCTCCCATAGAAGCCATGCGCAGGAATCCGCCTTCGACCTTGTCGGCAATCTTCACCGCCTCGTCATCCTTCTCGTCGAAGAGGGCATCGGCAAGGATCTGCGTACCTTCAATACGGATGTTCTCCCAACGACCGATCGGAAGCTCCCAGTCCTTATGGTTGAGCAGGATCACGGGGTTCTTACGGAACTCCTCGAGATTAGCGCCGCTGGTGAGCATACGGAACCCGTAGGTATTGACCGTCTCGTCGTGCAACACGAATGTAAATCGTTTCATAAAAGCCATCATTTTTCGGCAAAATTGGATTGAAAACACCCGTCTTGCAAATTATATTGTATTGTTTTACAATTTATTACGCTTTAATTGCACTTTACATGCAGACCATTTATCCACGATTCGCTCCGTTCGGGTGAAGAGCTTACCTTTGGGGTGTAAAACAGAGATTTTTCATGACACAAGAGTTGGATAACAAGCAGAAGAAGGAGTGGGCGAAACTACTTTTCCTCACTACGGATCTCACCCAAGCCGAGATTGCCGTGAAGATCGGTGTCTCGAGGATTACTATCGTACGATGGGCCAAAGAGTGGGAGGGTCTCAAGTTGAATTTCCTCCAAACCCGTGAGGCACGGATCAAATCGACACTCATGCAGCTTAACGAACTCGACGAAAGCATCGCGGCGCGTGAGCAGGGTGCGCGCTATCCGACGGTCAAGGAGGCAGATATCCGGCGCAAACTCACCGCCGACCTCGAGGCGCTCGAACAGGAGGCCTCCGTGCGGGACATTGTCAATGTGTCAAGAGATATTCTCGACTATGTCCGAGCTATTGACCTGGAGAAGGCCAAGATGCTCTCGGACTATTTCGATTCATACATACAGGAACGGCTGAAATGGGTAAAGTAGATGACATGCGCGCCTGGAACGAATGGCGTGAATACCACCGTGCCCTGAAGCGCGACAAGGCGGTGGACAAACTCTCACCTGTGGAACGGATGAGGCGACTCGAGAAGCTCGAAAAGGATCCCGTTTCGTGGATGCTTTTCTTCTTCGCCGAATACACCCGGCATCCCTTCACTTCCTTCCAGAAGAAGGCGATCCGGCGGATCACCTCCAATCCGGAATGGTATGAAGTGCTCTCGTGGTCACGCGAGCTGGCCAAATCGACCATCGTCTTCATGTGCATCATGTATCTTGTACTGACGAAACGCAAGCGCAACGTGCTGCTCGTTTCCAACAGCCATGAGAATGCCACGCGGCTTCTGGATCCTTACAAGAAGTCCTTCGAACAAAATTCACTGTTAAAGGCTTACTACGGGGACCTGAGGGAGGCCGGCAACTGGACCGCCGACGAGTTCTCGCTGACCTCGGGCGCGGCATTCCGGGCGCTCGGTGCAATGGAATCGCCGCGAGGCACCCGCAAGGATGCCTTTCGCCCGGATACGATTCTCCCGGACGACTTCGACACGGATGCCGACTGCCGTAATCCCGACATTGTAAAAAAGAAGTGGCAGTGGTTCGAGGAAGCCCTGATTCCAACCCGATCCGTGAGCGGCGACCTGCTGGTCGTGTTCTGCGGGAACGTCATTGCCCGGGATTGCTGTGTGACGCGGGCCGGGGCCAAGGCCGACCATTGGGATATTGTGAACATCCGCGATGCCGAAGGCCGCTCGACCTGGCCCGAGAAGAACACCGAGGAGCGTATCCGCCGCATCGAGCAGACCATTTCCACCAAAGCCTTCCAGCAGGAGTATATGAACAATCCGCTTTCCGAAGGCGAGGTCATCAAGGAGGTGATCTGGGGAAAATGTCCGCCGATGCAACGGCTCCAGTTCGCAGTGGCCTACGCCGATCCTTCTCCGTCAAACGCCCGCAACAAGGCATCGAGTTTCAAAGCGGATTTTCTGCTCGGTTACTGCGACGGGACATTCTACGTCTATACGGGATTTCTCGACCATGTCACCAACGACGAGTTCGTGGACTGGTTCTACAACCTGCGCGATTATGCGAGCGAACGTGTGCAGGTTTATTACTTCATCGAGAACAACAGCCTGCAGGATCCTTTCTATGAGCAGGTGTTCCTCCCAATGTTCGCCGCCCGCGCCCGCGAACGGGGATTCATCGGCATCACACCCGACTGTCGCTGTAAACCGCCGAAATTCGAACGCATCGAGGGAAACCTCGAACCGTTGATCCGCCAAGGGCGCCTGGTACTGAATATCGACGAACGAGAGAATCCGCACATGAAACGCCTCGAAGAGCAGTTCCTGCTGCTCAACCGACAAATGAAATCTCCGGCCGACGGCCCTGACTGCATCGAAGGAGGCGTATGGATCATCAACCAGAAGATCTCCACGCTCAACGAGGGATCCTATACCATCGGTCAACGAGTACGCGCATCAAAACGTTTCTAATATGGCTTTTCTGACACCTGAAGAGTTGCAGACGCATCTCTATAAAGAGAATATCGAAACCATCGCCCGAGAGGACGATGCAATCGTGGCCGCGGCTATCGATGCCGCCATTGAGGAGGCCTCGGGGTATCTCGGGGCTTATGACCGTAAGAAGATCTTCGGCACCGAGGGTGACGAACGTAACGCACTGCTGTTAATTTTCGTCAAGGACATCGCCGTATGGCACTTCATCAACCTGTGCAATGCAGGAACGGATCTCCAGCTCCGGCAGGATCGATACGAACGGGCCGTCGCCTGGCTGAAGTCCGTCCAGCGCTCGGAGATCAAACCCAACCTACCCGTAATGGAGGATGCCGACGGCGACGGAAAGCCCGACCCCGCTGCCGGAGAGTACATTTTCGGGTCGAACCCAAAACGATCACAACATTTTTGATTATGGCACAAATAGGTTATAAGACATCTTCCCGAAAGAGTTCCGGCACGAAAGCCTCAAAGCCGATAGTGGTGCAGCAGATCGTTGTCCAGGCTCCGCAGCGTCGCGTGTACGACATCGGAGATTGGCGGTCAGCTTTGCGCTCGGCCGACAACGGACGGCCGAAATATCTCTACGACCTGTTCGAAGACATCATGATCGACGGAGTTCTCGCCGATGCGATCAACAAACGTATCGAGGCCGTGCTGAATGCTGAAGTCGTCTTCATGAATGCCCGGGGACAGGAAGAACCCGCCATCGCAGCGATGATCGACACGACAGCCTGGGAAACGCTCATCCGCGAAATCATGCACCGGCTGTTCTACGGCAGGGCGGGCGTGGAGCTCTTTTTCAACAGCGGATTCCACGTCGAACCTATCAAACCCAAGTATATCGACCTGGACAACTGTCAGATTCTGCTGAACGACACAGGAGATCGATCGGTACCGTACGACCAGGATCCGAACCTTCTGGTCGTCGGTCGTCCCGGGGACTACGGGCTGCTGCTCAAAGCTGCACCCTATGCTATCTGGAAACGCGGTGGATTTGGCGACTATGCTCAATGGATCGAGCTGTTCGGAATGCCTCAGCGTATCGGAAAATACAACACGTTCGACCCACAGAGCCGGGAACTGCTTAAGCAAGCCTTGGAAGAGGCCGGATCCGCACCTTATCTCGTCATCCCCAAGGAGGCAGACATTGAAACCAAAGAGGTAAATAGGGGGTCTGGCTCGTCATTCAATGAGTTCCGTCAGGCGACGAATGAAGAGATGCTTATCACGATCCTCGGACAGACGCTGACCACCATTCAGGGCGAGCGCGGAGCCCGCTCGCTCGGAGAAGTGCATCTGCAGGTCGAGGATTCGAAACACACGAGCGACCTGCGTTTTGTACAACGTACGCTCAATGAACGGCTGCTGCCTGTTCTGGAGACTTGCGGCTTACCCGTGAAAGGCGGCCGCTTCGTCTATCCGAAGGCAGCCGACCCGCTCTCCGTGGACGAAATCGTGAAGCTCTCGACGATCATCGATATCCCCGCAGCATTCATTCACGACAAGTATTCGATCCCCATGCCGGACAAAGGAGAGGTGATCGCCGGAGAAAAGTCGAATATGGTATTAGGCTCGCACCTTGAAACGGATACGGATGTCGAGGAGAAGGTGCGGAATGCCGACAACCGGAACATTTGGCGCCGCTTATGGGATTTTTTCATCAAAGCCCCGCAGGGCGGGGCGTTCGATGGCACTGCCCTCATGCGGATGCAGGACAGTGATACGCTCGAAGAGAGGCTGATGGGACGTGTGGCCGCCTCGCAGCCCGCGTTCGACACGGAGCTATTTCGATTCCTTTCCGAAGACCTTTTGAAGGCCGTTCAACCGGAAGCTGACAGCATCGGGAATGCTGATATCGGGGTTGTGTACGGAGTACGTGACGACGCTTTACAGACAGCGATGGAGATTAACCTGTTCCAGTTCTCGGCAGCCAAAACCCTGGCCGAATTGCAGGAACTCAACCGCCTCTTCCGTGAAAGTAGTAATTTCGCCGACTTCGAACGTGAGGCCCGCAAGATTTGTACGGCATTCAACCGCGACTGGCAACGTACCGAGTACGACACGGCACTACTTACGGCCGAAGCCGCCAGCACCTACCGGCGGCTGATGGGCAAGACAAAGTTGTTCCCCTACTGGGAGTACCGGACGGTCGGAGACGATCGTGTGCGTCCGTCTCATCGCCAGCTCGAAGGGATCGTCCTTCCCTACAACGATGCCAGATGGAAGAAGATCTTCCCGCCGAACGACTGGCGATGTCGCTGCCGGGTCGTGCCGCGGATGGCCCATGAGGTCAAGAAAGAGACGGTCGAAGCCTCGCAACAGCGCGTGGACGAGTTCTTCGGAACGGCGACGTGGAAAAAAGCCGCAGCACAGGGTTGGGGCGTAAACCGTGCCCTCACCGGCGAGGTGTTCACGCAGAACCAGTTCTACATCCGCCGCTTCCAGAACAAGGCTTCGAAGCTACTTGGCCGACTCTACTACAACGACTGGGGACTCGACTCGTTTGCCAAACGCCTGGCGGCAGCGACGGAACCGATGCCCGAATACAGCGGTTCGGCCGCAGAATGGTACGAGGCTCACAAGACGCTACACGACTACAAAGGCCGCGAAGTCGTTATGGACGAGAAGGTGTTCCGAACTCATACGACCGGGAACTATGAGAAAGTGCGGGTGCCGTTACTGGCATGTGTCGAAGAGGTGCTGAAGAATCCCGACGAGGTTTGGTTGAACGATTATCACAGACCGTTCAGGAACATGAATTTCATAAAATTCTATGACGGAAAGGTGATCGACGTGATCTGTGAAGTGGATGAAAATCTCGAATATAGGATAACGACCTGGTTCGAGATCGTTCAGACTCCGAATTTGAAACAGAAAACGCGAAGCAGCCGCCACATTGACCCGCGATGGAGATACCGACGGGGCTTGCTTATAAAAAAGTCGTAGCGGCATGTCTTTGCGTCCGGACGTACTGTTGTTTACCTTGGGAACACGTCCTGCAGGTATCCGCAACGCCTTGGATAGCCAGTGTCATACCGCTGCTTCGGGTTAACGTACTCATCCGCTGTATCAAGCCCAGACTTTGGTCCCATGCCCCCATCACCCGCGAGGGATAGCAGAATTCGATTCACCCCCGGAATTGTACGCTTCGGAACAAATATACAAAATTTTTATGAAAATAGAAATCGACAAACTCCTCGAGAAGCGTATGGAGGAGATCCTGCAGGGAACGGCTGAAATCGTCGCTGAAACATCCGTCGGATATTTCCAGGACACGTTCCGGCACAAGGCCTTTGACGGGAATCCGTGGGCACCACCCCGGGTCCCCAAACAATCGGGGTCACTGCTCGTGCAGTCCGGAGCTTTGCTCAACAGCATCCGGCCTGTCGTGGTCACGCCCGGGCGGATCGTCATCGCGGCCGGAAACGAGAAAGTGGACTATGCCCGGGTACACAACGAAGGATTCAAAGGTGCGGTTGCGGTTCCGGCCCATATCCGGCACACGCGCCGGGGTGATCAGAGCGTTCGGCAGCACACCCGAAGGGTGAACATTCCCCGGCGACAGTTTATCGGCGACGCCCGGGAACTCGAAACCGAGCTGCAAAAAAGAATCGAGACTTATGTGGAATCCGTATTAAACAACTGATTATGGAAAAAGAACTCTTCATCGCCCTGTGCGATCAGCTGAAAAACAAAGTCCCCGAATTGCGATGGATCGATTCGGATCAGGGACAACTCAATGTTTCGGAACGGCCTCCGGTGGCCTTCCCCTGCTGCCTGGTCGAGATGAGCTACCCGCAATGCACGACCCACATGGCCGGAAAACAACGCGTGCGTGTGAGATTTCAACTGCAAGTGGCATTCAACGTCTGGGGTACGGCAAACGCATCCGCACCGCAAGAGAGTCGTGAAAAAGCGCTTCAACAGTACGACACCCTGCAGAATATACACAAGGCGCTTCAATGGTGGTCTTTCGGACGCAAGATCAATCCGACATCCCGGGTGTCGGTCTTAACGGAGAATAGGTCGAACGGATTGAAAATATTCCGGATGATCTACGAATCGGAGTTTATGGATTAACCCCAGTCGAACCCGGGAAACATCCGACGCAACTGGCGTTTGGTCGTACGTTGACGGATCAGCTTGTTGTAGAACTCGTCCTCGGCGACCAGGGCGTTGCTGATCGTACGGTCCTCGACGAAAAATTCATTGTCGGCAAGGATCTTCAGCACATCGTCGAAACGTCGCCGCTCCAACTCTGTCCAGTAGTAATAACGGGCCGTCAGGAGGCGGTTGCGCTTGGCGATTCGGTCTGCACGCGACGTGATGTTTCCATCTCCCGAACGGGGCAGAGAACGTGTACGCCGCCGGTTCCCGGCTTTCTCAATGGTCGGGCAGTGGAAAAGAATGAGTTGATTGTCTGACGTGTTACCCATATTGCAAAGATACGAAATTTTGCACTGGAGGAAACAAAAACGCTGCCGATTTTCGATTCTTGGCAGCGTTTTTATGTTATCAAACAATCCCCACATTCAGTAGAAAATCAATGCGAAGACGGTTGAAATATGTGAGTTTTATGTCGAATTTACGATATTCCGGATCTTGTGCCTCCAAATATTGTCGGAGTTCCTCCTGACAGGCTTTGCGCATCGCATTGACCGAGAGGTTACCTCTTGGTCGATAAAGGCCTTCGAGATAGCATTTGCGATAGCCGGGCCTTTGCAAAATAAAACGCACTCTATACATATTTACATCGAATCTCTTGACAGGAATAAGAATTATCGCATATAAAAACGGGATAATTATGGTATCAACTGAATGATATTTGCTCCATTCTGGAGTTTTTCAATGGCTTCAGGCATCTGTTTTCCGATCGCCTTGAATCTGGCTCGGCACGCATTTTTGATCGGTCCTATGGATTCGGATGGACCGTGTTGGACGACATGTAATTGCACCTTTTCGACAAAATCTTCAATTATCAATTTCTCGGCGCGATCCATATCTCCAGTTAAAACACAAGCCCGAAGTTGCCAATCAACATGTGGAGAATCATTGCCTTGTGCAATCTTCTTTACATTGTTGGTCATAGCCCATAATTTGAAAAACAGAATAATTTGGAGGAGTCCAAAAATAAAAAACAGAATTCCAAGAATTACGAAATAAAGATCCATAAAATTATATTTTTAGTTAAATACGTACAAAGCTACAAAATTTGTTACTTTTCGGCAATGTTCCCGGCGGCGGAATCGAACCGCCGCAGACAACCGTTCGGGACTACTCCATGGCCGCCAACGAGAGCGGCAATGTCTGTTTCACGCCCTTGTCGTCCTTGTAGGAGACGGAAATGAACTGACAGGTATCGACGGGCCGGTAGGCGTTCTGGATGATGTCGGTGGCCTCAATTAGTTGCGGGTAGCCTGATTTGCGGGCGATTTCGCGCAGTTGCAGTACGCGGCTGGCCTTCAGATTTCCCTTGCGATCCTTCGCCAGCAGATTCATGACCATCTCGGTCAAAGCCGCCGAATCCTCGTCTTTGGCCAGCGATTTGATGAACGTTTTGACCTTATCGACCCCGACATTCACCGTATCGTCCCAGCCGTCGTTGGTGCGATAACCGAGCGCCACCGTGATCTTGCCATCGGAGGTCGTGAATTGATTGCTGTGTCGGTCCGATTTGGTTCGGAACAACTCATCCTTGAGCGCGATCAGCGTTTCGGCATCGCCGAAAACCTCCTCTTTCAGCCGGCGCATCTCCTCGCTCAACGCCTGCAACCGGCTAAACTTGTTGCGGCAGAACTCATCCACCGACGACTTGTATGCGGCAATACTCTCTTCGCGTTTCTGTTTCTCGGCACGCTCCTCGGCCTCAAGCTGCGCCTTCAGTTCGGCGCGTTGTGCTGCTGTCATTTTCGTAATATCCATACAATTTATAATTGCATTATCTTCTCTTTCCTTTTAACTCCGCAACGCGGAGGAGGATGTGACTTCTCATCGCTTCATTGACAAATTTTAATGCTCCGAAATAGCCCTTACACTCGGCAAGCATTAAAATCATATCATCCGGAAACTCTTTGCGTGCTTCCCGTCGCAGTCGTTTCAGTAGGCGTGTTTTCATAGATATTCTTGGTTAGTTACTTGGTTAGTTAAAATGCACAAAGCATCTTACTCGTTTTCGAGAATCGGCCGCCAGCCGATGACCATATCGTCATCTAAAGATCCATTGTTCTCGTGCCAATGATGATTCCGGCCCCCATTTGCTTTGTAAAAGGCAATGCAGTATTCACGGCATAATGTTGTTTTAACTAAAACATCTCGATTATCATTTGGCAGCTCCACCTTCGGGTCACGCCAGCGGGTCAATTCATCGCGCTCGGATTGTGCGCCGGCGGAAAAGCCATCCATAAAGCATGTTGAGTACAATTCTCCCTCTCTGTATTCATAGTCAGACCATGCAGCATTTGCCCTCTCTTCAATTGGTTTCATAATTATTTCGATATTTTGCGAGAATCCTGCTGTTTCACCACTTCGTATTCGTTTATCGTTTCAAAAATCCGCAATGCCACCTGCGGGACTATGGCGTTTCCGCAGGCTTTGACGGCTTCCCGGCGCCACCGAGGAAAGGCGATACCAGCCAATTCCCCGGGAAACCCATCATCTCCGCCACATACAGGGGGTTGAGTCGGGAACCCGTTCCAGTCCGGTATTCGTCGCTTTGCATCGCTGTTTTGGGTAGTCCGTTGCGTATGCCCTGACTGGCAGGAAGCGTTACATTCTTCGCATCGTTGGCGGTCGGAGTAGGCAACAATCCCATTTTCGACGCCATTGCCAGCGTCGGACGTTCCGACGCATTCGGGGAGAGGCTTTTGTTCATTCGGCCGCTTCCTGCGTCTATCGCCGTCGGGGTGGGCAACAGGCTCAACGGCATAAAAACCATCTTCCCGTTCACGCATCGCTTCAGCCCCTGCGTCTGTACGGTGGGCAACAAACCAACATCTGTCCCGACGGTGGGGAGCGCCGACACCGCAAGCCGGAATAATGTACGGCTGCACCTCGTATCCTGCCGCCTCCAGGTCAGCGCACACCTGTTCGAAGACCAACCCTTCCGACCAATTAACGATTCCGTAAACGTTCTCGCCCACGACCCAGCGGGGTCGAACAGTCCGAATAACGTCGAGCATCGCGGGCCACAGGTAGCGATCGTCTTCTGTGCCTCGCCACTTTCCTGCGAGCGAGAACGGCTGGCACGGGAATCCACCGGTAAGCACGTCGATACGGTCTTTCCAAATGGTAAAATCTGCTGTTCGTATGTCTTCGTATTGCTTTGCATTGGGAAAGTGGTATTTGAGTATGGTTCGGCAAAAAGGATCGATCTCGCAGTTGAAAGCGTTCGTCCAGCCAGCCCACTCGGCGGCGAGGTCGAACCCGCCGATCCCGCTGAAAAGAGAGGCGTGGGTCATAAGAGATCATCGGTTATCCCCGTTTCCGTCGATCACGCCGCGCTCGCGGCGGCTGGCGAGTTTGTCGAGGTTCTGCTGCATGACCTCTTCGAGCGTGAAGCCGAAGCAATCGGCAATGCCCGCGATAAACCACGCACAATCCCCGACCTCTTTCATCAGCTCGGATTTGTAACCCTCCACCTCTTGCAGATCACCCGTATTGAAGACCAAATGATCCATATCCAGCCGGCACACTCCCTTTCGGCGCCATTTGGCGATCTTGTCGGCGATTTCGCCCACCTCGGCCATCAGGCCGAAAAGCATATAGGTCGCATTCTCGCAACTCGGCAGCCGCGTACTCATCGCGCGTGTCTGATATTCGTTCGCTCGCATAGTTATTTCTAGTTTTTTTGGTTAAACTTCCTCTCGACCAGATCGCATAAATCCAAGTACATCGCATCGGCATTCTCCGCCTTCACTCTCTCCCGGAACCCCGCTATATTCGACAGCCAGCAGCCGCAACGGACATAAATGCCGTCTTGCAGGTTGAAAAAGTAAACCTTGCTGCCAATCCGAGAGCCGAACCCGACAAAAGCCAGGAAAGGATAATCGCCGATATATTCGCCTTTCCCTTCGAAGGAGCACTCCTCACCGAAAGAGCAATCCTCACCGAAAGAGCACCACTTGCCGAAAGAGCACCACTCGCCGAAGGAGCACTCCTCACCGAAAGAGCACTCCTCACCGAAAGAGCAATCCTCACCGAAAGAGCACTGCTTGCTGAAAGAGCACCACTTGCCGAAAGAGCAATACTCACCGAAAGAGCACCACTCACCAAAAGAGCACGCCCTGCCGAAGGAGCACGCCCTGCCGAAGGAGCAACACTCGCCGAAAGAGCAGCCCTTGCCGAAAGAGCACCACTCACCGAAAGAGCACCACTTGCCGAAGGAGCACCGCTCGCCGAAGGAGCACCGCTCGCCGAATATTTGTATATCACTGTAATCCCCCGAGGGGCATTGTTTGATTCCGTCGATCACCTCGAAGGCATCGAAATCCGCTTGTGTGTATTTTTTCATTTTCGTTAATCTATTAAATTCAATTCGATGATTCCGTCTATTTTACAATCCTCGATCCCGATACACTCCAACAGAGCCGGGATGCGTACAAGAGGTTTGGCCGGGTTGAAGTCGTAGCGGCCCGAAATCCGACCGTTGAGAGAGCTGATGATCCTACACAGCGACAGCACGATGTTGTAAGACCTTTGAGGAGCCTCCAACAGGATACAGCCGCTGATGGTCCGATACGCCTCGTCCGTCTTGTCGTTGTACTGCCGGGCGGCCCGGTCGTCGATCTTGCGAAGCATCGACCACGCGATGCCGTGAGCCTGCGTGACCAAAGTCTGGGCCTGCGTATAGCGGCGTTTGGTTTCATGGTGGAACAAGCCGGATGCCGTGAGTTCGGACTCAAGGTCGAGCATCGCGTAGTTCAGGCAGCCGACCAGCGTAAGCATCCGCACCGCGAGCGGCACGTACCGCTCGTCTTCCGGACGAGGACCCCGCGTAAGCAAGCGAGTGTTCATCCATGCCGTATGTTTAATCAGCATTGCCTGGCGGTAAGGAAGGTTGGTCATAATTTGACAACGATTGAGGTTCCGATTTGACGATCTGTTATTTTCCCTTATTCATTGTAGATTTCACGCGGATAGATGCTTAAATCGGAGATATGTATTCCGTTATCTTTTTCGAACTGCATCAGCAAGCAGGATATTTGGTCTTCAAGATGTTCCTTGGCATCTTTGACTTCAGATATCGTTTTAATTACAGGTTTCATGGTTAGCTCGGCAATTGGTTGGTTTTAACAATGACGGGAAGCATTGTTCTGCGGGGCCGGGAATATCCTTTTCGTCCCATCGCTTCGAGTTTTGAGACCATCACCCTGAGTTCTGCGAGCGAAAGCCGGGCGAACTCCTTTCTGGCAATTCGATTGCTCAAACAGAAGGCATCGACCACATCCCAATCCGAGGTGTCGACTCCGAGACGTTGCATCCGGTGCAATACCGCAGAGCGGAGCCGCTTCTGTTCACGACGAAACTCTTCGGTACTTAAACCCGGATGTTCGATCTCTGCCTCCATAGCTCTGCACATCGCCTCATACTCGTCTTTCTGCATCTCCCGGAGAGAGGTAGTACGCCCCTTTGTAAATTGTAGGATGAGCGTTTCTTTGATCTGCTCCCGATCGCCTTGCATCTGCCGCAAAAGCGCATAAAACCGGGCATAACTGGTCGGCTTGTTTTTCATGGTATGACGTGTTTTACAAAGTTCTTTCTACTGTCTTTACAAGTGGCGATTCTGCCGTGAAGATCCGCATTCGACGTTGTCGTGCAATCAGATACTCAAGGGTGGCCCCTTCACTTCTTGGCCAGCCGGGCAGCATATAGATTGCCTGGCAACGCAACAGCATGGCGATGTCTCGTCCCATGTGGTCTTCCCAAGCGGCATCGGCCGGAAGACCGTTATTCATCGGATTTATCGGCAAAAAACCGAATCTTCGCAATTTTATTTCAGCCTGCTCGAACTCTTCCCTGACCTGTGCCAACGGACGGCCCGATATGCGACCGCTGATGTATATCTTCATTATTTTACGTTCTTTGAAAATGGTTTCGGTTTGTTGGGGTCTCCCCAGTATTCCTCGGCTTTTTCGCGCCAGATCGTATATTCTCCCGTTGGCCCAAAGAAGCGTCCGTTCGTAAAGGCTTTGTATCCCTCGACCCATATCTTCAGCCCGGCATCGTACATTACCGACCGCGCGGCCCGGCCTGCCGGTTGTTTTCCGTCGGCATGGCTGACGAAGACGAGCATCTTGTCCAGATGCCGTTCCTTGAATGCGATGTACTGACGGTAGTCAAGTTGCGTGTACTGGAATGAATCGATGATGACGAAGTCCGGAGACTTGCGCTTCGACAGCCGTTCGTCGAGATCTGCAATGGATTCTCCGGCTACCACCTGGAACCGGCGGCCGCAGTCCTGCATGGCATGACGCCGCAGCGCGTTCAGGAACGAAACGGAGAGACCCTCCTCGAGTGAATTGTAAAGAACGCGACCAAAGCGGGCCAGCTCCTTGCCGAACGATAGAACGGCGGAGGTTTTCCCGTTACCGGACTTGCCCCAGAAAAAGACGACCCCGGTACGGTCGATTTCGCCCACGCAATTGCCCCATCCTCCTTCGAGACGGAGCGTGGACCGACGGATCGACAAGGCCTGTGATACGGAGAGTGATTTACCCATGATCGGATGGTATTTGAAAAGTGTTTGAACAGATTATTTCGAGGCGATGGCGGCCAATCGTTTCTGTTTGTGAATCTCGCGGCGGACACGGCGCAGGTCGAAGTCGCATGTGGCGGCATCCTTCACAACCGTTTTGACAACACGCTCGTCCGTCAGACCGTTTGCCCGGGCGATGGCGGCAACCTCGTAGGAGGTGGCCGGGGTCAGTTCCACGAACTTGCGACAGATACGCGAATGGATCTCATCATAGCCTTTCTTATTGTACGACAACCCGATCTCCATGCGCCGCTTGATATAGCGAGTCGATACGAAGATGATTCCGCAATAGTTCTCCAGTCGGTTGTAGATAGTGATGAAGTAGTAAAAGATCGAATCTGCCAGCTTATCCCCTTCGTCGAATACGAGTAACGGTTTATCAAGCGTCAACAGATGACGTACGACCCGCTCGAGTGCCTCTTTAAGGCTCATGTCCGAAACATTCACTCCGACCGACCGGGCCATTTCACGGATGAAATCGCCGCGGTGCATGTCCTCCGAACAGGAAACCACGAAGACATTCTCATGGCGCGCGGCGAAGTCGCGGATGGTGGTTGTCTTACCCGCCCCGGCCGGAGCGACGGCCCAGGCGACGTTCTGGTATTCCTGGGCATCGGTCAGCAACATCGAAAGTTCCTGGTAGACCATTGTCGGCGAGAGTTGCCAGTCTTCGCCCCGCTGTCCGGCAATCTGGGCGCGGAGCTTGGTGAACATATCATCGCTGATCGTCTCATAGCGGCCGTTGAGAATCGTCGATAGCGTACCGGCCGAGATCCCGACCAAAGAGTTCGCCGCCTTGTTCTGGCTCGGATACCGGGCCACATAGTTTTGAAGGAGAAGACGGATCTCGTCTTTCTGTTCGTTAGTAAGTTTCATATCTTAAAGTTTGTTTAATAATGATACTTTATCGAAAGTCATGTTGCTTATCTGCTTCCCGACCTGGCCGATGGCAATCGGTTCGCAGGTTTCATCCGAAATCCCGCTCTCGGAGGTCATATCGCGGGCGTATCGATCCAGCAGCTGCTCCTGTGCCCGGCGCGACAGGCCCTGAAGCCGTGGTGTCCGCAAGCCGTGCTGTTCGGGGGCAACCCCATGGGCAATCTCCAGTTCGTATCCCTCCATCTGACGACGAACGCGTTCTTGTTTATTGGCTTCGAGCGTTTTACGCAGGAAGGCCTGCTCCTCGGGAGTTTGCTCCTGGATGGCGCGGTGAACGACCGCATAGGGGACGGCCGGAACTACCATCCGCAGGCCGCCGACGGTCGGCTTTGTGCAGAGCCATACGCGCGTCATGTCATCCGGATCGTAGCGGACGAAGAACTTGCGTGTGGTGTTCGAGCGGCGGAACTCCATGTCGGGATGCCCCTCGGCGTCGAGTACCTCGTAGCTGTACCGTTGTCCCTCGACCTGAATGGCGATGCCCGAAGAGGTGAACTCGCTCGGGCGCTCCGTAACACGCCAGAACATCTCCATATAGTCGTACTGCGAAAGGGCCGGGGCCTCGGGGTTCTGCGAGCGCAGGTACATCTCCCGGCGGCTCATCTTCGATTCGGGATGACGCAGGTCATTCCATCGCTGGCGGTATTCGGCATAGGCCGCACACAGCTCCTCGAATGTGTAGAGGTCGTCCGCGTTGGCTTCGACAAACTCGAGGTTCGGACGGGAATCACGACTCGTGGCCGTAATATTCTGCCCCGTAAACCGCCAGTCGCCATGCAGCACTTCGCGCTGGAACCGGCCGAAGATCGATTCGATGGTCTTGGCCTGCGGTCTGTGCGGTTCCGTCGTGCGGCTGATACGGCAGATCCGCGACATGAAACTCAGCGAATCGGTCGTTTTCTGTCCGCCCTGGTTGTCGGTAACGATCTCGAAGGGCTTGTGGCCGGCCGTTTCGATGGCCATGCGGAAGGCGCGGCGCTGCAATTCGGCATTCTCACGCTCGCCGATACAATAGCCGAGCATCATCTCGCTGTATGCGTCGATCACCTCATAGACCATGACCGTCTTCTTGACCGGTTTCCCATCCTTGTCGCGCCCCTTGTAGTAGAGATTCAGTTTCGTACCGTCGCCATACCACAGCGCATCGCGCACGCCGGGGAGAATCGTCTGCTGCTTGCGGTCGAACTTCTGGCGGGCGGAGAGCTCTCCGTACACCGCAGCCCACCATTTCGGCGCTACATCCGGCCGCTCCAGGTAGGAGGTGACCGAGTTCATCGATTCGAGCGTCTTCCACCCCTTGCGCTCGGCACGCCGGTTGTACTCGTCGAAGATCTGGCGCAGGGTATAGACCGGTACGCGGCTGCGACGCAGGGCGACGAGCAGTCGGCCGCCCTCGGGTGTGATCTTCGTCTTGTTCGCATTGCAGAACTTCTTTGAGACGAGGCAGATGAATCCCTCGCGCTCATAGGTGCGCACCTTGTCTTTCAATCGGGCTTCGTTGTTGGGCAGCGTATGGTGGAAATCCGCCCGCAGGCGCTCGGCCGAAGCCAGAATATTCTCCCAAACGATGCGTGTGGAGTTCTTGAGGCGGTTGCGGCCGAGGCGTTGCTTCTCGACCTCCTCGTGCAGCGCGTCCAGAACAGACGCGTTCAGCGTGTACTCCTCGACCTTGTCGTCGGGGAGCGTCTCCCCGTTCGGGAGTCGGAATGTTCCCGGCTCGAGGCCGGCAAAGAAGCGGCGTGCCTCGGCGTTGATCACCAGCGCCGATTTGTCCCGGCTCAGCAGCACCTCCGGATCGCCGTACTTGGACTCGAACCGTCGGCGGAACCGCTCCGGAAGCGACGAATACTCGATCAGGGCACACGATCCGAGTCCTTTGCCGGGACGGAGAATATTGACCTGTTTACGGCGAACGAGATTACGGTAATTATTCATTGACATAATCGCTTTCCCGTCGTCGCTGCGCGTCAGATCCTCCACCGTGACTGCTATTGTTTGACCGTATCGTTGCATGTTGTTGTCTCGTTTATTGGACTCCCGTGCCGGTATCGCTCCGGATAACGCCTTACGCGTTCACGGGAGAATCGCTATATTTGTGCTGTCAACTACAAACTTTTAGCGATTATGGGTAAGATCTTTCGTTTGAATGTAACCGTCTCTTATTTTGAGGGTACGAACATCAACCGGTATCGG
>OHWE01000183.1_pt1 | contig 34908 bp, 28 predicted proteins | sample 1579661 | NCBI WGS metagenome assembly OHWE01 (sample SAMEA3882552, study PRJEB24775) | human gut metagenome | biome: human-associated habitat; feature: intestine environment; material: feces | place: Netherlands | collected 2009/2010 | reverse complement strand
TCGATCAGGCTGTCAACAGCCTCCTGCAGCATCCGCTTCTCGTTGCGCACAATGATGTCGGGAGCGCCCAGCTCCAGCAGACGGCGCAGACGGTTGTTGCGGTTGATGACGCGGCGGTACAGGTCGTTCAGGTCGGAAGTCGCAAAGCGGCCGCCGTCCAACTGGACCATGGGGCGCAGGTCGGGAGGCAGGACGGGCAGAACGTCCATGACCATCCACTCCGGGCGGTTGCCGGAGATGCGGAAGGCCTCAACGACCTCCAGACGCTTCAGGATGCGGACCTTCTTCTGGCCGGAGGACTTTTCGACCTCGGCGGTCAGTTCAGCGCTCAACTGATCGAGGTCGATCTCTTTCAGCAGCTCCTGAATGGCCTCGGCACCCATGGATGCCTCAAACTCGTCGCCGTAGCGCTCCCGCATCTCGCGGTACTCTTTCTCGGTCAGCAGCTGCTTCTTTTCCAGCGGAGTCAGACCGGGATCGGTGACGATATAGCTTGCAAAGTAGAGGACCTTCTCCAGCAGACGGGGGCTGATGTCCAGCATCAGGCCGATGCGGCTGGGGATGCCCTTGAAATACCAGATGTGGCTGACGGGCGCGGCCAGTTCGATGTGGCCCATGCGCTCGCGGCGGACCTTCGCCTTGGTGACCTCGACGCCGCAGCGGTCGCAGATCTTGCCCTTATAGCGGATGCGCTTGTACTTACCGCAGTGGCACTCCCAGTCCTTCGTCGGTCCAAAGATGCGCTCGCAGTACAGGCCGTCGCGCTCCGGCTTCAGGGTGCGGTAGTTGATGGTCTCAGGCTTTTTGACCTCACCGTAGCTCCAGTTGCGGATCTGCTCCGGAGAAGCAAGGCCGATCTTAATGGAATCGAAAACGTTGTTTTCCATGAAACGAACCCTTTCTTAATCTCTCGTTGTTTCGATGCTCGCTGACGTAAAAACCCACTGCTCTCCCCCGCCCTGTGGGGCGGCAGCACGCGCGCCGCAGCGGGGTGGGCAGCTTGTCCGGGGTTTAGTCGTCAAAATTCACTTCGTCGGAGGAGGACTCTGCTGCAGGAGCAGCCTCGTCATCGTCCAGCACGGAAGGATCATCGAAACCTGCGTCGGCGTCCTTGATGGTGTAATCGTTGAGCAGCTCGTTCTCGTTGGTAACAGTCTCGGAACCTGCAACGTCACGCATATCGAAGCCGGTCTCTTCGTCGTCGAAGTTCTGGCGCATATCGATCTCGTTGCCTTCCTTGTCCTGAACCACGACGTCCAGACCCAGAGACTGCAGTTCCTTCAGCATGACGCGGAAGGATTCCGGGATACCCGGCTGCGGGATGGGCTCGCCCTTGACGATGGCCTCGTAGGTCTTGACACGGCCCTCGACGTCGTCCGACTTCACGGTCAGGATCTCCTGCAGGGTGTAAGCGGCGCCGTAAGCTTCCAGTGCCCAGACTTCCATCTCGCCGAAGCGCTGGCCGCCGAACTGGGCCTTGCCGCCCAGAGGCTGCTGGGTGACCAGAGAGTAGGGGCCGGTGGAACGTGCATGGATCTTATCGTCAACGAGGTGATGCAGCTTGAGGTAGTACATATAACCGACGGTGACGCGGTTATCGAACTTCTCACCGGTACGGCCATCGTAAACGGTGGTCTTGCCGTCGCGGTCGAGCTCGATCTTGGAGAAGTCGATGATATGGCCCTTCTCGCCCATGATCTTGGGGAGCTTGGTGGGATAAGCCGGAGCATTCTCACCGTGCCACAGCTCGCGGGCGGTATCGAAGGTATCGCCGATGTCGGCCTCGCGGGCAGAGTCGAAGACGGGAGTCATGACCTTGATGCCGCAAGCCTTGGCTGCGTAGCCGAGGTTGACTTCCAGAACCTGACCGATGTTCATACGGGAAGGAACGCCCAGCGGGTTCAGCACGATGTCCAGCGGGGTGCCGTCGGGCAGGTAGGGCATATCCTCCTGCGGCAGGATGCGGGAAACGACACCCTTGTTGCCGTGGCGGCCGGCCATCTTATCGCCGACGCTGATCTTACGCTTCTGGGCGATGTAGCAGCGGACGACCTCGCGGACGCCGGGCTGCAGCTCATCGCTGTTCTCCGGGGTGAAGACCTTGACATCCACGATGATGCCGTACTCGCCGTGAGGCACGCGCAGAGAGGTATCGCGGACTTCGCGGGCCTTCTCGCCGAAGATGGCGCGGAGCAGACGCTCCTCAGCGGTCAGCTCGGTCTCGCCCTTCGGGGTGACCTTACCGACCAGAATGTCGCCGCTCTTGACCTCGGCACCGATGCGGATGATGCCGCGCTCGTCCAGATCCTTCAGGGCATCCTCCGAAACGTTGGGGATGTCGCGGGTGATCTCTTCGGGTCCGAGCTTGGTGTCACGGGACTCGGTCTCATACTCCTCGATGTGGATAGAGGTGTAAACGTCCTCACGGACGATCTTCTCATTCAGCAGGACGGCGTCCTCGTAGTTGTAGCCCTCCCAAGTCATGAAGCCGATCAGAGCATTCTTGCCCAGAGAGATCTCGCCATTGCGCATAGCGGGGCCGTCGGCCAGAACCTGACCGGCCTTGACGCTCTCGCCCACCTCGACGATGGGGCGCTGGTTGATGCAGGTGCCAGCGTTGGAGCGGGCGAACTTGACCAGCGGGTAGTTATCCAGAGTGCCCTGCTCGTTGCGGACGACCACATGATCGGCGTCCATCTTCTCCACGATGCCGTCATTCTTTGCCAGAACGGCGGTGCCGGAGTCGGTAGCAGCCTTGTACTCCATACCGGTAGCAACGATGGGCTGCTGGGTGACCATCAGAGGCACGGCCTGACGCTGCATGTTGGAGCCCATCAGAGCACGGTTACAGTCATCGTTCTCAAGGAAGGGGATGCAGGCGGTTGCAACAGAGACCATCATTCGGGGCGAGACGTCCATGTAATCGACCTTTTCGGCGTCGATTTCCAGAATGTCGTCGCGACGGCGGGCAGAAACGCGGGGACGGATGAAGTGCTTGCCTTCGTCCAGCGGCTCGTTGGCCTGAGCAACAACGTACTCATCCTCGACGTCAGCGGTCATATACTCGACCTCGTCGGTGACGACCTGATCGATCAGGCGGCCATTCTCGTCGTAGGTCTTCTTGACCTTGCGGTACGGAGCTTCCACGAAGCCGTACTCGTTGATCTTTGCATAGGATGCCAGATAGGAGATCAGACCGATGTTCGGGCCTTCAGGAGTCTCGATGGGGCACATACGGCCGTAGTGGCTGTAGTGAACGTCGCGGACTTCGAAACCTGCGCGGTCACGGCTCAGACCGCCGGGGCCCAGAGCAGACAGACGGCGCTTGTGGGTCAGCTCAGCCAGAGGGTTGTTCTGATCCATGAACTGAGACAGCGGAGAAGAACCGAAGAACTCCTTGATGGCGGCAACGACCGGGCGGATGTTGATCAGCGCCTGCGGAGTGATGACGCTCTGATCCTGACTCTGCAGGGTCATGCGCTCACGGATGACGCGCTCCATGCGGGAGAAGCCGATGCGGAACTGGTTCTGCAGCAGCTCACCGACGCTGCGGATACGGCGGTTGCCCAGATGGTCGATATCATCGGTGGTGCCGACGCCGTGGCCCAGACCGTTCAGGTAGTTGATGGAGGACAGGATGTCCTTCACGGTGACGGTGCGGCCAATCAGCTGGTCGTGGTTGCGGCGGAGCATTTCCTTCTGCTCCTCCACATCGGAGGTGGTGTCGAGGATCTTCTTGATCTCATCGAAGGAGCAGCGCTCGTTGATGCCACACTCCTTGACGTCAAAGGAGAAGAAGCCCTGTGCGTCCACACAGCCGTTGGTGATAACCTTGACCTTTTTGCCCTCGATCAGCAGGACGACGGTATCCACACCGGCGTTGTCCGCCTTCTCGGCCAGCTCGCGGGTGATCTTGCCGTTGGCCTCGACGATGACCTCACCGGTCAGGGGAGCCACGATGTTCTCAGCGGCCACAAAGCCGGTGATGCGGCGGGCCAGAGAGAGCTTCTTGTTCATCTTATAGCGGCCGAAACGAGACAGGTCGTAGCGGCGCGGGTCGAAGAACAGCATATTGATCTGGCTGGTAGCGGACTCCACCGTGGGAGGCTCGCCGGGGCGCAGCTTGCGGTAAACTTCCAGCAGACCCTCTTCCTGATTCTTGGTGGTATCCTTTTCCAGCGTGGCGAGGATGCGCTCATCGTCGCCGAAGAAGTTCAGGATGTCCTCATTGGTGGACAGACCCAGCGCACGGCACAGCACGGTGACGGGCAGCTTGCGGTTCTTATCGATGCGGACATAGAACACGTTGGCAGCATCGGTCTCATACTCCAGCCATGCGCCGCGGTTGGGGTTCATGGTCGCGCTGTACAGATCGTTGCCGACTTTATCTTTGGCATCTCCGTAGAATACGCCGGGAGAACGGACCAGCTGGCTGACGATCGCACGCTCAGCACCGTTGATCACGAAGGTGCCGGCATCGGTCATCAGGGGGAAATCTCCCATGAAGATCTCCTGATCCTTGACCTCACCGGTCTCCTTGTTCAGCAGACGAGCCGTCACGCGCAGGGGGGCGGCGTAGGTCACGTCGCGCTCCTTGCACTCCTTAATGCTGTACTTAGGCTCCTTATCGAGACGGAAGTCCACGAAGCTCAGTGCCAGATTGCCGGTGTAGTCCTCAATGGTGCCGATATCGTGGAAGACCTCTTTCAGGCCTTCGTCCAAGAACCACTGATAAGAGTTCTTCTGGACCTCGATCAGGTTCGGCATACTGATGACTTCGTCGATGTGGGAGAAGCTCATGCGCTCGGTTTTGCCGAGCTTTACGGGCTTGACTTTCATCATAAAATCAACCACTCCTTACTTTTATACTCTACGGATGTTGCGTCATACGGGTCAAATTTGAGCAGACACACATAAATCGACCCGTATCCTCGAAGGAAGTTCGGCGTTTTTCACAAACTTTTCCTCCCGTGCCTTTCGGCCGGTCGAATGCAAGCTTCCTTTTTGGCGCACTAGGCCATTATGTGATACTAATGCAGTATACACCCATAAAGCCTTGTTGTCAAGCCATTTTTCGCATTTCAGGCCGATTTTTTTGTCAAGCGCCCTCTTTCTCCGCACACACGGAAGCGTGTACGCTTTGCTCATTTTGGGCCTTGATTTTTTGTTTTTGCACGTTCTCACCTAAAACACCCTTGTGCATTTTGTACAGGTTGACTCTTGTTTTCCGCAAAGCAAAAGCACCCCGGTCGGCAGGGTGCTTTTGCATCGTTCTTATTCCAGATAATCCTTCAGCCGTTTGGCGCGGCTGGGGTGGCGGAGCTTGCGCAGGGCCTTGGCTTCGATCTGGCGGATGCGCTCCCGTGTGACGTTGAACTCCCGCCCCAGCTCTTCCAAGGTGCGGGGCTGGCCGTCGTCCAGACCGAACCGCAGGGTCAGTACCCGCTCCTCGCGGGGCGTCAGGCTCTTGAGGACGTTCATCAGCTCCTGCCGCAGCAGCTGGCGGCCCGCTTCGTCCACAGGGACCCCGGCCTCCTCATCCTGAATGAAATCCTCCAGATGGGCGTCTTCCTCCTCCCCCACCGGCGTTTCCAAGCTGATGGGTTCCTGCGACAACTGCAAAAGCTCCCGCACCCGGTCAGGCTCCATCTCCAAACGGACGGCGATCTCTTCCGCCGTCGGTTCCCGGCCGTTTTTCCGAAGCAGCTCCCCCGCCGTCTTTTTGACCCGGTTGATGTGCTCCACCAAATGCACCGGGATGCGGATGGTCCGGCCTTGGTCGGCGATGGCGCGGGTGATGGACTGGCGGATCCACCACGTTGCATAGGTGGAGAACTTGAAGCCTTTGTCTGGCTCAAATTTTTCCGCCGCCTTCATCAGGCCGAGGTTGCCCTCTTGGATGAGGTCAAGGAAGGGCAGCCCCCGGCCCGCATAGCGCTTGGCCACCGAGACCACCAGCCGCAGGTTCGCTTCGCTGAGCTTCTGCCGGGCTCCCATGTCCCCTGCCTTGGCGGCACGGGCCAATGCCCGCTCTTCTTCGGCGGAAAGCAGCGGCACCCGGCCGATCTCTTTCAGGTAGGCTTTCACCGGGTCATCCAGCGCAACGCCCTCCGCCGAGAGCTCATGCTCCAACCGCCCGATCTGTGCTTCGTCCAGCAGCGGGACATCCGGTTCCTCCTCGGCCACGCGGATGCCGCGGGCTTCCAGCTCCGCATACAGCGCATCCAGCCCGGCAACGTCATAATCCTGCTCGTCCATCGCACGGCTGACCTGTTCCGGCGTCAGGGTGTGCCGCCGGGCACGAGCCGCCAAGATCTTTGCCAATTCCTCTGTTTGCGACATTTTCCGCATAATTCCTTCTCCTTCCGACTCCAGCCGGGAGGAAAGGGAGCAGTTCAGTCTTCCGCAGGGGCGCTGCCCTGTTTCTTTTCTCGCATCGACTGGAGATATCGTTCTAGATCTTCATTCGACATCTGGGCCGCCTTGTTCGCCATGGGGGTCCCGCGGGCGATCCGGTCCAGATAAAACCCGATGTCTTCCGGGGTACAGTTGACATCACTGTATTGTGCCGCAAGACGGCTCAGTTCATTCAGTGCTTCTTCGCCCTGCACAAAGCCGTGGAGGGTGGAAAGGCTGACCTCCACCCCCTGCTGCTGGCAGTCCAGCATGGCCTGATACAGCTCTTTCTGCTGGGGCAGCAGGAACTTGTCCGGGGAGAGCTGGGCCCGCACCTGCGGGATGTAGCTCGGCTCTCGCAGCAGAGCCGCCAAGAGCCGCTGCTCCGCCGAGGCCACGCCCAGCGCCTGTGAGCCGCCCGCGCTGTAGGGGACGCTAATCTGGTTCATCTCGCCGGAGTGCAGCCGGGCGCGGTTCTGGTCCCTGCGGCGCTTGTTGCCCGCCTTTTTCACGGCGGCAGCCAACTGGGTCATGATGGCCGTTTTGGAGATGTTCGTCTCCTCGGCCAGCCGCCCGGCGTAGACCTCCTGCTCCGTGGGGTTGGAGCGTTCGGCCAGCATGTCCACGGCCTCGCGGACGTATTCGAGCCGCTGAGCATCCTGTTTCAGGTCATATTGATCCCGCAGCCGCTTGAGCCGGAAATCCAGCGCGTTGCCCACGCCGTCCAGCAGGGCTTGGAACCGCTCGGCCCCGTATTTTTTGATGTACTCGTCCGGGTCCTTTGCGCCGGGGATCTGGAGCACCCCCACCCGCACCGGGCTGTTCCGGAACAGTTCCAGCGAGCGGAGGGTCGCCTTCTGGCCCGCTTCGTCCGAGTCGTAGCTGAGGATGACCTCCTCCGCGTACTCGCTGATGAGCCGCACCTGCTCCGGCGTCAGAGCCGTGCCGCAGGCGCAGACGGCGGTATCGATGCCCGCCTGCTGCATACTGATGACGTCCATGTAGCCCTCACAGAGGACGAACCGCCGGGACGCGCTCTTTTTCGCGATCTGGAGCGCGAACACCGTCTCCGATTTATGATAGACCAGCGTTTCCGGGCTGTTGACGTATTTCGGTTTGGAGTCGTCCAGCACGCGCCCGCCAAAGGCGATGATGTTGCCGCGCAGATCGAAGATGGGCGTCATGACCCGCTTCCAGAACAGGCAGTAGATGCGGCCCGATTGGCTGCGCTTGAACAGGCCGCTGGCGTCCAGCTCCTGCTGGTTGTAGCCCTTATCCCGCAGGAACTGATACAGAGCTTGTCCGTCGTTGGGGGCATAGCCGAGGCCGAACCGAACGATGGTCTTATCGTCCAAGCCGCGGCGGCGCCAGTAGGCGCGGGCCTGACGGGCCTCCTCCACCGTGGAGTTCAGGCAGGCATGGAAGAACCGCGCGGCCTCCTTGTTCATCGAGAGGATGCGGCTGCGCATCCGCCCGGTCTTGTCGTCCTCCTGCGGCTCCGGCATCCCGGCGCGGCCAGCCAGCAGCTTGACGGCCTCGCCATAGCTGATGCTGTTGATCTTTTTCGCAAAGGTAATGGCGTCGCCGCCCGCCCCGCAGCCAAAGCAGTAAAAGCTCTGGGTGTCCGGGTAAACATAGAACGAGGGGGTCTTCTCACTGTGGAAGGGGCACAGCCCGCCGTACAGGCGGCCCTTCCGTTTCAGTTGCACATAGCTGCTCACCAGATCCACGATGTCCGTCCGGCGGGTCAGCTCTTCAATATATTCGTGTGGGATCATTTTGTCTTTTCCCTGCTCCTTTTATAATACGTGCCACTTGCGGGGCACGAACACATCCTCAAAGGTCCGGATGGCGAACTCGTCGCTCATGCCGCTGATGTAGTCGGTCACGGCCCGGTCCCTGCCCTCCTGATAGGCCAGCTGCAAGTAGAAGTTGGACATCTGGTCGATGTGGGTCAGGTAATACTCGTAAAGCTCCGTGAGGACCTTTTCCACTTTTTGCTCTTCCCGCTTGGCGGTGCGGTCGGTGTAGACGTTGGCGTACATGAAATCCTTCAGGGCGAGGAAGGCTTCTTCCTCCTCGCTGCCCACGGCCACATCGCCGTCGCTGTGGAGCAGGATGCTGTTGATCATAGTCGTGATGCGCTGGGATTTCGTCTCGCCCAGCACCGCCGTGCACTCCTTGGGGAGGGTGGCCGGGTCCAGCACCCCGGCGCGGACCGCATCCTCGATATCGTGGTTGACGAAGGCGATCTGGTCCGCCATCCGAACGATGCGCCCTTCCGGCGTGGCCGCCCATGTGCCCTTGGTATGGGTGATGATGCCGTTGCGCACCTCCCACGTCAGGTTCAGGCCCTTGCCGTCCTTTTCCAGCTTATCCACGACCCGCAGACTCTGGCGGTAGTGCTTGAAGCCGTCCGGGCAGAGCTTGTCCAGCGCGCTTTCGCCCGCGTGGCCGAAGGGAGTGTGCCCAAGGTCGTGGGCCAGACTGATGGCTTCGGTCAGGTCCTCGTTCAGCCGCAGGGCGCGGGCAATGGTGCGGGCGATCTGCGAAACTTCCAGCGTATGCGTCAGCCGGGTGCGGTAGAGGTCGCCTTCCGGCGAGAGGAAGACCTGCGTCTTCTGCTTGAGCCGCCGGAAAGCCTTGCAGTGGAGCACGCGGTCCCGGTCCCGCTGGAACACGGGGCGGATGGGGTCCTGCGGCTCCGGCCTTGCCCGGCCCCGGCTGGCATCGCTGAAGGTCGCCCATGGGGCAAAGGTCAGCCGCTCGATCTCTTCGGTACGCTGGCGTACATCCATCCGAAATCCCTCGCTTTCGTTTCTGCGCCCCCTTCCCCGCCGCTATTTTAGCAAAACGGCCCTGTCGAAGGGGGAAAATCGCTGTCATTCCAAAAAATAAACCTCTCCGTCACGCTTCGCGTGCCAGCTCCCCTAACAGGGGAGCCCTTGGCATTGCGGTCAAGCTGCTGGCTTCCACCTCTTAAAAGGGTGCGTAAAACGGCTTCGAAACGCGCACCTGCGCTGCGCCCCGCGTCAGCTCCCGGAGCTGTTCCAGCAAAGGCGGCTCCGTGCCTTCGGGCATCTGCCAGCGCAGGGTCACGCGGTCGGTGAACTGGGGGTCTGCAAGCTTCGCCCCCGCCCCGTTGATGAGCAGAGCCGCCCGCTCATAGAGCGAGTAGTCCACCGTGACTTCCAGCTCCACCACGCTGCGCACCGTGACGACCTCGGCGGCTTCCAGCGCACGGGCCGTGGCGGTGGTGTAGGCACGGACAAGGCCGCCCGTGCCCAGCAGCACGCCGCCGAAGTACCGGGTGACCACCACGATCAGGTCGGTCAGGCCGCTGTGCTGCAGCACCTCCAGCGCAGGGGTGCCGGCCGTCTTGGCGGGCTCGCCGTCGTCGGAATAGCGCTCCCGGTTGCCCTCCCGCAGACGGTAAGCGTACACGTTGTGCCGCGCCGTGCGGTTGGCCGCCCGCACCTGCTCCAGAAAGGCCACGGCCTTTTCCTCACTGTCTGCAAACGAGAGCTGCGCAATGAAGCGGCTCTTCTTCTCTTCGTATTCGCCGATGGCTGTGCCCCGGACGGTGCGGTAATCCTCCACGCTGGTTCCTCCTGTTTTCTGCAATTGGTCAAGTTTAGTATAGCATAAATCCGCACAAAGAAAAAGCCCGGCACGAGCGGATGCTCGTGTCGGACCTTCCCCGGATTTATTTGAAGCACGGAGATATCATTTTGAAGAAGCTCTTATCAGACGAAGAGCTGCACCCACTGGTGGCCCCAAGCGGAAGTGGCATCGAAGTAGTAGCCAACGCCCATCTCGGTAGCGGAGGGGTTCAGAATGTTTGCGCGGTGGCTGTCGGAAGCCATCCAAGAGTTGAACACTTCCTGAGCAGAAGCTTCGCCCCAGCCGATGTTCTCGCCTTCGCCCTCGCCGGTCTGCTTGACGCCATACTCACCCAGAACGGTGAAGCAGTTGGTGCCATCGGGGCGGGTGTGAGAAGCGGTCTTTGCAACTTCCTGTGCGCGCTTCTCAGCGGCTGCGTTCAGGTTTGCATCGCCCAGAGTCAGAGCGGAGAGGCCGTTCTTGGTGCGCTCGTTGTTCACCAGAGTCAGGAGCTCCTGTGCGAACTGGTTGTTGCTGGTGTTGGGAGCGTAGGTGAAGATCATGACCCAGTAGTTGCCGTACTCGCCGCCTTCGTAGTAGCCGATGCCAACGTGGGTGGCGTCCTTGCTCATCATGCGGGCACGGAAGAAATCGTAACGGTTCCAAGTTTCGAAGACATCTTCAGCGGAATCGGAAGCTGCCCAGTAGTTCTCGCCAACTTCGATCTCATTGACGCCGTACTCAGCGAGGACGGTGAACTCGCGGCTGCCATTGGGGCGGTTGTAGGAGTAGTTGGTTGCCAGCTCTTCGGCGCGGGCCTGAGCGGCTGCGTTCAGCTCGGTGCTGCCGATGGTCAGAGGAGCGATGCCATTGGCTGCGCGCTCGTTGTTGATGAGACTCAGCAGCTCGGCGCCATTGGAAGTTGCAGCGTGTGCGGGCATTGCCATGACCATCATCAGGCAGAACATTGCAGCGCACAGGAGCAGGTTCTTCAGGACGTTTTTCGTAGTGTTACGCATCGTATTACCCTCTTTTGAGTGACCCTACGAAAAAAGGTGTCGATCTACCAAAACACACTCGGCAAATCGACACCTAGTATTCCTAGATGAAGGTCGCTCAAAGGGCGGGCACCGCGTGTCCGTTTTGAGAAGCAACTGGCTGCCATTTTACAGGCCCTATAGCTTTGCGTCACAGTCTTTCGACTGCTTTGCCGAGGATATTCAATTCAGAAAACCTTTTCCGCAGTCCGTAGGCTTTCTTTCGTCCGCCTCCGTTCTGCGGCTCTATGTTACCACATCCCACCTCCCCTGTCAACACTCTGCGACAGCTTTTTTCAAAATTTTTCCGCTTTCTGTTTTCGACAGCCGTTTTTTCCGGTTTTATACCTATTATAATGGCCAAATTCCTTGCCAAGGCCCTGCCGCAGTGGTAAAATGAAAAAGAAGTATCAAGCGTATGATTTTCGACATTTTTCGAAGGAGATTTACATATGGAGTGTACCACTCTGCAGGAGGATGTCCTCTACTCCCAGAACACCTCCAAGCTGACCCCCGAAAGCATCGCCGCCATCCAGAACACCGTCCAGCGCAGCCAGCCGGTCGGCGTAGTGGCAGGCCTGTATGATGAAGCGCTCACCATCACGGATGTGAGCGGTTTCTTTTTGAAAAGCCTCGGTTACGAATACGAAGATTTCTGCCGTGTCACCGGCTGTTCGCTCCGGGCGCTGTTCTACGGCGAGAACCAGAGCTTTCTGGCGCCGGAGCGCTGGCCCCTCATCACCGCAGACGGCGACGGCCAGCTGCTGACGAAGGACGGCGTGCCCATTTTTGCACGGCTGTACAAAATGGACTCCACCAACAGCGACGGTGCCCCCATTTGGATCCTTTCCGCCCAGATGGACTGGGTCCGCCAGAACCTCCACCTCGTCAACAGCGTCATGCGCTCCGGCATATGGTACATCGACTGTGACCCCGCCGGTTCCCCCACCGGCGTGGTCTATAGCCACGAGTTCCGCCGGATGCTGGGCTACCACGACGTTCTGGATTTTCCCAACACGCTGGACTCTTGGTCTGCCCTCATCCACCCGGACGACCGGGGCCCGGTGCTGGCCGCGCTGGATCGCTCCCTCTCTGACCGGACCGGTGCCAGCCCCTACGATGTCGAGTACCGGATGCGTCTGCCCGACGGCCATTATGAGTGGTTCCGGGACAGCGCCGAGGCCAGCCGCCGCCTGAACGGCACCATCCGCCGCTTCGTGGGCGTTTTCGTCAATGTGGACAAAGAGAAAAGGGCGGAACTTCTCGTCAAAAAGAGCGAGGCCTTCCACCGCGCCTACACGGAATCCAACCTCTGCGAATATTACGTCGATCTCCAGACCGATCATTTCGACCCCCTCAAGGAAGCTCCCTCCTTTCTGAGCGCCTTCGAGCAGCCCTCGTGGGATGCGCTGGTCTGCTCCTACCGTGACCGCTTCATTGCGCCCCCAGACCGGGACGCCGTGGCCATGATCTTTGACCGCAGCTACATCACCGAGCGCTTCCGGCAGAACCGCCCGGAATTGAGCTTTGAGTGCCGCCTCCGGCTGAACGGCGAGGAACGCTGGGTGCGGAACGTGGTCATGCCCGGCGAGACCACCGGAGACCCCCGCTATGCCATCGTCTTCATCCGCGACATCACCGACTCCAAAAAGGAGGCCGCCCAGATCGCCGCGCTGACCCAGCAGAACAAGGCCATGGACATGCTGCTGCAAAGCACGGTCAAGCTCGTGGATCGGTACTTTCTGTGCAACCTTTCCACGGATGAATACACGTTCTACAACATGCTCTCCGCCGCCAGCCGCCCTTCCAGCGGCTGCTACCACGACCTTGTGGCCTATTTCCTCGCGCAGTTCCAGCCCATCGGCGGCGAACGGACGCTGGAAGAGAGCCTCTCCCCCGCTCACCTGCGCCAGCAGCTCCGCACCCCGGACGACATCTACCGCTTCGAGTACAGCACCAAAGATGAGACCCAGTTCAAGACCATGGCCATTCTGCCCGTCTCGTGGAAGGACGGCGTGGTGGAACAGGCCCTCTTCGTCGCACAGGATGTCACGCAGGAAAAGAAGACGGAGATCGCCTCCCGCAAGGCCCTCAAGGATGCTTACGACGCGGCCAACCGCGCCAATCGCGCCAAGACCGAGTTCCTTTCCAACATGAGCCACGACATCCGCACCCCCATGAACGCCATCGTCGGCATGACAGCCATTGCCGGGGCCAACATCAACAACCCGGAGCGGGTGGCCGATTGTCTGGGGAAGATCACCCAGTCCAGCCACCATCTGCTCGGCCTGATCAACGAAGTGCTGGATATGTCCCGCATTGAGAGCGGCAAGGTCGTGCTCAACGAGGAAGCGTTCAATCTGGCCGAACTGGTGGACGACCTCATCGGCATCAACAAGGGCAACATCGCCGCCCACGGCCACAGCCTCGATGTCCACCTGCACAAGCTGGAACATGAGGACGTCTACGGCGACAGTCTGCGCATTCAGCAAGTCATCACCAACATCCTCAGCAACGCCATCAAGTACACCCCGGACGGCGGCCACATCGTCTTTTCCATCGCCGAGCAGCCGACCCACTCCCCCGGCGTAGGCTGCTACCAGTTCACCGTGAAAGACAACGGCATCGGCATGACGCCGGAGTTCCAGAAGATCCTGTTCGAGCCTTTCACCCGCGCGGACGACAAGCGCACCACCAAGATTCAGGGCACCGGCCTCGGCATGGCCATCGCCCAGAACACCGTGAACATGATGAACGGCACCATCGACGTAGAAAGCGAGCTGGGCAAGGGCAGCAAGTTCACCGTGACCATCTTCCTGAAACTGCAAAACCGTTCCACCGAGCAGATCGACGAGCTGGCCCATCTGCCGGTCCTCGTGGTGGATGACGATGTGCTGTGCTGCGAGAGCACGGTCGAGATGCTGCAGGAAGTGGGCATCGACGGCGAGTGGACCACCTCCGGCGAGGAAGCCGTCGCCCGCGCCGCGGCCCACCACGAGGCGCACAATGATTACTTCGCCGTCCTCGTGGACTGGAAGATGCCGGGCATGAACGGCGTCGAGTTGACCCGGTGCATCCGGCAGAAACTCGGCAAGGCACTGCCCATCATCGTGCTGACGGCCTATGACTACACGGATATCGAGGATGAGGCCCGCACCGCCGGGGTCAACGACTTCATTACAAAGCCGCTCTTCCGCTCCCGCCTGACCGCTGCGCTGAAAAATCTCGTGGCGGGCAAACCGAACGCCGCCGACCGGAACGAACTGGACGAGCTGGCCCGCTGCGATTACACCGGCAAGCGCATCCTTCTGGTGGAGGACAACGAGCTGAACCGCGAGATCGCCAAGGAGATCATCGGGATGACCGGCGTCTCCATCGAGTGTGCCGAAAACGGCCGGGAGGCCGTAGAAAAGTTCACAGCAGCCCCCGTCGGCTATTACGATCTGATCTTCATGGACATCCAGATGCCGCTGATGAACGGCTACGAGACCACCGCCGCCATCCGGGCCCAGACGCTCCACGGCGGGCAGACCATCCCCATCGTTGCCATGACGGCCAACGCCTTTGCCGAGGATGTCGTCCTCTCCCGCAATGCGGGCATGAACGATCACATCGCAAAACCCCTCGACCTGAACAAGCTGAACGACGTGTTGCGGCAATGGCTGTGATCGCTTGCGTTTTTCTCGTGTGTGTGCTATACTTTCTAGCGAACTGAATAGAAAACAGTCGGTGCGTTTCGTCATTTTGCTGATAAGCGGAGGGCAGAAACGTTAAAAGGGAAGCGGGTGCACAATCCCGCACGATCTCGTCACTGTGATAAGGGAGTCCCCCGTCCGGGTGCTTTGGGCACCGGTCACTGGAGCATCTGCTCCGGGAAGGCGGCGGAGGGCGGTGATCTTTCAGTCAGGAAACCTGCCGGTTGTTGGTACGGGAGCGTATGCTCCAAATCACGAGGAATTGGTTGTACCCAAAAAGCCTGAATCACTGGAAAAGGTCCTTTTTGTTTTGCCATCCCGCAAACAAAAGGGGCCTTTTTGTTTGGTCAGGTTCTCTTTCCTGTACCCTTCTGTCCGGTTCGAACGAATGTATCCAAAACAGGAAAGGAACACAGAACATGAGAAAACGCACGATCCACAAGGCGGCGGCCGCTCTGACCGCCCTCACCCTCTGTGCCGGTGTGCTCACCGGCTGCGGCGGGTCTGCATCCAGCACCGCTGCTTCCAGCGTGGCAAGCTCTGCCGCCGCATCCAGCGAAGTTTCCAGTGAGGAGGCCGATGAATTGGCTGCGAAGAACGTTGCCGATCTGATCGACGCCATCTATGTGCAGGAGCGCAACGACAACACCGACGAGCAGTGCGCTGCCGCCAAGGCCGCTTGGGACGCTCTGACCGACGCACAGAAGGAGCTGGTCGAGGGCGAAGAGGCCGACCCCGATTACTTTGGCCGCGACACCGGCGATGCCTCCAAGGACGACAGCCGCAACGAGGACAACATCGGCGAAAATGAGCTGCTGGTGGTCTCCTTCGGCACCTCCTTCAACGACAGCCGCGTGGCCGACATCAAGGGCATCGAGGATGCTCTGCAGGAAGCTTACCCGGATTGGTCGGTCCGCCGTGCCTTCACCGCCCAGATCATCATCAACCATGTGCAGGCCCGTGACGGCGAGAAGATCGACAACATGCAGCAGGCCATGGATCGCGCTGTGGCCAACGGCGTGAAGAACCTCGTGGTCCAGCCCACCCACCTGATGCACGGCGCCGAGTACGACGAGATGATGGAGATGATCGACTCCTACCGCGACAAGTTCGAATCCGTCGCCGTGGCAGAGCCCCTGCTGGGCGAGGTCGGTTCCGACGCTGCCGTCATCAACGCCGACAAGGAAGCCGTTGCCAAGGCTGTGACCGCTGCTGCCGTGAAGGAAGCCGGTTATGACAGCCTCGACGCCGCTGCTGCTGACGGTGTGGCCTTCGTCTTCATGGGCCACGGCACCTCTCACACCGCAAAGGTCAGCTACAGCCAGATGCAGACCACCATGGGCACCCTTGGTTACAACAACGTCTTCATCGGCACCGTCGAAGGCGAGCCGGAGGAGACTGCTTGTGAGAACGTGATCGAAGCCGTCAAGGCTGCCGGTTACACCAAGGTCGTCCTGCGCCCGCTGATGGTCGTTGCCGGTGACCACGCCAACAACGATATGGCCGGTGAGGACGCCGATTCTTGGCTGAGCCAGTTCAAGGCCGCCGATGCCTTCGACTCCATCGACTGCCAGATCAATGGTCTGGGTGAGATCGACGACATCCAGCAGCTCTACGTTGCCCACACCAAAGCCGCCATTGATTCCCTGAACGGCTAATATCCCGCATTTCATTGCCCGAAGGGAGAAATCTTTTCGGGCAATTTTTATGGGAGCCGCCCCCGCATGAGGAGGAGGCTCCCACCCATCTGAAATTTTGATTTTTTGAGGTATTTGATCGATGCGCTGCAAACAGTTTCTTACGCTTTCCGCCGCAACCCTGATTTTGGCCGCCGCCCTCACCGGCTGCGGTGCTTCTTCCTCCACCGCAAGCTCCGCCGCGGCCTCGGAGGCTGCGTCTTCCGTTGCTTCTTCCGTGGCAGCGACCTCGGAGGCTGCTTCGGAGGCCGCTGCCACCCTGCCGGACGGCGTCTACACCGCCGACTTCGAGACCGACAGCAGCATGGTCCACGCCAACGAAGCCTGTGACGGCAAGGGCACTCTGACCGTGAAAGACGGCCAGATGACCTTCCACGTCAGCCTTGCTTCCAAGAAGATCGTCAACCTGTATCTGGGCAGCGCGGCCGATGCCGACGCCAACAAGGCCGACTGGCTGCTCCCCACCACCGACACCGTGACCTACTCCGACGGCACCACCGAAGAGGTGTACGGCTACGATATCCCCCTGACCGCCGTAGACGAGGACTTTGCCCTCGCCATCCTCGGCACCAAGGGCAAGTGGTACGACCACACCGTCAGCGTCCGCAACGCAGAGCCCAAGGCCGAAGAGGCCGCGGAGACCCCTGCGGACGGCGAGTACAGCGTCAATGTCGTGCTGGAGGGCGGTTCCGGCCGCGCCAGCGTGGACAGCCCCGCTGCCCTGACCGTCGCGGACGGCAGGATGACCGCTGTGATCGTCTGGAGCAGCCCCAACTACGATTATATGATCGTGGACGGCGAGAAGTATCTGCCCACCAACACCGAGGGCAACTCCACCTTTGAGATCCCCGTGGCTGCGCTGGGCACTCCCCTCTCCGTCGTGGCGGATACCGTTGCCATGAGCACCCCCCACGAGATCGAGTACACTCTGACTTTTACCCTGAACTGATATGATCTCACGTCGCAATTTTCTGAAAGCCCTTCCCGCCTCTGCCCTTCTGCTCAGCAGCTGCGCAGCGCAGTCCGCCCCCGCCAATACGGACAAGCTGGTGTTCAGCCACAGCTACCCGCTGAACTACGCAACCCAGTTCACAGCCGACTGCTACGAGGGGGGCTATACCCTGCTCTCCCTCCCTGATTCGGACCAGAAGTTCCTTGTCGTTCCGGAGGATGCCGCCGAAGTGGACGCCCTCCCCGACGGCGTGACCGTCCTGCGCCAGCCGGTGCAGAACATTTACCTCGTCTCTACATCGGTCATGGATCTGTTTATCCACCTCGACGCGCTGGACACGATCACTCTTTCCGGCACCAAAGCCGAGGGCTGGTACCTCGACGAGGCCAAAACCGCCATGGAAGCCGGGCGCATCGCCTACGCGGGCAAGTACAGCGCCCCGGACTACGAGCAGATTTTAGCCGCCAATTGCAGCCTCGCCATTGAGAACACCATGATCTTCCACACCCCGGAGGTCAAGGAGCAGTTGGAACGGTTCGGCATCCCGGCGCTGGTGGAACGCTCCAGCTACGAGAGCGGCCCCCTCGCCCGGATGGAGTGGATCAAATTCTGGGGCATCCTGCTGGGCAAAGAGGAGCTGGCCGAGCAGTTGTTCGCCGCACAGGCCGAGCGCATCGCCGTGCTGGCCGACCAAGCGCCCACCGGCAAGACCTGCGCCTTTTTCTCCATCACGGCCAACGACCTCGCCAATGTCCGCAAGGGCGGCGACTATGTGGCCCAGATGATCGAACTGGCGGGCGGTGATTACGTCTTTTCCGACCTGACCGACAGCGGCAACAGCCTTTCCACCATGAACCTCCCGCTGGAAGATTTCTACGCCGGGGCCAAGGATGCCGACGTGCTGCTCTACAACAGCACCATTGAGGGCGTTGTCTCCACCATCGACGAGCTGGTGGCCAAGTGTCCCCTGCTGGCCGAGTTCAAGGCCGTGCAGAACGGCTCTGTCTGGTGCACCACCCAGAGCTTTTTCCAGCAGAGCATGGAGCTGGCCGATTTCGTGGTGGACCTCCACCGCGTCCTGACCGAAGATGCCCCCGCCAACCTGCAATTCCTCACCCACGTGACCTGACGAAAGGAGCCGCTCATGACAAGCCAAAAACGCCTTGCCGCAGCCTATCTGCTTCTGGCGCTCCTGTTGGTGATCCTCTTCGCCGCGAACCTCTTCTGGGGCAGCGTGGCGCTGACGCCGGGGGCCGTGATCTCGGCGCTGCTGGGCCGCGGGCAGGACGCCCTGTCCGTCGGCATCATCACCCAGCTCCGCCTTCCCCGCGCGGTCATGGTCGTGCTGCTGGGGGCGGCGCTTTCGGCGGCGGGCTACCTGCTCCAGACCTTTTTCGCCAACCCCATCGCGGGCCCCTTCGTCATGGGCATCTCCAGCGGGGCCAAGCTGGCCGTGGCGCTGGTCATGGTGGTCTTCCTGAACCGGGGGCTGCTGACCAATTCCGTCACCCTCATCCTCGCCGCCTTTGCGGGGGCCATGGCCGCCATGGCCTTTGTGCTGGCCATGGCACGCCGGGTACAGCGGATGAGCATCCTCGTCATCTGCGGCATCATGATCGGTTACATCTGTTCCGCTATCACCGAATTCGTGGTGGCCTTTGCGCAGGATTCGAACATCGTCAACCTCCACAACTGGTCGCAGGGCAGCTTTTCCGGTATGACGTGGGGCAACGTCCGGGCCGCCGCCTTGGTGGTGCTGCCCGTGCTGGCGGCGGCGTTCTGCCTTTCGAAGCCCATGTCCGCCTACCAGATGGGGGAAGCCTATGCCCAGAGCGTCGGGGTCAACGTCAAGCGGTTTTCCCGCGCGCTGGTTCTGCTTTCCAGCTTGCTGGCCGCCTGTGTCACCGCCTTTGCCGGGCCCATCTCCTTTGTGGGCATTGCGGTACCCCACCTCGTCAAGCAGCTGCTGGGCAGCGCAAAGCCCCTCTATGTCCTGCCGGGGTGCTGCCTCGGCGGCGCGGCGTTCTGTCTGCTCTGTGACCTCATCGCCCGCAGCCTGTTCGCCCCCACCGAGCTTTCCATCAGCGCGGTGACAGCGGTGTTCGGCGCGCCGGTGGTCATCGGGCTGCTCGTCCGCCGGAATCAGGAGGGCGCACGATGAACGATTTTTTCTGCGAAACGCAAAATTTAGCCATGGGCTACGGCAAAGCACCGCTGGCCGAGGCCATTGCCCTCGGCGTCCGGCGCGGGCAGATCCTGACCCTCATCGGCCCGAACGGCGCGGGCAAATCCACGCTGCTCAAAACGTTGGCCGGGCAGTTGGCTCCCCTCGGCGGCACCGTGCTGCTGGGCGGCCAAGACCTTGCCGCCTACACCGGCACTGCCCGCGCACAGCGGCTGGCCCTGATGCTCCCCCACACCCGCCGCACCGAGCTGACCACCTGTTTCGAGTTTGCGGCGGCGGGCCGCATCCCCTACACCGGGCGGCTGGGCATCCTTTCCGAAGTGGACAAACAGGCCGTGGGGGACGCCCTTGCGCTGGTGGGGGCTTCCCACCTTGCCGACCGGGACTTCAACTGCATCAGCGACGGCCAGCGCCAGCGCATCCTGCTGGCCCGCGCCATCTGCCAGCAGCCGGAGATCCTCCTGCTGGACGAGCCCACCTCGTTTCTGGACATCAAGGGCAAGATCGAGCTGCTGACCATCCTGCAAAAGCTGGCCCACCAGCAGCACCTTGCCGTCATCGTCAGTCTGCACGAGCTGGACATGGCCCAGAAGATCGCGGATGCAGTGGTCTGCGTCTCACCGCAGGGCGTTTCCAGCGTGCTGACGGCCAAAGAAGCCTTTGCGCCGGAGAACATCCAAGCCCTTTACGACCTGAGCCGGGAGCAGTACGAAGCCCTGTTCGGCCCCCCAAAGCCTCCGAAACCCAAGTTTGAGCACTACGTCCGCAGCGGGCAGAAGCTGCTGCGCTGCGGCTATACCACCGGCACCTGCGCGGCGCTGGGGGCGGCGGGGGCAGCCCGGCTGCTGCTGACCGGGAATACCCCGGAGACCGTCGCCCTCCGCACCCCGAAGGGCATCGTGGTGGAAGTGGCCCCCCTGTTCTGCCGCAAAACGGACGCCGGGGCCGAATGCGCCATCGAAAAGGACGGCGGCGACGATGTGGACGTGACCACCGGGCTGCCGGTGATCGCCTCTGTCGCCCTGCTGCCCGACACCACGGACATCCGCATTTCCGGCGGCAAAGGAGTAGGCCGGGTGACAAAACCCGGCCTCGATCAGCCGGTCGGAGAAGCCGCCATCAACCATGTCCCCCGTCAGATGATTGCCGAGGCACTGAAAAGAGAGGCCGAAAATGCCTGTTACACCGGCGGCTTTGCCGTGACCCTCTCCATCAAGGGCGGCGAAGAGGTGGCCAAGCGTACCTTCAACCCCCACATCGGGGTCGAGGGCGGGCTGTCTGTGCTGGGCACCAGCGGCATCGTGGAGCCCATGAGCCAACAGGCCATTCTGGACACCATCCAGCTGGAAATGAACCAAGCCGCCCTGCGGGCCAAAGCAGCCCCCGGCCCCCGGCGGCTCATCCTTGCGCCCGGCAACTACGGGCTGGACTACCTCCACGGGACTTACCCGGAATTTGCCGTCCTCCCGGTGGTGAAGACCTCAAACTTCATCGGTGACACGCTGGATATGGCCGCTGCCGCCGGATTCGAGGAGGTTCTTTTGGTGGGCCATGTGGGCAAGCTCGTCAAGCTGGCGGGCGGCATCATGAACACCCACTCCCACACCGCCGACTGCCGTACGGAGCTGTTCTGCACCCATGCGGCCCTCTGCGGCGCGCCCCGTGAAGTCTGCTCTTCTTTGATGGACGCCGCCACCACCGACGCCTGTCTGGAGATATTAGACGCTGCCGGGCTGCGGGAACCGGTGCTGGAAAGCTTGCTTTCCGCCATCCAGCTCCACCTTGACCGCCGCGCGGCAGGGGCGTTCCGGGTGGGGGCGATCCTGTTTTCAAACCAGAATGGCCCGCTGGGCCAGACCGAAGCCGCCGCACAGTTATTGCAGCACTGGAAGGAGTAACGCATTATGGTACATTTTGTCGGAGCCGGACCCGGTGCGCCGGACCTTATCACCCAGCGCGGAGCCGCCCTTCTGCAAGGGGCAGACTGCATCATTTATGCCGGGAGCCTTGTCAACCCCGCCCTGCTGGGGCTGGCAAAGCCCGGCTGCGCCCTTTACAACAGCGCCGAGATGACGCTGGAACAGGTGCTCGACGTCATGCGGCAGACGGAAGCGGCGGGCAAGACCACCGTGCGGCTCCACACCGGCGACCCCTGTCTTTACGGTGCTATCCGGGAGCAGATGGACGCCCTTGACGCTGCCGGAATTTCCTACGATGACACCCCCGGCGTTTCCAGCTTCTGCGGGGCGGCGGCGGCCCTGAACGCCGAGTACACCCTGCCCACCGTCAGCCAGACCGTTATCATCACCCGGATGGAGGGCCGCACCCCCGTACCGGAAAAGGAAAAGCTGGAAAGCCTTGCTTCCCACGGGGCGACCATGGTGATTTTCCTCTCCATCGGCCTCATCGACAAGGTGCAGGAAGCGCTGCTGCAGGGCGCTTACACCTCCGCCACCCCTGCCGCCGTGGTCTATAAGGCAAGCTGGCCGGAGCAGAAAATCGTGCGCTGCACCGTCGGAACGCTGGCCGAGAGCACCCGCCGGAACGGCATCACCAAAACCGCCCTCATCGTGGTGGGGGATTTTCTCGGCACCCGGTACGAGCGCAGCAAGCTCTACGACCCCGCCTTTACCACCGCGTTCCGCAAAGGAGCCGACCGGTGACCCCCGCCTACGCTGCCTTCACCGAAAGGGGACTGCGGCTGGCTGAAAAACTGGCCGCTTCCCTGCCCGGCAGCGTGACCCGCTGCGGCCATGGCGGGCCGGCCTTAGCCCAGTGGACAGCGGCGGAATTTGTCCGCTCGGATGCCTTGGTATTTGTGGGGGCCGTCGGCATTGCGGTGCGGGCCATTGCGCCCCATTGCCAAAGCAAAGCCAGCGACCCCGCCGTGGTCGTGCTGGACGAATGCGGACGCTTCGCGGTGCCGATCTTGTCCGGCCATTTGGGCGGGGCCAACGATCTGGCACGCCAGCTTTCTGCGCTCTGCGGGGCGGTGCCGGTCATCACCACGGCGACGGATGCCAACGGAATTTTCGCTGTGGACGAGTGGGCGAAGCATCAAAATTGTCAGGTGTTGGAGCCGGCGCAGATCAAGGCCGTCAGTGGGAAACTGCTGGCCGGACAGACCGCTTCCGTCTGGTCGGAATTTCCCCTTCCCGGCGCGGCTCCTGCGGGGGTGATTCCGACCCAAACGCAGGACGCAGCAGACTTCGCCCTGACCCTTTTCCCTGCCGGAAATGCGCTGCACCTTGTCCCCCGCATCGGCGTGCTGGGCGTCGGCTGCAAGCGCGGCACCACCACCGAACAGTTGGAAGCCGCTTTTGCCGCGTTCTGCGAAACCCACGGCCTTGCCCCTGTCTGCATCTGCGCCGCCGCCAGCATCGACCTGAAACAAAACGAAGCGGGGCTGCTGGCGTTCTGCCAAGCGCACCGGTGGAAGGTTTCCTTTTATTCCGCCGCGCAGCTCCAAGCCGCGCCCGGCACCTTTACGCCCTCGCACTTTGTTCAAAGCGTTACCGGCGTGGACAATGTGTGCGAGCGGGCGGCTGTGCTGGCGGCGGGCGGACCCATCCGCATCCCGAAACAGGCGGGCAGCGGCGTGACCTTTGCGCTGGCGCTCCGCCCCTATGCCCCAGATTGGAGGTGGCAGCATGAATAACACCGTGTTTGTGGTCGGCCTTGGCCCCGGCGACCCGCAGTTTCTGACCGCACAGGCGCAGAGCGCCTTGCAAAAAGCCGAGGTGCTGTGCGGCTATACGGTCTATCTGGATCTCGTGCGCCCCTATTACCCGGAAAAGGAATATTACGCCACCGGCATGACCAAGGAGCTGGACCGCTGCCGCTGGGCGCTGGAAACGGCGCAAAGCGGCAAGACCGTCGCCCTCATCTGCTCCGGCGATGCGGGCGTTTACGGGATGGCCAGCCCCCTGCTGGAACTGGCCGAGCGGTTTCCCGATGTCGCCGTGGAAGTGGTGCCGGGCCTGACCGCCGCCCTCAGCGGCGGGGCCGTTCTGGGGGCACCGCTGGCCCATGATTTCTGCGTGCTTTCCCTCTCCGACCGGCTCACCCCGTGGGCGGTCATCCAGCGGCGGCTGGCAGCGGCAGCCATGGGCGATTTCTGCATCGCGCTGTACAACCCCTCCTCCAAGGGGCGGCCGGACGGCAAACCGCCCCAGACCGTCTGCGGCTTGGTGCGGAACATCGGGCGGGAGGGCCAGACCCACCGCGTCCTGACGCTGGCCCAGCTGGAATATACCCCGGTGGATATGTTCACCACCGTCTTCATCGGCAACGCGGAGACAAAACAGCTCAGCGGCCGAATGGTCACACCGAGGGGGTATCGCGGATGAAAGCAGTCGTCTTCAGCGGCACCACCGAGGGCCGCATTTTTTCCAAAGAGCTGGCCGCGCTGGGGGCTGACGTCCTCGTCAGCGTGGCGACCCCGCTGGGGGCCGAGGAGCAGGGCAGTTTGTCCGGCATCACAGTGCACTGCGGGCGGCTGACACCGGAGGAAATGGCCGACCTTTTGAAAGGGGCCGACCTCTGCGTGGACGCCACCCATCCCTACGCAGTGGATGCCACCAAAAACATTGCGGCGGCGTGCAAAACGGCGCAGATCGAATACCACCGGCTGCTGCGGGCCGAAAGCCCCCTCCCGGCAGGAAGCATGGTGTTCCAATCGGCCATGCACGCGGCGGAGTTTCTCGCCGAAACACAGGGCAATGTCCTGCTGGCCACCGGGGCCAAGGAGCTTGCTGCCTTTTCCAGCATTGACCCGGCACGGCTGTTCCCCCGCGTTCTGCCCACGCTGGACGGCATCGCCGCCTGTGAAGCCGCTCACATTCCCCACAAAAACATCCTTGCGATGCAGGGGCCCTTCTCCTACGCGCTGAACCGGGCGCTGATGGAGCAGTTCCACATCCGTTTCCTCGTCACAAAGGACGGCGGCGCAGCGGGCGGCTTTGCCGAAAAGGCACAGGCCGCGCAGGACATGGGCGCACAGCTCGTGGTGCTCCGCCGCCCGGCCGAAAAGGGAGAAACTGCCGCACAAATTCTGGCACGCTGCAAGGAGGCTTTGAGATGGTCACACTGATCGGGATGGGTTCCGGCACACCGGAACTGCTCACGGCGCAGGGGCTTGCCGCCCTGCAGAGCGCCGACCTCATCATCGGGGCAAAACGGTTGCTGGAACATCTGCCCACCGGCTGCACCGAGAACCGGAAAGCCCTCTATAAACCGGAGAATATTTTGTCCTGCCTTTCCGAGTTTCCGGCAGCAAATGCGGCCCTTCTTTACAGCGGCGACACCGGGTTTTATTCCGGTGCTTCCAAGCTGCTGCCCATGCTGCGGGCCTTCGGCATTTCGGCGCGGGTGCTGCCCGGCATTTCCAGCGTGCAGCTTCTCTCTGCTGCCATTGGCCGCCCGTGGCAGGATTGGAAGCTCGTCTCGGCCCACGGCTGTGTCTGTGACCCGGCAGCCGAGTGCCTGACCGCCGAAGGCCGCCCGGTGTTCTTCTTGACCGGCGGCACCGAAACGCCCGCCACCCTCTGCGCCAAACTGGCCGATGCGGGCCTTGGGGACGCCCATGGGATCATAGGTGAAAACCTCGGTACACCGCAGGAACATCTGGCATTCGGCACGGCGCAGACCCTTGCCGCAAACGCCTGTGCCCCCCTGAGCGTTCTGCTCATCGAGCACACCGTCCTCCCTGCCCGGCGGGCCCCCGGCTTCCCGGATGATGCCTTCATCCGGGGAGAGGTCCCCATGACGAAGCAGGAAGTCCGCGCCGCCGCACTGGCAAAGCTGGCTGTCCGGCCTACGGATACCCTTTGGGATGTCGGGGCCGGGACCGGAAGCGTCAGCGTCGAACTGGCGCTGGCCGCACCGCGCGGGCATGTCTACGCGGTGGAATGCGCCCCCGACGCCTGTGCCCTCATCCGCCAGAACCGGGAGAAATTCCACGCCTATAATTTGTCCCTGATCGAGGGGACCGCCCCGCAGGTTCTGGCCGACCTGCCCGCACCGGACGCCGTCTTCATCGGCGGCACCAAAGGCAGCATGGCCGAGGTGGTAGACGCCGCCCTTGCCAAGAACCCGAACGCCCGCCTGTGCATCTCCGCCATTGCGCTGGAGACCCTGAGTGCGGCCATTGCGGCGCTGGCGGCTCATGGACAAACCGCCGAAGTGACCCAGCTTGCCGTCAGCCGCACCAGACCGGCGGGCAAGCTCCATCTCCTGATGGCCAACAACCCCATTTTTCTGATCACGGGGGAACGAAAATGATCCAGTTCGTCCTTGCGGCCCCCGCTTCCGGCAGCGGAAAGACTACCCTGACCTGTGCCCTGCTGGCGGCGCTGAAGAAGCGTGGGTTTTGTCCCTGCTCTTTCAAATCCGGGCCCGACTACATCGACCCGATGTTCCACCGCTCCGCTCTCCGGGTGGACAGCCACAACCTCGACCTGTTCTTCTCTGCGCCGGACACGGTGCGGGCCCTGTACGCCCACTATGCCGCCGGGCATGATGCCGCCCTCTGCGAGGGAGCCATGGGCTTTTATGACGGGCTCAACTGTACCACCGCCGCAAGCGCGTGGGCGCTGGCGGATACCCTCGGCCTCCCCGTTCTGCTGGTGGTCCAGCCCAAAGGGGCCAGTGTGACGCTGGCGGCTCAGATCAACGGGCTGAAAAATTTCCGGACGCCGAGTCATCTGGCGGGCATCCTCCTTAACGACTGCTCCCCCCGTCTGCACCAACTGCTTGCCCCCCTGCTGGAGCGGGAGACCGGGCTGCCCGTGCTGGGCTATCTGCCCCATTTGCCCGACGCCGTTGTGGAGAGCCGCCATCTGGGGCTGAAAACGGCGGAGGAAGTTTCCGGTCTACAGGAGAAGATCGAGCGTCTCGCCGAAGCAGTTTCCGCCACGCTGGACTGGGAGCGGCTCCTCGCTTTGACGAGCCTTCCCGCCCCCGTTTCGCCCCTGCCCGATTTTCTGACCCCTGCCTCGCCGACGGTGCGCATCGCGGTGGCAAAGGACGAAGCGTTCTGCTTCACCTATGCCGAGACGCTGGACGCGCTGCGGGCGGCGGGCGCTGAGCTTGTCTTTTTCAGCCCCCTGCACGACACCGCCCTGCCGGAGGGCATCGGCGGGGTCTACCTGCCGGGCGGCTACCCGGAACTGCACGCCAAGGCGCTGGGTGAGAACGAACCGCTGCGCTGCGCCCTCTGCGCCGCCATCCAGCGCGGTCTGCCCACCGTGGCCGAATGCGGCGGCTTCCTCTATTTGGGGCAGTCGCTGGAAGATGCCGACGGCACCGCCTATCCCATGGCGGGCGTGCTGCCGGGGCAGGGCTTCCGGGTCGGCAAACTCGTGCGGTTCGGCTACGCCGCCCTGACCGCACAGGCGGACAGTATGCTGTTCCGCCGCGGCGAAGCGCTCCCCGTCCACGAGTTCCACCACTGGGACACCACCGCGAACGGCGACGCCTTCACCGCTCGGAAAGCCGATGGCCGGAGCTGGCCCTGCGGCTTTGCAAATGAGCATTTCTATGCGGGCTTCCCGCATTTGTATTGGGTGGGCACTTCCCTGCCCCGGCGGTTCGTGACCGCCGCCCGATTTTATCTTCAAAAGGAGCCGAACCCATGACAGAACCGGAACTGAACCAGCTTCTTTCCACCATCACCCCGCCCGACGAAGCGGCCCGCGCCGCCGCCCACGCCCACTGGGCCAGCCTCGCAAAACCCTTGGGCGGCCTCGGTGCGCTGGAAACGCTGCTGGAAGAAGCCGCCGCGCTGACCGGCACAGCCCAGCTTGATCTTTCCCGCCGGGCGGTGCTGGTGCTCTGCGCCGACAACGGCGTGGTGGCACAGGGCGTGAGCCAGACCGACCAGAGCGTGACCCGCGCCGTGGCCGAAAACCTTGCTGCCCGGCGGACCAGTGTCTGCCAGATGGCCAAAACGGCCCGGTGCGAAGTCGTGCCCGTGGACATGGGCATGGCCGGGGACTCGGTGCCCGGTGTGGTCAACTGCCGCATCGCTGCCGGGACGCAGGACTTCACCCAAGGCCCTGCCATGACCCGCGCCGAAGCGATCGACGCCATCGCGGCGGGCATCGCCCTCGTCCGTGCCCAGAAGGCGCAGGGCGTGCAGCTGCTGGCCACCGGCGAGATGGGCATCGGCAACACCACCACCTCCAGCGCGGTGGCGGCGGTGCTGCTGGGCCAGCCCATCGAAACCATGACCGGCCGGGGCGCAGGCCTCTCCGATGAAGGGCTTGCCCGCAAAATAGACGCCATCCACCGAGGCATCGCGGTCAACACGCCCGACGCCGCTGACCCCCTCGACGTCCTCGCGAAGCTTGGCGGGTTCGACCTTGCGGGCCTGTGCGGCGTTTTCCTCGGCGGGGCGCTGGAAGGGATTCCCGTCCTGATGGACGGCTTCATCAGCGGGGTCGCGGCGCTCTGTGCCGTGCGGCTCTGCCCCGCCGCTGCCAAGGCCGTTTTCGCCAGCCACTGTTCCTCCGAACCGGCGGCGCGGCTGGTGCTGGAGGCACTGGGCAAGGCCCCGCTCCTGACCGCCGGGCTCCACCTCGGCGAGGGCACCGGCGCGGTGGCGTCCATCCCGCTGTGGGATATGGCGCTGGCCGTTTATGACCACTGTTATTCCTTCGCGGAGGGCGGCATCACGCCGTATACTCCCCAATGCTGACGCTGGTGCTGGGCGGCGCGGCCAGCGGAAAAAGCGAATACGCCGAATCGCTGGTGCTGAAAACAGCTCTTCCCCGCTATTACCTCGCCACCATGCAGGTGTGGGACGCCGAGTGTGCCGCGCGGGTGGAAAAACACCGCCAGATGCGGGCCAAAAAGCAGTTTGAGACCGTGGAGTGCCCGCTGCATCTCGACGCCGTCCGGCTCCCCGCGCGGGGCACCGCCCTGCTGGAAGACCTCGGCAACCTGACCGCCAACGAACTGTATGACCCAGCCGGTGCGGGCGAAGCCGCCGCTTCGGCCATTCTGGACGGGCTTTCCCAATTGGCCGCACAATGCGAACACCTCATCGTCGTCTCGAACGAGGTGTTCAGCGGCGGGGCCGGCTATGCGGGCGACACCGACCGCTACCTGAAAGCGCTGGCGCAGGTCAACAATGGGCTGGCGGCCCGCGCCGACGCTGTGGTGCGGGTGGTGTGCGGCATCCCGGTCTCTTATAAAGGAGCGAAATCATGATCTTTTTCCAGACCATTGCGGTGGCCTTTGCGATGTTTTCCGCTGTGCCGGTGCCGCAGTTCGAGTGGAACGAAAAGAATATGCGGTACGCGATGTGCGCTTTTCCCCTCATCGGGCTGGTCATCGGCGGGCTGTGGTCCCTGTGCGGGGCCTTGCCGCTCCCGGCGCTGGTGAAAGCGGGCGGGTTCTGTCTGCTCCCGGTCTGGGTCACGGGCGGCATCCATCTGGACGGCTACGCCGACACCTGCGACGCCCTTTCCAGTTACGGCGACCGGGAAAAGAAGCTGGAAATCCTGAAGGACCCCCACTGCGGGGCCTTTGCCGTGATCCGACTGTGCAGTTATTTCCTCGCTTATTTTGCGCTGTGCACCGCCGTGCAGTTTACCCCGCGCACAGGGTTCCTCTGGACGCTGGCGCTGGTGCTGGAGCGGGCACTTTCCGGCCTTGCCGTGGCCGCTTTCCCCATGGCGAAGAACACCGGCCTCGCCCACACCTTTGCTTCAGCGGCGGACCGCAAGACTGTCCGCAGCATTCTGTTCGGGCTGACCCTCGCCCTCTGCGCCGCGCTGACGGCGCTGGGCGGCTGGGGGCTGGCGCTGGCGGCGATTCTTATCTTTGTTCGTTATTACGTTGTTTCCAAAAAGCAGTTTGGCGGCATCACCGGCGATCTGGCCGGGTGGTTTTTGCAGAAAGCCGAGCTGTGGATGCTGGCGGCGCTGTGTGCGTGCCAATGGGGAGGGCTGTTATGATCTTCATTACCGGGCCGCTGTACAGCGGCAAGCGCACCCTTGCAAACGCCCTGCCGGGCACCCGCATCGCCGAGGTGCAGAACCTTGCAAAGGATGCGGACGATCTGGAGAAACTCGCGGACAAACTCGCCGCCTATGATATCGTGATCGCCACCGAGGTGGGCGGCGGCGTGGTCCCCGTGGACGCCGGGGAGCGGGCCGCGCGGGAAGCTGCCGGTCGGCTGGCCTGTCTGCTGGCCAGCCGGGCCCAATGCGTCGTACAGATGTTCTGCGGCATCCCCACCATTCTGAAAGGAGAACTGCCCCCATGCTGATCTATCTGCTGCGCCACGGGCTGACCGCCTACAACGCCGAAAAGCGCTATCAGGGCCAGCGGGACATCCCGCTCTCGCCCGAAGGCCGGGCCCAGCTCTGCCGGGCCGACATCCAGCCGAAAACCGTCTACATCACGCCCCTCTGCCGCACCCGGCAGACCGCCGAAGTGCTCTTCCCGGAGGCCGACCTCGTGGAGGTGCGCGACCTGCAGGAGATGTGCTTTGGCAGCTTCGAGGGCCGCAATTTCATCGAGATGGAGCACGACCCCGACTATCTGGCATGGGTGGACGCCAACTGCGAAAGTCCCTGCCCCGACGGCGAGACGAAGGCACTCTTCTCCGCGCGGGTCTGCCGGGCATTTTCCGCGCTGGTGGACAAGGCGCTGGCCGACGGCGAAGAGACGCTGGTCATCCTCGCCCACGGCGGCACCCAGATGGCGGCAATGGAGCGCTACGCCCTGCCCCACGAGGACTATTACCACTGGTGCGCCCCCAACGCGGGCGGCTATCTGCTGGACGCCCGCGACTGGGCCGCGCACCGCATCCTGCACCTTGTGAAAACGGTGCAGTACACAAAGGAGGCGGCCCGATGATCGGCGAAGCAGTTCTGGGGGGCTTTGTGCTGGACACCCTTTTCGGCGACCCCCCATGGCTCCCCCACCCCGTCGTACTGATGGGCAAAGCCATCTCGGCGCTGGAAAAGCGGCTGCGGGCCCGCTTGCCCCAAACGCCGCAGGGCGAGCTGCTGGGCGGGGTGGTGGTGGCTTTCACCCTGCCCGTGGGCACCTTTCTGCTCACCAGCCTCGTCTGCCTCGGCGCGGCAAAGCTCAGCCCATGGCTGGGGCTGGCGGTGCAGATGTTCTGGTGCGGACAGGCGCTGGCCGCGAAGGGTCTGGCGCAGGAGAGCACCAACGTCTACCGCGCGCTCATCAAGCCCGACCTGCCCGCCGCCCGCAAGGCGGTCAGCCGCATCGTGGGGCGGGACACCCAGAACCTGACGCTGGAAGGGGTGACCAAAGCCGCCGTGGAAACTGTGGCCGAGAACGCCAGCGACGGCGTCATTGCGCCGCTGCTGTATATGCTCCTTGGCGGGGCCCCGCTGGCACTGACCTACAAGGCCATCAACACGATGGACAGTATGCTGGGCTACAAAAACGAGAAATACCTTTACTTTGGCCGCGCCGCCGCAAAACTCGACGATGTGGCGAACTATCTGCCCAGCCGGTTGGCCGGGCTGCTCTGGTGCGCCGCTGCGGCCCTGACCGGGAACAGCCCGAAGGGCGCATGGCGCATCTGGCGGCGGGACCGGCGCTGCCACGCCAGCCCCAACAGCGCCCAGACCGAGAGCGCCTGTGCCGGGGCGCTGGGCGTCCAGTTGGCCGGGCCCGCTTACTATTTCGGCGAGTATTACGCAAAACCTACCATCGGCGACCCGCTCCGGCCCATTGAGCCGGAGGACATCCGCCGCGCCAACCGGATGATGTACGCCGAAAGTGTGCTGGCGCTGGCAGTTGGGCTGGCGGTGCGGGCGATTTTGTGACAGGCCCGCCCTCTCAATCATGCTTTGCGGAAGGAGATGTTTCCATGCAATTCGTACATGGCGGCGACTGGGCGGGCTACCGCGCCGAGTTTGGCCGCGACCCGCTGGATTTTTCGGCCAACGTCAGCCCGCTGGGCTTGCCGGAAGGGGTGGCCAAGGCCATCACCGCAGCCCTTGCCACGGCGGACCGCTACCCCGACCCTTTTTGCCGCGCCCTGCGGGAAAAGCTGGCCGCACACGAGGGCGTTCCGGCGGAACAGCTCCTCTGTGGCAACGGCGCGGCGGACCTGATCTTCCGGCTGGTGTGGGCCAAGCGCCCCCGCAAGGCGCTGGTCACGGCCCCCACTTTTGCGGAATATGCCGCCGCACTGGAAACGGTTGGCTGCACGGTGGAGCGCTATTTTCTGCGGGAGGCCGACGACTTCGCGGTGACGGAGGCCTTCTGCGGCGCCATCGATGACAGCGTGGACATGGTGTTCCTCTGCCAGCCCAACAACCCCACCGGCCAGTTGACGCCCCCCGCCCTTGTGGCCCGCATCTTGGAGAAGTGCACCGCCTGCGGGGCGCTTCTTTTGCTGGACGAATGTTTCCTCGATTTTTTGCCCGACCACGCTTCACTCACCGCAAAGCCCCTGCTGGGCAGCGGGAATCTGCTGATCTTGAAGGCTTTCACCAAGCTCTACGGCATGGCGGGCGTCCGGCTGGGGTACGCTTTGAGCGCAGACCCCGCCCTGCTGGACGCCATGGGTGCCGCCGGGCAGCCGTGGGGCGTTTCCAGCCTTGCCCAAGCGGCGGGGCTGGCCGCGCTGGACGAGACCGCCTATGTGGACCGGGTCCGCGCCCTCCTCGCCCAGCAGCGCCCCCGGCTGACCGCCGGGCTGCGGGCGCTGGGGCTGCGGGTGCTGGAGGGCCGGGCAAACTATCTGCTTTTCCAAGGGCCGGAGACGCTGGGCGAGGCGCTGCGGCAAAAGGGCGTGGTTCTGCGCAGCTGCGCGAATTACCCCGGTCTTGACGCCAGCTGGTACCGCACCGCCGTGCGCACCGGGCCTGAAAACGAACGACTGCTGAAGACCCTTGCGGAGGTGATCCGATGAGCAAAGCAAGCTGCATCATGGTGCAGGGGACCATGAGCGGCGCGGGCAAAAGTCTGCTCTGCGCGGCGCTCTGCCGCATTTTTGCGCAGGACGGCTACCGCACCGCCCCCTTCAAAAGTCAGAACATGGCGCTGAACAGCTTTGTCACCCGCGACGGGCTGGAAATGGGCCGGGCGCAGGTGGTACAGGCCCAAGCGGCGGGCATCGAGCCCGACGTGCGGATGAACCCCATCCTGCTCAAGCCCAGCAGCGACGTGGGCAGTCAGGTCATCGTAAACGGCGAAGTGCGGGGCCAGATGCCCGCCGCCGCCTACTTCAAGATGAAGAGATCGCTCATCCCGGACATCCTCGCGGCCTACAACAGCCTTGCCGAAGCCGTGGACATCATCGTGATCGAAGGGGCCGGGAGCCCGGCGGAGATCAACCTGAAGGCCGACGACATCGTGAACATGGGGCTGGCGAAGCTGGTGGACGCGCCGGTGCTGCTGGCGGGCGACATCGACCGCGGCGGCGTCTTCGCCCAGCTCTACGGCACCGTGGAGCTGCTGGAACCCGACGAGCGTGCCCGCATCAAGGGCCTTATCATCAATAAATTCCGTGGGGACGTGGAGATCCTCCGCCCCGGCCTTGCCATGTTGGAGGAAAAGACCCATCTGCCCGTGCTGGGCGTGGTGCCCTACCTGAAGGTGGACATCGAGGACGAGGACTCCCTCTCCGAGCGGCTGGAGACCGGCAAGACCGTCAAGCCCTTGGATATCGCCATCCTCCGCCTGCCCCATATCTCGAACTTCACCGACTTCATGCCGCTGGAACAGCACCCGCTGCTGGGCGTGCGGTATGTACAAAACGCCCACACCCTCGGCACGCCGGACCTTGTGATCCTGCCCGGCACCAAGAACACCGTGGACGACCTGCTCTGGCTGCGGCAGTCCGGGCTGGAACCGGCGCTGCTCAAGCTGGCCGCGCGGGGCACCCCCGTGCTGGGCGTCTGCGGCGGCTATCAGATGCTGGGGCAGACCCTCGCCGACCCCGACGGCACCGAGAGCGGCCGCGCCCAGACCCTGCGCGGGCTGGGGCTGCTGCCCACCCGCACCACCTTCACCGCCCGGAAGCGGCGGGCGCAGGTCACGGCAGAAGCCACCGCCGCCCCCTTTGCCGGGGCCGCGCTGACGGGCTACGAGATCCACACCGGCCGCACCGAGGTGGAGGGCCTCCCCTTCTGCACACAGGCGGACGGCACCCCCGAAGGCTGTGTGCAGGATACGGTGTGGGGCACCTATCTGCACGGCCTGTTCGACACCGGCGAGCTGACCGAAAAGCTGGTGGCCGCTTTGTGCGCGCGGAAGGGCATTGCCCCCGACACCGCCGCCCTGATGCCCATGGAGCAGTACCGCCAACAGCAATTCGACCTTCTGGCCGAGGGGGTGCGCAAGGCGCTGGACATGGACGCCCTGTATGCCGCCATGGGCCTTGCCCGAAAGGAGCAGCTATGACCCCACAACATCATCTGCCCGCCGACATTGAGCGGACGAGCCTTTCCATCATCACCGCCGAGCTGGCCGAACTGGGCCTGACCCCGCCGCCGGAGACAGCCCCGGTGGTCAAGCGGGTCATCCACACCACGGCGGATTTTGATTACGCCCAGAACCTCCGCTTCACGCCGGGGGCTGTGGCGGCGGGGGTGGCCGCGCTCCGCGCCGGGACCCCCATCGTCACCGACACCAACATGGCGCTGGCGGGCATCACGAAGCCGGGCCTGAAAAAGCTGGGCGGCAGTGCGCTCTGTTACATGGCGGACCCGGAGGTCGCCGCCGCGGCCAAAGCGGCGGGCACCACCCGCGCCGTGGCCGCCATGCACAAGGCTGCGGCCGAATACCCCGGCGCCGTGCTGGCCGTGGGCAATGCCCCCACCGCCCTGCTGACGATTGCCGAGAAAATTGAAAACGGCCTGCGCCCGGCGCTGGTTATCGGTGTGCCGGTGGGCTTTGTGAACGTGGTGGAAAGCAAGGAGCGCCTGTTTGCCGTGTGCGAAAGCCACGGCGTGCCCGCCATTGTTGCCATGGGCCGCAAGGGCGGCAGCAACGTGGCGGCGGCCATCTGCAACGCGCTGATCTATTCCGCCGCCGAAATGCTGGATCCCACCGCCCGCGGATGGAAATAAGCAGGAGAATATCGCCACAGCCCGGTACCGCACTTTTTGGAGCAAAGCGGATACCGGGCTATTGTTATCTCACGGCGGCATTATAATGGCAGTATCAACGATACAATCAAAATAAATGGGAACGCTCTTTTTACCGCGTGAAAAAGGGCACCAAAAGCAACAGCCACAGCGGGCTTGCCCGTTGTGGCTGTTGTATTGCTTCTGCGTTTTGATTATGATAGGGCAATACCGCATAATTCTAAGTGCCGATACGGCGAGCGAGGTGCGGCAGC
>OHWE01000177.1_pt1 | contig 36653 bp, 39 predicted proteins | sample 1579661 | NCBI WGS metagenome assembly OHWE01 (sample SAMEA3882552, study PRJEB24775) | human gut metagenome | biome: human-associated habitat; feature: intestine environment; material: feces | place: Netherlands | collected 2009/2010 | reverse complement strand
ACTCCCAATGTTATTTTCCTGTCTGCTTTATTGGGAGCATACCAAAGTGTCCAGAAGCGGGGCCCGGTTACTTCTCCAAGTCCTTTTTCCTGTCCGGCTGCGCCAGTTCGGGCGGCTGTTTCTCTTTCCACTCGTCCAGCAGCGCCATGATCTGCTCTTTCATTTTGGCAGGAGTGACCTCCTTGCCGAAATACTTAGACAGTTCAGCAGTCGAAATAATCACACCGCGATCCTCCTTTTTTTCTTCACTCAAAATGCCGTCGATCACATCGCCGTTGAGCTTGCCCTCCTTGTCCAGCTCGTGGAGCCGCTTCGCCTGGGCCACCGAGGGGGAGGACTGCTCCCCATCAATGGAAACGGCAATCAGCCGCTGGTTTTCCGGCCTGATATACGAGATCTCCACCGCAGGCATAAAGCCCATCTGCTTTGTGTCCACCTTGTCCAGAAGCTCCGGCACCAGGGAGTTGAGCCGGATATACCGCATGACCTTTTTATAGTTCATGTCGTGTTCCTTACCCACAATCTCCACCGAGAGCTTACCCAGGGCCTCCGCCTCTTTCTCATTTTTCGGGCGGGCCCCCTGGCGTTTGATGGCCTCCACCTCCAAATCCAGCAGTTTTGCCAGTTCGCTGGGGAGAGGATCGCCACGCTGCTTGTTGCTGTTCCGCATTTCCCGGACAGCTTCAAGATCGGTCATCTCGCGGACGATACAGGGCATTTCCTCCAGCCCGGCCCGTGTACCGCCATGATGGCGGCGGTGGCCCGCGATAATCTCATAGCCCTTGCCGTCTTTTTCCGGGCGGACGGTGGCGGGGGTCATAATGCCGTGTTCCTTGATTGTCCCCACCAGATCATCCATCGCCTTATCGTCCTGCACCTTGTAGGGGTGCTCCCGGAACGTATGGAACGGATGAAGCTCCGCCATTTTCAGATAGACGATTTTTCCCTCTTCCACCGGGCGGGGCGGCACCTCCGGCGTGGGCGGCAGCTTGATCTCCGGCGGCGGGACTGCCGCCTCCTTGACGGGAGCGGCCTTGCCCGGCTTTACCGCCTTAGCGGATTTAGACACAGGCGCACCGCCGGAGCCCGTTTCCTTGCCCTTGTCAGCTTTCTTACCTCTGGACACTTTGTCCCGAACAGCGGGCGGGGCCTCCTCACGGGCCGCCTTGTCAACCTTAGACGGGCGGCCTGTGCGGGGCTCCGCCGCTTTCTCCTTTTTTTCCGCAGACACCGCAGCCTGCTCTTTCGGGGGACGGCCCCGGCGCTTTTTCGGCTGATCCGCCTCCGGCGCTTTTTCCTCCGGGTTAGGGGCCTCTTTACCATCCTTATCAGTAGCCGGAGCCTTTGATTTGTCTACGGCTCCATGCGCCGCTGCCCGCCGCTGGGACATAAGCTCGTTGATCTTGTCAAAATCAACCACTACTTCCCCAAGTGCAGAGCGGGCCGGATTGTCCTCACCCATACCGGGAATAACAGACTGTTCCGCCTGGTGTGCCGGGCCCGTACCAGGCGCGGCGGGCTCTTGCGTTTTCCCCGGCGCGTCGGTTTCCTGAACCGAGGGCTCCTGGATTGGCGGAGCCTCTTTCGCAGGAGCGTCACCGGGACGATCCGGGCCAGGGGGCTCCGGGCCGGTTTTGAGTTTGTCATCTGCCATTCACTAACCTCCTTCAATTTTGGTGTATTGCACAAAAATGAGCGTTGATTTTCTATCGGAAAGTTTTCCTCCTTTCCAAGTCCACCACGCAGAAAAGCCGCCCAGATTTTACCCGGACGGCTTTCAGCGTAATGTGATAGACTTTTATTTTATTTTTTCGGATTGTAGGCTCCGAAAAGCCTTATATTTGCAGTTTTCCTATTTTATATGGCCCTTATGAACAGACAAGAGAAAAATCGGAGAAACTGTGGTAACATGGATGTGAAACCCTTTAAATGGGCCTCTAAGGAGGATTGGAACATGCTTCTTGGAATTTCATGTTATGTCTTTTTTCGGAGATCTCCGCGCCCCAATATTCCTGGGAGCGCGAAGGTTCCTGGGCAATCAGCCGTAGGAGCCGCCTCGCGCTGTCGGCCGTTGGGGTGGCAATGTTAACTACCATGGGGAAGCAAAAATCCATACTGACGAAAGGTGTATTATGATGAAAGAAATGGAACCAAAACCGGAAACCTTTGAGGACATGGACGAGAGCGGTCTATGTACAGTCCTCAGCACGATTATCGGACGTGCAACCGAAGCGGCAAAGGCATTGCTAGAAAATGAGACCGTTCAGGATGTTGCCCAGATCGGCGAAGAGGTAGCGGGTGCGATTAAGGCAATCCAGAATATCCGAAAAGTTGCGAGTATCCCGACGAAGCTGTTCATGAGGAAATTTGTTCTCTACTGTAAGGGTGTGATTGAGATTCCACTGGAGAAGCGGCAGAAGTACCTTGCGGAGTTGGGAAAGGAAAAATATAACCGCGATGGTGCTTTCTTGCTCAACGTGATCCAAAAAATCGAGGAAGAGGAGAAGGTTCCGCTTTTGCCGAAGCTCCTGGAAGCAAAATATGATGGCCGGATTGATGATGTAGAATACAGGAGACTTGTAATCCTCACAGGGAAAATCATGTACAGCGATCTCTTATACCTCAAGGACCACATCACCGCAGATCCGGTCGCCCTAAAGAACGATGCGGACTACGGACTGGCCGCAAGCGGACTGCTGGTAACGGCGGGGAATGACTGGGGAGGTGGAGATATGGAGAACACCATTCGGTTTAACTACACAGTTGCGGCAAAAAAACTTGCCCACATTCTGTTTGGAACAGAGTGTGCCTATTTGCCAACGAATGTTGGACTTACAACCGTAGCAACATTACAAGAAGCTACTGAGATGTACAACGAAGTATTTGGGGAACCCAATACGCCTCAACAGGAATAGACGCAGCTGCCCCCTCCCGCCGGTCTTTCACTGGTGAGAGGGGGCAGCTGCCATATTTATGATGTTCAAAAAATCCCAAGTTAAAAGATATGCTTTCTATATCAAGCAAGGGTGTCTGAGGGCTGGGCCGTTCCGGCATGAGCTGTGGTGACAGGCAGGCCGTTAACGGTGACACCTTCTGCAGGAATCAAAAGGTAGGCACGACCCTCTATGATCCTCGTCTCCACAAGATAGCTTCGCTCGGGATCAACAGAGATCTTGGCGTCTGAGGTCTCCACTTCAAACCTGCCGCTGTCAATCAGATTCATGGGGTCAAGGGCGGCGCCTTTCCCAAACTGTTCCTCACAGTTCTCCAGGAAGCACGATACCTGCTCCTCCGGCACACTACAACTTCGGAGGATCGCCCCTACCTCGCCGGCTGTGACGGCCAGGGGCTCCGGGTCATGGCTTTCCTTATGCTGTACGATCTGGTCTCTCAGGCGTTCATGTACCGCCTGCGCGACCTCCATGTTGCAGGCACCCTCCAGCGCGTCAGACAGCGCGGTTTCAAACGCGCCCCGCTGCTCGGCGGCAGACATAGGTGGCTCGGTATGGAACACAGCGTCGATGAACTCCTGGTGGATCTGGTCAGGCTTTTTGGAGTAAAACAGGGCGTTATAGAGATTAGCCGCACGGTCATCGAAGGCGGGGAACAGGAAGCCAAGTTCCGGCGGGGCTACGATCTGACTGGCTGTGCAGCTGTGGAACTCATTTTCTCCTGCAAAGAAGCCAAGCTCCGGCTTTCCGTCCTTGACCGGACAGATACAGCAGACGACATAGGAAAACACGGTGTCGGAGATCTGCCTGCGTCTCGCCGTCTTTGCCCTTATAGGGAACATCATAGGCATCATAGGCCATCAAGAGCAGATAGTTGCCGCCGTCCATGTCGAGCGACCCGATGACACGGTCATAAAATGCCTTTCTGGCTTTTCCATCTTTCAGCTGGCTATCCCGCAGAGCCATGAGAAGCCTGTGCTCCTCGCTGTCCGCCACCTGTTGCGTGGAGAAAACGATGTCAATGAGGTTCTTGCCCTGTGTGCCGGACAGCGACTTTTTCAGGAGGCTCAGATACTTTTCTGACTCCTCCTGCGGCATGATCCCCAGCGGTTCATCCAGATAGGAGATGATCTCCCGGTTGCCGTTGACATAGCAGCCGTAAATATGGTTGATTGCGCTTTTATCCGGACGAAACCGCCGCCGCAGCTCCGCGATCTCCTTTTGCGTCATGATCCATTCCTCGCTTGTTGAGATTTTGCCGCGGCAAGGCTGCGGCAAATCACATCATACCACATCCCGCTGAAATTTGAAACCTCTCCTTTTGTGGTTGGATAACGCTTTTCACCGGTTCCAAAATGCCGACAGCGTCTTGTTGATCGCACTTAAACTTTCTTTCGTCATGGAGCTGTTTTGAGAGGAAGGAGGCTCTTCGGCCTGTTCTACCTGTAGCGCATCCTGTACTTCAGTGGTCTCTTCCCCCTGTTCTGACGGTATAAATTCTGGATGGCGGGAGAGAATGGAAATGATGGCCTGTTCCAGCACACGCTCGTCCCATGCAGCCTTATTCTCCACTTGCGGATGACATTTGCAATCCATATAATGAGCCAGAGCTTGGGCGATGAATTGTGCTTTCTGCCTCCCCATGCGGTTAAGGATCTCCACTGCCGCCTGCTGCTGCGGGTCATTCATATTGAAACGAATGGTGAACCGGCCAGGCTGCATTTTATCGGCCACGGGGATCACCTGCCTCCCGAGACAGCTTGATACAGCAGTTCGTACCCTTTGGCGTTGGCCCGGACGTCCTCCACAAACAGTGCGGAGCCAATTTTTCCTGATGCTAGGATTTGGCGCCGTAAAAGGATGGAGCCGCCGCCCACAAACACGACCTTTCCGGTCTTTAGTTCCAGGCCCCGCTCCCGCAGGGTGCTGAACAGATCGTTGATAAAATCCTGGGCCTGCCGTTCCACAATCCTGCCAATATCCGGCACAGGCGGCGACTTCTGCTTGAGCAGGATGGCGTCGATCTCTTCCTCGTCCAAAAGCATGTCGTGTTCCGCGTTGACCTTGGAGATGATCTTGTTATAAAGCGAGATCACGCCGCTTTCCAGTGAATCGCAGACGGCCAGGTTACCCTCTCCGTTTCTGAGCTGGAGATAGTCGGCCGTAAACCCGCCAATATCCAGCACCAATGCCCTGTGCTCATTTTGCAGGGTGGGAAGGATCGTAACGGCCGCCGCATAGGACTGGGGGAAACAGGCCACATCGTTGATCAGGATCGTATAGGGCTTTTGGCGAAAGACAAAGGATACGGGCCCCCTGCCCAGGAAATAGCTGGTGAAAGCCTGATGCTGCGCGCCGAAGTGGGCGGGCGGCAGCCCCACCGCAAGCTGCACTTGGATCGTGCCTGAAGTATATCGCCCAGCAGAGTTAATTTCCCGCGCGATGGCAAACAGGGTGAGGACAAAAAACCGCTCGTCCTCCGTCTTGTCCCGGTGGTACGGAATGCGATGATCGGAGAGCTGATAATACCGCCCTCTGTACTTGAGCACATCATTCCCAAAGGGGGCGACCTCACTCTCCACCAGGCCTGACACGAAGGGATCTCCGCGCGGGAGTTTTACGGATTTGTTGCCATGATCGATTGCAATTAGCATAGTTAGAAAACCTCCTTATACATCTCTAATACGATTTTTATACGTCAAATTGCAACAGAATTGCGGTGAAAACTTCTGAATTATCATGTTCCTTCAAGATACCCAGCATTAAAATATAAATAGGGACCGGCTGAAAACGCCGGTCCCTATTTATATCCTTTGTTTCGCTCAGAAATTAAGCCTGGTCATCCGATGACGCATCCATCAGCTGCTTGAACGTATGGAGCCCGAAATATTCTGTGTCCCCATCGTCCCAGACTTCAACCGTTCTGTCCAGTTCGATTGCACCATCGTGCCTGAGGATGGTGGCGGTCAGCATACCATAGTTAAAATCCATAAAATCGTCCTCAATGGTATGCGCCCGGAAGCGCTCTGCAAGTTTAAGGAATGTTTCTCTGGAATTGTCTCCGCCCTTTGCTTTGTTGAACTCGGACTCCAATTTGCGGAAATCGGCCTCGGCTTGGGTCCGGAGCGTTCCCGGGAGCGGGCAATTTCCGCTCTGCCGCTTGCTCTCCGCTATCCGATTGGGTACCAGAACCATCACATATCTCCCTCCCAAAGTCCATGGCTTTTTAGGACTTCCAGAAGCAGCATTTCAATCTTGTCATAGCGGAACAGGCCGTCGGCACTTCTTTCCAGCAGGTCAACGCACTCTCGTATCACCAATGGGGTGATCTTTTCCGGGGGTATCTCCAGGATCTTAACGAGACGGTACGGGACCTCCTGCCGGATGAATTGGCTCAGAGGGGTGTTCTCCGGGTCGTAGGCGGGTACACCACTATGGAGCAGGTAGGCCACCCCTTTGGAGTAGTGCTTGTCGAACCATCTCCAGATTTCTTCCCTGTGGGTGCCTGCACTGAAGATGTAGAACGGGGCCTCGATGGTCTCCAACTCTGGATCCATCGGCACATCCTCCAGCTCTTTCCAGAGTGACTCCAGATGTCTGTCCCGCTCTTCCGGCGACTCCTCGGACAGCATATTGTCCATCGCCTCCTCGTAGTGGTCGTTCAAATCCTCGCAGTCAAGGCAGATAAGGCTGCCATCCTGTTCCTCATGGAAAAAGCAGTTGAGATCGCCGCAGATGCTCACTCTGGTGTGGGCGGGCAACTGGTTCAGCATGGCCCGTAGTTCGCCTACCGTCTGGAATCCGCGTCTTTTCCGAATATCATACATTACAGTTTCCTCCTATTTCAAAATTTGAACAGGCGGGAGGAATCAAAGAGAACGGTTTTTCCATCTTCCGTTTCCCTCGCCGCTGTTGCGTGAAATGCGCTTCTGGAGATGCCTGTCAGGAATTGCTTGCGTCCCAGAACCGCGATTGCCGTTGCCTGGGGGATCGTTTGCCCGTCCAGGGTGTATTTCGTATTCCTGGACTGCATTGCCGCCTCAATTTGAGGGAAATCTGCTGTTTGATATCCCCAGCGGAGCAACAATGTCTTGTCTACCAATGATAGTTTCAAAACGCCGCCTCCTTACTTATTGTTTAACAGGTCCGAACCTGCCTCCGTCGCAGCAGCGCACTTCTTCGTGGATCATGTGTGAAAAGGCGTCCAAAGGTTTGGGGGAAACACAGTAGCCCTTCTCCTTGGCATCTCCAACGGTGGCGTGCAGGCATTCCCGGCGTGTTTTGACCGTTGCCCCAGAGTCGGTGGTAAAGATCAGATACCGTTTTGTGGCCCGGGTAAGCGTCGCAAACTCACCATATTCTTTATGGTCCTCGCCACAGCGGTACACGGTGACAACCTGCCCCACGTACATCTCCATGGGCTTTCCTTCAAACCAGGTTTTCATGTGCCTTGATCCCCGTTTCCGTCGCTGCCGACATCTTGGGCTGGGGCGGTCATCTTCCAATACGCTTCAAACAGCTTGAGACGGACATAACTCTTCTGGACATACGGGATCACCAGAGCCATCTTTTCCGGATCATCATAGCCGCCAAAATCTCGAACGGCGGCAAAAATATCCGACTCCATGCGCTCTTTGATGGTGACGATGAACTTGTATTCATCCAGAAGCTTGCGGATCGCCTGGAGCTTTGCCTGTGTCTCTTTCCCAATATATCTGCCCCGCTCATAGCAGTCATCAGAGACGTCCGCGATGGAAACTGCCTCGCCATACCGCTGTTCCAGCGCAAGCAATTTCCGGGTACAGTCTGCCGCGTCGCTCCCGCCGGCTATGGCCTCTTCGCCGTCCGCATAGCGGGCTATCATCTTCCATGGGAGTGGGTTGTTCATAATATGAGTCCTCCGTTATTCATTTTGTATGATCTGGGGAGCCAGACCGGCTCTGCCGCCGCTGCCTGGCTCCCCAATATCACAGGTCCGATTCGTTGTTGTCCTCGCTCACCTGAAGGTCTGCAAACAGAGGGCCGGTATTGAACCGATGCCGTCCCTCAAGCTACGAGATTCTGATTCAGCGCAATAATTCACTTTCTTCTCTTGGTTCTGATGATGCAAATGACTTTCTCGCGACGGTAGATCTCAAATACATCCTGGAGTTTGTTGTCGCTCCTGAACTTGCGGAGGGAACCGTAACGGCTCTTGGCCGGCTTCTCCTCCTCGTACTCGATCACCATATTTCGCTGTGTGCCGGCCAGGAATGCCTTCAAAGCCAAAAGCTCTTCGCTCTCTTTGCCGCCTGTTTTTCGCTCCGGCAGATGTTCTACATCATATCTGATATTCATTTAGCTCACCTCCGCATAGGGTACATACTCCAGATTTTTCTCTGTGATAACGTCGCCCCAGGTAAGATCTTCACATCCGGGGATCATATCGTCGAGGCTGACAGTCTGAATTTGCCGGCGTTTCTTTTGGGTATCGTTGTGAAGCGCCGAACTCATGGCGTGCCATGCAATCGTGCTGAATTGATAGTGGTAAAGCTCGGGCCGCCTGAACCAGTTTTCCACGGTAAGCAGGTAACGGAAAATAATAACATCGTAGTATTCGCTCTCCTGCAGCCTGTTCGCATGCAGGAAACGAAACACGAGGTCATGATTCTGCTCGGCCACAGCTCGCTCCTGAGATGTTAGTGGTCGCAGGAACTGCCTTTTCATCGTCGCATCGCTCATAGAAAATACACCTCCTCCATTCCCTTTTTCAAACCAGGAAATCGGCCAACTCACAGCGGAAAATGCAGTAGTCGGAGTGCAGTTTTTCCATATACTGAACAATTTCCTCTTTACTGCTGAAACAGCCAATGTTCAGCGCCTGACGGATGGGATCCCCCTCCGTACTCCGGGTATTGAAGTACCAGTATCCGCTCTTGGTCAGATAGACCTTCCTGTAGCGTTTCTGGCCGGGAATGGTCAGCGTCAGCTGCAGGCCGCCTGCCCCTAACTCCGCGTGGATGAGCATGAACGCCGCTGCGTATGCCTCGCGTTGATCCCGTTCTACAAAGCCCCGCAGATCAGGAAGGCGGGGGCATCGGCCCGATGTATGCGTAAAGTCTCGCCGGCTCCGCTGGTGCATATTGCGGCACCAGCAGTCCGCCGCCTCGCACTGGGCGCAGTCCACTGGGCCTTTGAGGGGTGGAAAATAGTGCTGCTCACTCATTGAAATACCTCCATTTTATTTGCCAGGGAGAAACCAGAAGGTTTCTCCCTGGCGTGTTTCTATATGTTGCTCACGCGCAATCCACCATGCGGAAGAACTCCTCCGGGGACAGCACCGGGATCCCCAGCTGCCGGGCCTTGTCCAACTTGCTGCCGGCGTTTTCGCCGCAGACCAGATAGTCGGTCTTGCTGCTCACCGAGCTGCCGGCATGGGCGCCCAGTGCCTCGATCTTGGCATTGATCTCATCGCGGTTGTAAGGCTCCACCTTTCCGGTGACCACCACGGTCTTGCCTACGAAGGGGTTATCCCCAGCCTCCGGTGTGGGACTATCTGCGGTAGGGGGCGCGATATGTACCAGCTCCCGCAGCTCATACCACACATACCAGTTATCCTCGCTCTGGAACCAGTTGTGGATGTTTTGGTGCAGGGTCTCTCCAAAGTCGGGGAGCTGCGTGAAATCGTAGCCGGAGACCACCGCCTCTTCAAATTCATCCAAACTGCTGTGGAACTGCTGGGCCAGGGTCTTGCTGGCGTTGTTGCCAATCATGGGGATGTCCATGGCAATCAGATACCGTTCAAAGGTGGTATCCCGGCTGCGCTGGATGGCGTCCCAGAGATTCTGCCAGGACTTTTCACCAAATCCCTCCATACGTAGGATTTGGTCCCGGTGCCCGTCCAGCCGGTAGATGTCCATATAGCTGTGGAGGAAACCGCAGCCGATGAACTTCTCCAATTTGCTCTCAGACAGGCCCTCGATGTCCATGGCCTTCTCTCCCGCAAAGTGGACGAACTGCCGGAGCCGGCGAGTCTCACAGCGCGGGTTGTCGCAGTGGAGGGTCTTGGTAATACGCTTTTGGCCGTCCACTACGGATTCCGTCTCATGGATGCGGGTGGGCTCGCCGCAGCAGGGGCAGGTATGTGGGATCAGCTTCTCCATGTCGAAGCCGCCACGGTCCAAATTCTCTTCCACATGGGGAATGATCATATTCCGCTTGGAGACTTTGATGCGGTTGCCCGGCATCAGCTCCAGTTTTTCAATGAAGGAGAGATTGTGCAGACTGGCTCTGGACACCTCGCATCCGTCGATTTCCACGGTGTCAAATATGGCCACCGGAGCGATCTCGCCGGAGCGGGATGTGTTCCACTCAATGTACTGGAGCTGGCTTTCATAGGTGTCATCCTCGAATTTGAAGGCCATCCCGTCCTTATAGTGGTGGTTCGTCTGGCCGCAGGACTTGGAGTAAGCCACATCGTTGAAGGTGAACACGATGCCGTCGATGGGAAGGTCGTGCTCTTCCGCCAGTTTCTGCATCTGCTCAATCCCAACTTTGACCCATTTCAGAGACAGCGGCGCATTCGTCTTGAGATAACTGCACAGATAAAAGCCCAATGGACTGAGCATTGTCAGTCTGTCGGATTTCAGCGGGTACTCTTCAAAGCCTTCCAACACGTTGAAGGCCCGAAACTCCAACCGACGCTTTTGGCACTCAGCGGCGTCCAGCAGACGGATGGAGCCGGAAGCCAGGTTACGGGCATTTTTATAGGGTTTGCCGTTTCTGTCCCGAGCGGTCTCCTTCAGAGCGGCAAAATCGCTGGGCCGGATAAACGCCTCCCCGGAGACCACCAAGCGCTTTTTGTGGGGGATCTTCAAAGGGATGCCCTTGATCGCTTGCGCGTTGTGGGTCACGATATCGCCCTCATAGCCGTCTCCGCGGATAGCTGCCTCCTGCAGTATGCCGTTTTCATAGGTAAGCTTGAGCGTGAGTCCGTCCAATTTGAGCATGATCAGCACCAGTTTGTCGCCGATAAATGAGAGCATTTCCTCCTCGTTCTTGACCTTATCCATGGAGAGCAGAGGAATGGTGTGGGTGGTCTTCGGCAGTTCACTGACAGACGGGTATCCCACCGTCTGGGTCGGGGAATTGCTCATGACGATGCCTGTTTCCTTTTCCAGTGCGGCCAGCGCATCAAAGAGCCGGTCATATTCCTTGTCGCTCACGCTGGGGGCGCTGAGGTTGTAATACTCATGGCGGTACTGGTTAAGCAGGTCGGTCAGGGTTCGAACCTGCTCATAGGCTTTTGTGTTCTGCTCCATTACGCTGCCGCCTCCTGTTCATCTAAGATGCGGAAGGCCATGATCAGATGGTCCTCCGTATGAGTGGTGTCGCTGTCATAGGCACTGCAGACGCCGTCCTGGAAACTCCAGAAGGGCGCCCTATTCCACCAGAGGATCAAACCAAGACCGTGGTTTGCTGTACGGGTCCGATCCGGGTCGCCCGCCACCGCGCTGTAAAAGCCGGTCGTGTTCGCCTGCGTCACCTGACGGATCTCGCCAATACACTCCTTGCGGCAATGGGCAATGATTTGGAACCGCGGATTGCCTTTCATCGCCTTTTTCAGTTGATTGAGATTTTTGATCATACGCTTTCTAACGCTCCTTCCTCATGCGCTTTTTCATAGTGAATAAACTCCTCGCAGCCGTAGAAGATGCTGAACTCCGACTTGAGCAGATAATGTGTTTCCCGCTTCTGGCGCTGCCGGATCATATCTATGGCCTCGTCTCTGGTCTCCGTAGACCCAATCTGGGTGCAGTCCTTAAAAATGTAATATCGGTTCACCATGGCTCCCCCTCCATTTTTATAATCATAGTGTAGAGGATGCCGTCATGCACCAACTCCCACTTACCCTCGAACTCGTCGAAAACGTCGGTATGGGCGACCTCGTTTCCACGTCGGTCAAACAGGACGCCCTCTGTCCAAGAGGGCTCGTCCTTACTTCCGCAACATTTGACATCCATCTGCATCCCATCTGGGAAGATTACGGATTTGGTAATGGTATTGTCTTCGCCCTGATACTGCTCCACCGACCGTGCATACAAGTAGCCATCAATGGCGATACTCTCTGCTCTGGAGATTTCAACGCCCTCACAGTAGTTTAGGCCGCCGAGCCCCTGGCCGGTGACAAGGCGATTCAGGGCTTGGGCGAGGGAAACGACACCGTGGGCTGCCTCCCGCGCCCTTTCATATAGGCTCTCTGTCTTTCCGTCCCAATCCTCTGGAGCGATGAACAGCCTACCGCCCTCCAGGATGAAGATCCGCTCGTCAGCGTCCAGGTTTGGAAGTTCCGATACGTCTATCTCCGTAACTGGAAGGAGTTCCTTAGCGGAATTGGGCCTATCCAGGTAGGAATGGAAGCATTGCTGCGCCTCAGCGCAGGCTTTCTGGAAGTCGGAGAAGGTTTTGACCTCAAAGAGGCGGAATAGGTCCTCCGCGGCCAAGTCGCAGGTGTCGAGAGCACCGTCCCGCTGGGCATATTCCGACTTGTCGCCATTGAACTCGGGAGAAACATAGAGTTTTCGCTCCTTATTGTCCACAAAGATGAACAGTCTGCGTGTCATGTAGTAGTTCCTCCTCCATTGAGTTTCTGTTTTTCCAACATTCGGTCGTACTCCCGCTCCAGCTCCTCCAGCGGGGTGTATCTGTGAATGTTGTCATTGACATAGGCGTAGCCGTGGAACATGAGCAGGCCGCAGAGCCGGCCCATCAGCTCACACGCCTCCTGGTCCTGGCGTAGCGTCTTGATCGTACCGATAGGCAATCTGGTGCGGTCCGTCGCGTCGAAGCTCCCCACCAGGAGAAGGTCAAGATAGAGCCCTTCGCAGCCAAATTGCAAGCATGGGGTGATATTGAAGCGGTAGTCGGTGAGATACTGGTCCCGATCCGGCGACTCTGGTTCCTCCTTAGTGGGCAGACAGTAATCCAGGATCGGGTCTATAGCAGTCAGGCCGCCCGCTGCACGTGCCCTGTCCAGGATGGCATTGAACAGTTCGCTTTTCCGGTCACGCTTGGGGTGGGTATAGGGAAGCTCCGGCTGTTCCCGCTCCAGCCACTGTCGCACTTGGAGACGGTCGCTGTCCCGGAACAGACTGATGAACAGGCTGGCACGCTGCTCAGGCGTCAGATCGTCCTGCTGCTGATACCAGCGGGCCCGGTCTAAAACCGTTCGGTTATAGGTACTGGCGTCAAGGTTCGCTCCGCCAAAGGGCCTGGCCCTTATGAGCATGGAATAGATCTCACTAAGCAGATCCTTCCAGGTGCCAGCTGGCGACAAAATCAGGCGATATTTCATGGTCCTGCGGCAATGCTGACAGTGTCCCGTCAGATAGAAGCTCCACTCCTTGCTTGGATGGTCGAGGGAGGGATACTCCAGTTCCCAACGCTCAGGTACAAAATAGCCGTGAAAGTCGCCGCCATACTGGACCGTTCCATACGGCCACTGCTGGCATTCGCAAATTTTTTCCTCATGCGGCATAGGTCAGGCCCTCCTTATTCTTGTATTTGCCAAAGTTCAGTTCATGGATGATACGGGCGATCTCCGCGTCGTTATCCCATTTGGTGAACATCACCGCGCGGTCGGGGCCAGCACCCACATGGACAGCCACCTCGCCGCCGTAGATCTGCATAAGCACATCCGGACGTTTCGCACAGACGATTGCCAAATTCCCAAGCTGTTTCATTTTCTTTGACCTCCTGTGATTTAATAGACGGCTCTCCATCCAGGCTGCTGTTTCAGCTTTTCCAGATCTGCGGCTTTCATATCCGCTTCCGCCACTTCACTGTCCTCTGCAAAATCGGAAACATCCAGGTCGAAGACCTCCGGGAATATATCCGTATTTGCGTAGATCGCCTGGACAAGTCCCTGCCTTACCTCCACGGCAACTTCCACTTGGAGCTCGTGCTCCTCAATGCGCCAACGCTCCATGTCTGTATCGTTGCGCACCAGGGCCTCGCCGTCATGGCAGTACGCTTTGTACTCCTCCGTCTGGCTCGTCTCGTCGAATCCCCATCTTTTGACGGTATCCTCATAGTCCTGCCGCATCGTATCCTGCGCGGCGGCCCGGTCAATAAACGGCTTTGCGCTGGATCCCCAGGTAGAATCGGTGTCCTGTTCATGGATCAAAATATAAAGTTTCATTCGTAATCTCCCATCATGTTTTCCTGTACTGTATTTCGGTTTCACAAGTAAATTTGTAGTATGCCGGCAGGTGTGCCCATAGAGGGCATGTACCTGCCGGTCATTGTCACGCTGCCATTTCTTCCACGGGATTTCGTATGTTCTGAGCGATAAGGGCCTGCCTCGCCGTGTTCTTCAGAACCTTCGCATCCCACTTGGTCAGGAACTTTTTGGCATCTGCCGGAAGATCCCAGTTATCGTATCCGCGTGCCTGCACAATCAGATTGTCGATCACCTCTATTGTCCCTACAGGCTTGTCCAATTCCTTTGTGCGGCGCAGAAACAGAATGATGCACTCTTTCATAGCGACTCGCTTGACATATCCGCCAACGCAGTGATGAAGCCGGTGGCCCTCTTCCGTGATCTCCTTTGATGTTTTAGGCGCCTTGATAGTCCACCCATCCCTCTCAAATCGGTACAGCTTTTCCAGTAGGGGATAAGCCTGCTGGATTTGCCGCTCATAGATTGCGGCCTTTTCCGGATCTGAAAGACTTTCGATGTTATCATGTGCTTTTTTTAGATCCCTGGGGAAAAGCACAAAGGTGTTCTTCAAATCGTACTCCAGTCCCTCGCACATGCACAGGTAATCACGGTATTGAACCAAAGTGTTGGCATAATCCGTATAACCATTTCCATAGAAACTGTGTGCGGGCCGCTTATTTTTCTCATACTGTTCTGCAATATACCGCATCAATTTATGAGGTGTGGTGTATGAAATCGGGACCAATAAATCGCGAAGCCTGGAGATTTTGTGTTGACCACACCAATCCAGGAGCTTTTCGTCAGGCTGCAAGCCTAAGCGGAGCATACCCTGTATGAGGCCAAGCTGCATATATGAGACATTGAGTTTTTGCAACAGTGGCAAATATTCCAGACCGACTTTCAAAATGGACTGAAACTTTTTGCCGTTGTAGTCAATATGTTCGTCTCCGAGTGTAAAGGAATACGAGTCATTACGGTAGACCACATGGGCCGCCAAATTGTAAAGCTTTAGTTTGATCAAATACTCCACAAAAGGATGTCTCAGATATGCCGCTAAAAAGGGAATGACCTCCAGCTCGGTTCGGTCCGACAAGTAAAAGGGCGCGATCTGGCAGTATTCCCACGGCGAGCCGGCAAGCGCTCTCGGCAAATTCCGGGTATAGAGATGCGCGCAGAGATCCGCGTCAAAATTTTCCTGCCAATAGCTGAATCTCGGTCGAGTACCGCGCTTCCACGGGGTCAGCAGGGTTCCATCGTATGAGTTATAAAATTTCTCTTCCAGAAAGGACTTCGCATCATCCCAGCTTATAAACATTCTGGCGCTTTCATGGATGGAGTAGTCTGCCTCGCCATCATAGAAATACTGGTGTGCTTTGAATACCCTGATGACGATCTCCTGTTGAGAAATTCGCTGAATCATTTGCGCGCTGGTCCGATCCCAGATGCGCTTTTGCCTGCCCATCGATTTGAAATGGATGCTTGCTCCGCAAGCGGGACACACGCCAGACAGATTATGCTTGGGGGCCACTACTTCGACAGTACGCCCGCAGGCGGAGCACCATCCGGGAATTGGTTTCTGAGTCCGCTGATACCGGTAGAAAATGTAGTGGGGGAGAAGCTCCGTTTGAATCCACGATTCTATGCGCCTGCCCATAGGGCGCAAAGGTTTCATCCGGTCCACGATTTTCTGTTCGCGTACCCGCCTCCTTGCCGCACTTCGCGCGTCACGCAGCTTGCTTTGCTTCCAGTTCAACACACCGAACCCACTCATATTTTTGAAGCTAGCCGGTGCTTTACAGAAACGAATGGCCCGTGCTTCATCCGGACGACTGTAGAACGCACATTTAGAGATAAAATTATAGGTGCTCTCCAAGTTGTCTAAAACGGCAGTACGCCATCTGGTTTTGACGCCGGCCCTGTGATCGAATGTAATAAAGTCATCCGTTGCCTGAAACATAGTAAAATCAGGGGAAGGCATACCTTTTGCTGCTTCAGTACGCGGATAGAAGTCCAGGATCAGCAGTTTCCTGTGTCCAACAATGCGGATTGCGGTACAGACGATGTATTCGAGCTGTTCCGCGTAAAAAAGCCCGCTGTTCAAATCGAGCGACCTCTGAGGATTCAATAATGTTCTGCAAGCCTTTTTGTCGATCCCTTTCATCCGGCCATTCCTCCCAACATACCAATATCACCCAGCGTCATCTGACCGAGATCATCGGATTCCTTGGGAGCAGTCTTGGTTTCAGTTTTTTTAGACCTATCCGTTTTTGCTTTATTCTTGGATGCAGGTTTCGAGGAACTTCCCGTATAGGGCTTTGAGACGAATTTTTCATCATTCTCCTCATCCTCCTTGGCATTGGGATCGTTGAAGTACTCCTCAGCCCACTGGTAGCACAGGTCATCAGGAACGTCGCAGCCATAGATGCCGTTTTCCGGCTTAAAGCAGTTGTCCTTCATTTCCTGATCCGCAAACTCCTTGGCTTTGCGGTAGATATACCAGATACAATGGATCATGGTTTTCCGGGGATGCATGGCCTTTCGTGCAAAAGCTGGGTCCTCCAGACATAGGGTTTGAATATGTTCGGAAATGCACTCCTTCATATTTCGTCTGGTCAAGCGTTCCGTGTCGGCTCCGATCCGCCGTGTGGAGGCCATCATCACCTCGTCATCGCTCATAGCGGCCAGTTTATCCAGCTGTTCCTGCTCAGCGGCCTTTTTAGCCTGCTGCCGGGCCTCCCATTCCGCCTTGCGCTTGGCCTCGGATTCCTCATGAGCTCGGCGCCGTGCATCCTCGTCCGCTTTGCGCTTGGCTACATCCTCGTCTGCCGCTTTTTTCTTCGCATCGTCCGCCTGCGGCGGCTGAGACTGCGTGGTGGTGACAGAGCTGGAAGCCTGTTGGTTCTGGGAGTTTGCCTGGAATGGTGTGGACACCTCGCTATCGCTGAGGAAGGGGTTGTCGGAGCCAAACTGCATATCAAGGTCCATTTCTGAATAAGCGCCCATTTCGATACCTCCAATAGAAATGATGGCAAAAGGGATGCAGGCCGGCACAATAGCCGGTTCCGCATCCCTTTGCGTGTATATTTGCTCACACCGCGTAGACCAGCGTGCTGAAAGGGTCAAAACGATAGCACACCAGCCCTGGGTATTGAGCAGTCCTTTGATAGATCTGATCCTGAATAGAGAGGGCCTTCTCCTCGTCGTAAGGCAGGGTCCAGCCCTCCCAAACTATTGCGGTAAAGTGGCTGTATTCCGGGTCGTACTCCACCTCGGCGCCCAAATTCCGGCAGACAGCCAGCATTTCTTCCAGCTGTTCAGTTTTGGTCATCACTCGCCGTCCGCATTTCTCGATTTTGGGCCCCGCTTTGACAGCATGGGGGAAAACTGAACAGGGACGAAGCCATTGGTATCACAATAGAAGTACCGCCGGCCTTCTTCACCATACAGTTCCACCACATCGGAGGGCGACAGGCTGCGACCAGCGTAATCAGTCGGGAAACTGTCGTTGCAAAGGCGGAAAATGCGCTCCAGCACCGTCTTTTCCTCTTGCCCCAGGGGGCAGCAGATCTCGCCGTCATAGACCAGCTGATAATCAGCAGCCGGGGGCTGCTGATAGCCCGCCTTGTGTAGTTGGTCGATGCCCCGAAAGGCGAATGGAATCGTCTTCGCTCCAGATAGGATCAGTTGATAGACCCGGTACCGCTGGTGGTGGCGCTGGGCCTCCATCAAATCCTCGAACTTGCAGGTGAGATCAATCTGCAGCAAGGCGTTATACTCGTCATGGGTAAAGCCCAAATACTCGTGCAGGTCAACGCCATCGTCCTGCCTCTCATGCCACTGAGCAACGTAGTCGTCCAAATCGTCCAGAGTACATTCCCCGGACAGGTACCGTTCTTTGAAATTCACATTTCTACACTCCTTTATTCTTTTTTCTTTCTGCCGCAGGCCCAACAGCCAGTCGTCAATCCCTTTGTAGTTCGGATTCCAAGTCAGCCGACGACAGGCCATGCCGTGTTTTCGTGCCAGCAGATATACCTTGGAGGCTCCTGTGCTGACGCCCTGATTGCTGTACTTATCCATGTCCTGGGCCTCGACGATCTCCTCTGTGCCATTGCGGCTCAGGAAAGCAAAGAGATCGTTCAGCTGTGTGGTGCAGCCCGCGCCGCCGGTGGCCGCGAAAGTGCGGCCAGTCAGAGCGTGGGCGATATCCGCCTTCAGCGCCCCTTCCGTCACATAGACTACTCTGGCGTTGGGATTACCGACGAAATGGAAGGGGCTCCCGGAGGAGACTCCCATTCGTTTATCCGCCGATGCCAACCAGAGATACTTCATGCCTACCTTGTCCGGCGGATCATCTTTGCCCTTGATGGGCACGTCCAAGCGGGTCTGCAGACCCTGGATCAGTCCATCTATCCCGACATAGGGGACGATGATGCCAGCGGTGCGCTGGAAGTATCGGACGGTCCATTTCCCCGCGTTGTCCACGAAGAAACCAGGGACCCCCTGCACAGTACAGCCCTCCTTGATCAGCTTGGCTGTGATGGCCCGGCAGAGATACGGAGGCGGCGTACTCTTGAAGCCGAACTGCTGGATCTGTTCGTCGGTCAGTCCCCGTTTCGTTTGCAGGTGATGGCGATGCGCCGGCGTCAGAGTCAACTTGGATAAAAAGGCGGAATAGGTCTGGTGTATGACCTGTGCGGAGGCCCGATCAGCTTGGGGTGCCGTTTCCTTTTTTACAGCCTCCTGCCTTTGCACCTCATACGCTGGAGCAAAGCCGCCAGTCAGAAGCTCTTCGCAGATCTCCCGATAAGCCTCGGAGTTGCTGATCCGCCGCGCCTTCGCATATAGAGCCAGCATCCCGACATGTCCGCCGCAGCAGTTGCTGTACCACACATCCTTTGTGAGATTGAGGCACATCTTTCCGCGCTGGTCACCGCAAAAAGGGCAGTCTGTATAGGTATAGCCCGGACTCCTCCGCCTGATATGCAGGCGGAGGAGTTCTGCCACATCCATGATAGCAAAAGGGAACCCTGATGCTTGGAACGTGATTGCCATCAACTCCTTCTAAGGACCCCGCGCCGTGGGGACTATGTGTTAGCCTGCTCTTGCCTGTGCCAGTTCGTCCAGCAGCAGGAAGGACCCCGCCTTAATGGCGTTGCTGGCGTCTGTGGAAACCAGGGCATAGAACTTCAAACTGGATGGGCGGCGATCCTGCACCTGGCCAAGTGTCCAGCCCTTATTAGGGCCGAAGCTCACTGTCAGCGACTTCGCCTGCTCAATGGTCATTCTCGCCCGGATCTCGTCCACGGTCATGTCCTCTGTGTAGGAGACAGCGGCGTCAGCGTCCGGCTCCGCATCGTCCTGCGGTGCGCTCTGTTCCTCAGCCTCTGCTGCCGGGGCGGACTCTTCAGCCTGGGGGAACGCCACCACAGTGGGCCGCTCTGTAACCTTTGACTTTCCACTTTGCTCGGAAGTCTGGCCGCCGGCTGCGGCAGGGATACCACCCAGCATCTGGAGGACGCTGGCGGTCTCCGTGGAGACGCTGGATGCGCTATCGTTTGGCTGTGGTCCCTCGGAGGGCTCGCTGGCGGCTTCCTCCATTGGCTCGGGGCTGTTGACTGAGGTTTCGGTATCGGATGCGGTATCCGCCTGGGGCGCCTCAGCCGTCTGAGTAGGGACATCCTTTACAACAGGGTCAGCCTTTTCATCCGGCTTGGCGGAAGGGGCAGCCGATGTCTTTTGGACAGGCATAGGTTTCTCCTGCTCCTGCTGGGGAGCGGGTTCCTGCTCCTGTTCGTGGGATGTTGTCTGTCCAGCCGCTGTCTGCGTGGGTGCGGGGTGGGCAGAACCCTCAGCCTGTTTGGAAATGGTAGGCTCTATGGATTCCACTCGCTCCTGGTCTCGGAGTAGTGCCTCCACCTGGGACAACAGCACCTCGGAGCCATAGCCGCTATCGTCGTGCTCCACCAGATCGGAAAGCTGGATACCAAAGCCGGCATTGTCCAATGCCTCATTCAACGCCTCGTTCTGGGCGTTGCGGATGTACTGAGGACCGGATTCGCGCCTGGTGTGGCAGCTTGTAAACTGAGCAAGCACTGTGTCATCGTCCCGGTCAGCATAAAGCTGGGCCTCGAAGATCGCCATCTGGTCGGTGACACGCAGAATGTTCGTGAGCATCCGCCCTCTGGGATGTACCAGCAGGAACCACATTTTCTTATAACTCAGGTCCAATCGCAGGACCTTCTCTCCGGTCTTGGCGGATGTGGTCATCTGCAGCAGTTTGAGCGGGTCGAACATGGGGACGCTGTGCAGCGCGCTGGCTGCGGGAACCGTTTTGATCACGCTGTTGGATCTCTCATTCATTTCAAATACTCCCTTCATAAAATAGTTGATATAGAGAAACACGATGACGTACCTTACCCAATATCCGTCGATCACTCCTCCTCTCCGACCTTGGTAATCCTGCGGAGGGCAGAGATGGCCAGCATGATATGGCCGCTTTCGAGGTTGGTCACATCAAACTTGTCCAGGCCCTCCTTACCATCGATCCATGCCAATAACTCCTGTGGAGTGGCGCAGAAATCGGCCAGGTTGCCCAGCGTTCCAAAGGCCCGCATACGCTCAACACCCTTCTCGTTGAGATAGTAGCTTATCTCAGAGAGTCTCCGGTGTTCGGCGTTGATTGCCTGGAGCCATTCTTCATAGTTCTTCACTCTCAAGGTTCACTCCTCCTCATCTTGCCAATCGCAAAGGCTGTCCGGGTTTTCTTGCTGATACGCTTAAATCAGCTGGCCCGCTTCACTTCCGTGTCGCTGGCCTTCATGGCCTGCGACTGGTGATACAGCCGCATCCGTTCGGCCAGGAGGGTCTTCCTTTTTCCCTTCCGGCTGGTGTGGATCGCTGTATAAAGCGCCTTGATCTGTCCCACCAGCAGGACCCGCCGCTTGGCACGGGTGACTGCCGTGTAGAGCAGGTTCCGTGTCAGCAAGATCCTGTGGGCCATCAAAAGCGGGATGATCACGGTATCGTACTCGGACCCCTGCGCCTTATGGATGGTCGAGGCATAGGATAGCGTCAGTTCGCTCAGACCTTCCAGCGGATAGTCGGCATAGCGGTCATCAAAGCTGATGACTATCTTGCCCGTCTGGATGTCATGCACCCGGCCGATCTCCCCGTTGAACACCCCCGGTGTCAGCTCCTTGCCCGTTTCATCCCGGAGCTGGATCAAACTGTTGTTCTTGGTCTGCATCACCCGGTCATCCAGGCGGAACATACTCCCGCCGAACATGACCTCCGGTTTGCCCTGCAAAGGCGGATTGACCTCCTCACGGATGGTTTCGTTGAGAGCGTCCGAGGACGCCTCGCCTCTGGAGCGGTAAGGGGTGAGGATCTGGACCTGGTCGATGCCGCTCTGGGCGATTTCGCGTTTGTAAAGGCTGCGTACCATATCGGCGGTCTCCTCCTGGGAATCCGCCTGAATAAAGGCGAAGTCCCTGCAGAAGTACAGCTCCGTGCTTCCTTCATTGATGTACTTGGCATTATGGGGGATGGGACTGTCCTTTGCCTGACGAAAGATCTCGTCCAGCACTGTGACAGGGACAATGCCACTGTCGATCAGTTCATGGAACACATCGCCCGCCCCAACGCTCTCCAGCTGATCCGCGTCGCCCACAAGGAGCAGTTTCGTACCGGGACGGAGATGCCGAAACAGCTGCCATGCAAGCCCCATATCCATCATGGAGGTCTCATCGACGATAACCAGATCGGCGTTCAGGTCCCGTTTTTTCTTCTGCCAGCCCTCACCTCCATGGAGGCCCAGCAGGCTGTGCAGGGTCTGTGCGTCCATGATGCCGGTGGTCTCCGCCATGCGCCGGCTGGCTTTGCCTGTGGGGGCGGCCAGCTTGATGATCTTTCTGGGGTAGAGCGTCCGGTATGCTTCGATCACCGCCTTGAGAACGGTGCTCTTGCCGGTGCCCGGGCCGCCGGTGATGATGGACAGGTTGTGGCGGAAGACCATCTCCACACCATCGCTCTGTTTCTTGGATAGGTTGAACCCAAGCCGGTCTTTGATGTGCTCCATGACCGGGGCAATGCGTACCGGCTCTGGGACCTCCAGCGCCATCTGCACCGCCTTGCAGGCAGTCTCACTCTCCTGGGTGTAGACGTGGGGCAGGTAGATATTGCCCTTATTGGATACCACCACGTTGTTCCGGATCATGCCCTCCAGAGTATCTTCGACCTGCTGGCGGCTCAGATGCTGTTCCAACTGGGGGATCTTCTCATTGAGCAGAAGCAGGGAACTCTTGATCAGCTCTTCAGCGCCAAGATAGAGATGTCCTTTTTCATTGCGTCCCTGCTCCAGAGCATAGAACAGCGCCCCTTGCACCCGCATCGGGTCACGAGGATCGCCGCCGGACTTTTGTACGATGGCATCAACACGTTTGAATCCGAACCCGGATACCTGGCACAGGCGGTATGGACTTTGCCGCAGCAGCTTCACGCCGTCCGGCCCAAAATGCTCGTAGATCTTCAATGCGGTGACTGGAGTTACCTTGAAAGGTGCCAACAGCGTCATCAGATCCCGCATGGCCTTGCTCTCCGCATACCCGGTCTTGATATCCTCCAGCCTTTCCTCCGTGATGCCTTTGATCTCCAGAAGCCGTTCTGGCTCCCGCTCCAGGACATTCAGTGCGTGGATGCCGAACCGCTGCACGATGGCGTCCGCGGTCTTCTCTCCGATCCCTTTCAGGAGTCCGGAGGCCAGATAGCCCCGGATGCCTTCAAGGGTGGGCGGCACGATCTCGCGCCAGTGTTCCACTTGAAGCTGGCATCCGTACTTTCCGTTCTGCCACACGCCGTCCAATTCTATCTGGATGGCGTTGGTGCGCGGCAGGTCATATCCCACTGCTGTAAAACGAATGAGATGATCGCTGTACCGGTAGGGGCTCTTTGCGTCCGCTGGTATCATGTCGTCCGCCGTTTTAAGGCGCAGGACGCAGTATTTGTTCGCTTCATTGAAAAACAGCACCTTATCAAAGGCGGCTACAATACCCATTTCTTTCTTCACCTCCGGTTTTTATCATGCGGCCGGTGTTGCGGCCTTTTTGATCACAAGTTTGCGGCTCTTGGAGAAGGTGACATATTCGGCGTATAGGTCTGGATGGAGCACCTTCATACGGTCGATCCGGTCCCTGGAGACAATCGGCCGGCTGGATGAATTTAGAGAAATGGTGTAGCTGCCGCCGGCGTCTTCGTAGGTCGCCGTGCAGCTTTTCCCCATGTCCACGGCAATCATCGCCTTCATGCGCTGCATTTCTGCCTCCAGCCTCCGCACCTCGGCGCTGAGATGGCTTTTCTCCGCCTGCAACTCCATGTAGCGTGCCACCTTCGCAAACTGAGGCGGGGTGATCGGCACAGGCGGGGCATCTTTTTCAGAGGGCCCCAGGGTCCGGCGCAGGCTCTCCAGGATCAGATCACCGTCCTCAGTGTAGGGCGGGGGATTTTTTGCCAGCACATTGTCGTGCCAGAAATAGTCCTCCAGCGCGATCAGCTCCTGCTCATAGGCCATATCCCGGTCGATGCAGCGGATGATGACTTCATCCTCGCTGTTGCCATAGAGACAGCAGAAATACACACGGTTCAGATTGACTACCGCCATGTAGTGGCGGCCCTGGGCCTCATAATAGACCGGCACAATCTCCTCGCCGTTGTACTCCCATTTGTCCCTGGCGTTATAGTTCGTGGTTTTGATTTCTAGGATCGCAAGCGTGCCGTCCGGCTGTTCCACCAGATAGTCCAGATCCGCCAGCATCCAGGGATAGCGCGGGTGCTGGTACATGACTTTACGCTGAAAGATCCGAAGGCCGGTTTTCTTGGCGAAGATACGGGCGACAAGATCCTCCAGCAGATTTCCCATCTCCATTGCCACCCAGTTGCCTCCATCGTCCGCTGTCACAATATTCAGCTTATCGAAATAGAGGTCTCTGGCCGTGCGGAAAGGAGAAATGCCCAGTACCGCGGATGCGTCACTGCCTCCGATACCTTTGCGCCGGTACTCCAGCCATTCATCCCGCGAGAGATCTGCTGTTTCCACCAGAACCGAAGGCTGATAGTCCGCTGCCTGTATCACAGCTGTTTTCCCCCCTCCAGGAACCCCAGGCTCTTGCCTGTTCTTTCAGTCGCTGTTTCTGCTTGCCTCTGCTGACTGGTTTGGCGGAGCATTTCGGCCTGCCGCCGGTCCGCCATTTTCGTTTGTGTCTCACTGTGTTTCGCTCCTTTCACAATTGATATATCCTCAAAAGCCTTCCGGCATTTGGGCAAAATAAAAAAGCGAGAACAACTGGGGGCAGGCAGCTGCCGTGCCCTGTTCGCCATGGGGCGAACATCAGTCATTCTCGCTTGCGCGATGGGATCTCTCCCTATGAAATTGAAAAAATCAGCAGTAATCCGCCAAAAGGCGCAATTAACCCGCTGATCGACCGTACAAACCTAACAACGTGTGCAATGCGATACCCATCGCTCATAGACCGAACAAATCGATCTACCCTCAAGAGAGGCGCGCACAAAGAATCAATTACAGAGGTATGCTATCACAATATATTGCGTATGTCAAGTTTCTAATTCAACATATTGTATTCTCTGGAGAGCAAGCCGCTATCAAATGACCCTATCCAACAGGTTTGGCCGCCATCATGTAAGTTTGTTTGTTATACGACTTTATTCTCTATATTATGTCTATTCTAAATAGTATGATTTAATTAAGATTTTGTAGAAGAATGGAGGAAGTCATTTGTTTATAAAATGACTTCGCGCTTAGCGCGATTCGTCTCCTGGTACGTAGCGCAGACAGCCGCTCGGCTGTCTGCGCTTTTTCCTTTCTCGATGGTTTTCTTAAATATCCCCTATCAAATTAGGCGGGATATTTTAGAAATCTGTCGAGTTTTTCTTGCCCTTATTTGCGAAATTAAGCAGGTAAGACGAAAAAATGTAAATTCTATAAAATATTCAGCAAATCTGGCTGATTCATGGTACAGGGCACGTGGTCCTCCGGCTCCGGAAATTTGATGCACAGCAAATCAAATTTCTGGAGGTTAAAAGATGAATACGAAACGCAAGCAACGCTATCTCTACATAGACGGTGAAGCCATACCAGTCACAGAAAAAGTATATCGTGCCTTTTGGCATTATGAGGATAAAGAGGATTATTTCATGCGGTTGCTGAAAACGCCTCGGCAAATCCGTGATAAGGAAACCCAGGAGGTCATTGTTGTGCCAGCCCGTGAAATACCGATGGAGCAGATTCCTGTATGGCTCCGAAGCAGTACAACTGCCCAGTCGAATGTGGAGGACCTTGTCCTATCCGGGATCTGGCTTGAGCAGGTGCTGGATACCTTGACGGAGGAGGAGCGCAGGATCGTTCAGGAGTTCTATATCAACGGGAAGAACGAACGGGAGGCATGCGCCGCCCTCGGCCTTCCCAAAACAACTTTTCGCCGTCGGGAGCAGCGCCTGCGTGAAAAACTGGGAATTTTGTTGAAAAATTTTCTTTAAAAATTTGGGCAAAAGCGGACCAAAATGCCCTTGCCATCACCTAATTAGTGAGAGGGTAGTTTCGCTCTCTGCTGCACCTTGAAAAACAATGGGACAAGCAAGCGCCTGTTTATATCAGTACGCAGGCTTGAATTACCCACTACGGCGAGCGATACAGGCACAGGCGCGAGGACTGCCTGCGGGGAAGGGCATGGGCGTGCCGCCCATGCTCCGACCCCGTCAATCAAGATCGTATCTAAGGCACGAGCGGAACCTGGCGGGCCTGTCACCGGCTTTTGGCATGGCCGGGGCGCCATCACCCGCAGTGGGGAACAACCGACTATGAAACCGTACCGCAGGGTAAAAGGGGACTACTGTGGGATCGGCCTGGGCAGTCTCGTCACCTGCCGCCACCATCCGTCAGTTTTACAGGCGTCCTTTGCCAGGGACGGGCCTGCGTACTCCCGTGCCGGGGGTGAGCAGTAGAGCGGTCCTGCCGCTCGACAATACGGCACGCCCATATTCCCAGCATACGCAACACCAGAGCAGCGTCCATACCGGATCCATCCTCCATAGCAATGTGGAACCAAAAAAGGCCGGTATGGGCGCTGTTTCGGCACTATGTGGAACGAGGTGAGAAAATGCGTATTCCAATCAGTGAAATCACGGTCAATCCAGGTCGGCGGGAGCTGGATCTGGATGATGTTAAGGAGTTGGCCGACAGCATTCGAGACCTGGGCCTGCTCCATCCGATTATTGTCGATAAGAAACACACTCTGATTGCCGGCCTGCATCGACTGGAGGCGGTCAAACTGCTGGAATGGACGGAGATTGAGTGTACCGTCAGCAGCCTGGAGGGGCTGAAGGCGGAGCTTGCGGAGATCGATGAAAATGTCATCCGCAGCGATTTAACAACATTGGAATTTGGAGAGTTGCTGCTGAAACGCAAGGAAATCTATGAAACTTTGCACCCTGAGACAAAGGCGGGAATATCACAGGCCAATGGAATGAACCGTGCCCTCGGAAACAACGTGGAGTGCAAAATGCACACCACGTCAAAACCTTTCGTCCAGGACACAGCCGAAAAAACCGGGGTCAACCCGAGCACGATACAACGGCAGGTACAAACTGCAAAAAACCTGACTCCGGACGCCAAGAAGATCATCCAGGAATCTAATTTGAAAATTGCAAAAACAACTGCCTTAAAACTGTCACAGTTAGAACCCGAGGAACAGACAGAAGCCGCAAATATGCTGGCTACAGGCCAGATCCGTTCCGTGGAGCAGTATAGGGCCGTAAAGTCTGTGCAGCATAATGGCTCTGACCCTTCACAGGCTGACAGGCTCGAAGAGGAGCTTTCTCAGAATGAAACCGCTTCCACGGAACCGGCCCAGGTATCAGATCCGAACCTGCCACCAGAACTTCCATACTGCCTCCCCGATAAGTGCTTCAATAGTTTTGAGGAGTCTGTCGCTGACCTCAAGAACCCTGATAAGGACTGCAGCTGCACACCGGATATCTTTCTGGCCGAATACTCCGGCTTTATCCACAAATTCATTAAGGATATCAAATGGTACTCCACACCGCAATACACGGAGGTATTTCCCGCGTTGTCGCAAATCCAGGTCGATTATCTTCGATCACAGACCAAAGCTCTCTGTGACGCCGCGGAGGCTCTATTAAAACAGGTGGAAAGGAAAAACAGTGCATGAGTTACCGAAAAAAGCATTATCCGGCGAAACCGGAAAAGAAAGAAAAACAAACAGATTTTCCCCTCTGTGATGTGGAATACGGCAGGCCTGGGACGGAACGGTCGCTCTTCACGGGCCGTCTTACCTCCGGCCTGCCCTATCAGCGTCCCGTGGATGAAAAGGAAGTAAATCGCCTGATCCGGGAGTGGGATGACCGCCTGCTGGACCCGCTGGTGGTCAGTTTTCGCGACGGGAAATTCAACGTGGTGGACGGGCAGCACCGGGTTGCCGCCATGCGGAAGATGAATGGAGGCAAAGAGGTCATGGCGCCCTGCATCATATACAGCGGCCTGACCTACGAGCAGGAGGCAAATCTGTGTTACAAGCTGGACAAAGCGAAAAAACGCCTCACGCTGGCCCAGGCCACCAATGCGCTTGCGGAGTCCGGTACCGATGCCGATATCCGCACGGTCAAATCTTTGATCGAGGCAAACGGCTTTGTTTGGGCGCTGAACAGAAGGACAAGGGCGGCCAATGAGATCGGCTCTATCCGTGCGCTTATGAAATCATGGCGCGCCTTGGGAGACGAGGAGTTTTCCCGAATGCTGGTCCTGCTCCGCTGTACCTGGGATGGGCACCCCGATTCCCTGACCTCTTTTATGTTCTCTGGTATGACAACCTTTCTAAAGGCCTACAGTACGGAGATGGATGACCATCTTTTCATCCGGCAGCTCTCCAAGGTGGAGCCGGAAGAGATCGTCCGACGCGGCAAATTGGACTTCAGCACCAACAAGAACGGCCTCCGCTACGCCCGGGTCATTTTGGAGAAATACAATAACCAGCGCAAGCACGCAAAAAAGCTGCCGTATCGTTTCACAGATTGACGGCTGTTGGGAATAGGAGGCTTAGAAATGAATGATAAAAGACTAACCAGTGAGGAACTGAGGGCGATGCAGGAAGTAGACGTGCGGACGGTAGACCGTGAAGCCCTCCGGGATATCCGGGAGGTGGAGATCAACGCTGGACTTCCCAAGGGAGAACGGATTCTGGACTTCATCCGTCAGATCGGGAACCCATACTGCTACCGGCATGGCGACTATGTTGTGAAGATCAGTTTCACGGATACTGACGTCACGCTGGAAGATCGGATGCTTTCCTACATACGATCCAAATGTTGACCGCATTACACGGCAAGACGCACTGGACAGGAGGCCGTTTCTGTGCTAAACTACAGGCACAGGACAAATCAGCGCTCTCCTTGTCGTAAGGCGTCTCGCCGGCAATCCTGACGATTAGGAGAGATAGCAATGAGCGATGCCAGTATCAAGATCTGGAATACTTGCGGCTATGTCCGCCTGTCCCGGGAAGATGGGGACAAGGAGGAGAGCAACAGCGTCACGGGGCAGAAGGACCTGATCCGTGACTTTTTGTCACGCCATCCGGAACTCCGGGAGTGTGACATGAAAGTGGATGACGGTTATACCGGCTCCAACTTTGACCGTCCGGCTTTTCAGAAAATGATGGAGGCGGTCAGGGCTGGAAAAATCAACTGCATCGTGGTCAAGGACTTATCCCGGTTCGGCCGGGATCATCTGGAAGCAGGAGAGTACATCGAGCGTATCTTTCCTTTCCTGGGTGTGCGTTTTATCGCCATCAACGACCACTATGACAGCGAACACAGAAATGTGGAGTCCGATGAACTGATCATCCCGTTCAAAAATCTCATAAATGAGGCATATTGCCGGGATACCTCGATCAAGATTCGGAGCCAGCTTGAAATCAAACGCAAACGCGGAGATTTCATTGGCTCTTTTGCTGTTTTTGGGTATCTGAAGGATCCGGATGACAAGCACCGCCTGGTGGTAGATGACTTTGCCGCCGATGTGGTGCGGGACATTTTCAAATGGAAGCTGGAAGGGATCAGCGCGGGGGATATTGCGGACAGGCTCAATGCAATGGGCATCCCGACTCCCTTGGACTACAAGCGCAGGCTGGGAATGCGCTATACCACCAAATTCAGAACCAAGGAGGAATCCACCTGGAGCGCCGGCATGATCCTGCGGATTCTCAAAAATCCGATTTATATTGGCGTCCTGGAGCAGGGCAAAGTAACCACTCCCAACTATAAGGTCAAAAAGATCGTGGAAAAGCCACGGGACGAGTGGGCTGTCGTCGAGGATCACCATGAAGCCATCATCGAACGCTTTGATTTTGAAAGCGTCCAAAAGGTGCTTGCCCTGGATACCCGGACCAGCGTTAGCGGGAGAGCGGTGGAGTTGTTTTCTGGCATGGTGTACTGCGGGGAGTGCGGCGCCTCCATGGTGCGAAAGACGGTCCCCTCCGGCCGGAACAAGTATGTCTATTATGTCTGCGGCGCCCATAAAAGCGAAAAAAGCTGCTCTCCCCACAGCCTGCGCGATTGTGTTTTGGAAGAGATCGTTTTGGAGGCCCTGAAACAGCACATCCGGCAGGTTATTGATCTGTCCGATCTGCTGGACATGACGGACGTGGCATGGCTGAAAAAGGCCGGTATCCAGAAGTTGAATACCCGTCTGGCGAAAAAACAGGAGGAAATTGACCGCTGCCAGACGCTCCTGCGCTCCCTCTACGAAAACCTTGCTGATGGCGTCATTGACCGGGAGGAATACCAGGAACTGAAAAAGGCCTACACGCGGCGCAAGGCGGAGGCGGAGGAGCAGGCCGAAGGCATCCGTGTGGAAATGAGTCAGGCCATGGATAACTCTGAAAAGGGCCGGGCCTGGATGGAGCAGTTCCGTAAGCATCAGAATATCACCGCTTTGGACCGCACCCTGGTGGTATCTCTCATTGAGCGGATCATGGTCTACCGTGACAAGCGGGTGGAGATCGTGTATCGCTGGCAGAATGAATTTCGTTGGCAGGTGGAACTGCTCCAGCGGGCGCAGCAGTCCTTCTCCCAGAGGGAGGCGGTCTGAGGATGGCGCGTACCAAGCGAAAAGTCAACCCGCTCCGGCCGCAGCCCACCACAACTCCGCAGGCGAAGGAGTTCCAGACTGCCGCCTATATCCGTCTCTCCATTGAAGACAGCGGGAAGCCCGGCTCCGACACAATTGAGGGGCAAAAGGACCTGCTTTTGGCATATATCGAGCGGCAGGCTGACTTGCGGCTGGTGGAGGTCTATTGCGATAACGGACGCACCGGCACCAACTTCAATCGCCCTGATTTTGAGCGTATGATGGAAGATGTGCGCCGCGGGAGGATCAACTGCATCGTAGTCAAGGACCTGTCACGCTTCGGCCGCAACTACCACGAGACCAGCAACTATCTGCTGCGGATCTTCCCGTTCCTGGGCGTCCGGTTCGTGGCCGTTAACGACTACTTTGATACGGAGACGGCCGTAGAGACGGAGCGCGGTCTGGTCATGCCTCTGAAAAATATCATCAACGACACCTACAGCCGGGACATATCCCGCAAGATCTCCAGCGCCATTGAAACCAAGGAACGGCGGGGGGAATTTATCGGCGTCTATGCTCCCTATGGGTATAGCAAGAGCGATGATGACCGGCACAAGCTGGTGCCCAATCCGGAAACCGCCCCGATCATACGGGAGATTTTTACTCTCCGGCTGCAGGGCTTGGGCTATACGGGGATCGCGCGGCTGCTCAACGGGCGGGGTGTACCGTCTCCGGGAGCATACCTGTATCAGTGCGGTATCTCGAAACAGGAGAAATACCGTGATGCCATCTGGGCCGCATGGAATATCAAGGAGATCCTGCGGGACGAGGTCTATCTTGGACACCTGATTCAGGGCAAGCGTACTAATGTGGCGTATAAGCAGGCTCGCAAGGAACGAAGTGCCCCGTCGGATGAGTGGCGCGTGTTCAGAAATTCCCACGAGCCCCTGATCGATGAAGACACTTTTGCCGCCGCGCAGAGGATCACAGCGGAAAACAGACGGACATATGAGGAAAGCCTGGGCAAAGCGGATGATCTGAAAATCCCCAGCTTGTTTCGCGGACGGGTTTTTTGTGGAGATTGCGGCAAGGCGCTGGTACGGCGCCATGTCTACAACCGCCGGCAGGACGGGCGCATTTACTACTACAATTATCTTTGCGTGACGTCCGTAAAAAAGGCCGGCGCTTGCACGCCAAAAAACCTGAAAGAGTCCAAGTTGCTGGAAGTTTTGGAGTCCACCATCCGCTGCCATCTCGATGCTGTGGCGGAATTAGAACAGAAGGTCCTTCAGGTATGGGACGAAAAGACCGCCGCCCGGCGTATGTCTCTTGAGCGGCAGATGGCCGAGGAGGAGCGGTATCTTTCCCGGAATATGACCCTTTTGGAGGGGCTTTACGCCCAGCTGGTAGAGGGCGTCATTGAACGGGAAGAGTACCTGTCCATGAAGGAACACTACCAAGCGGAATACTTAAAAGCAAAGGAACGATATGACGCTCTGAATGGAGAAGCACGAGAGCTCCTGGACTGCGGCCCGGCCAACCCTATGTTTGCAGCCTGCCGCCCATTCTATCAATCCGAAACACTGACAGAGGACTTGATACAGGCTCTCATTACAAAGATCACGGTTAATGACGGCAACCGGCTCGACATTCAGCTGGTCTACCAGGATGAGTTTCTGAAGGTGGCCAGCTTTCTGGAGGGGGTGACGGGAGCGTGATGGTCCGTACCGTGGCGATCTATGTTCGCTTGTCGCTTGAAGACGACGACCTGTTTCATGGCAAGATGGAGTCTGAGAGCATCACCAACCAGCGCGACCTGCTGACGGCCTATATTCGTAATTCCCCGGATCTTGCCCACGCTAGGATCAAGGAATTTTGCGACGATGGATACAGCGGGAAGAATTTTGACCGGCCCGGCGTAAAAGCCCTCTTGGAGTCGGCCCGGAACGGCGAAATCCAGTGCATTGTGGTAAAGGATCTGTCACGTTTTGGACGGGATTATATTACCGTCGGCAACTATGTCTCCCGTGTGTTCCCTTTCCTCGGCATTCGCTTTATCGCCGTGAATGACCATTTTGACAGCAACCGCAGGGGCGACATCGACAGCATAGATACATCCTTCAAGGCGCTGATCTATGACCTCTACAGCCGAGATTTATCCAGGAAAGTACGAAGCGCAAAGAAAATTCTCGCCGAAAAGGGTGTCTACATCAATCCAGTCGCGCCCTATGGGTATCAGCGGGCCCCCGATGACAAGCATCTATTGGTGCCAGACTCCTCAACAGCTGATGTGGTGCGGCGCATCTTTTCTCTGATCGCGGATGGCTATACCACCGAGATGGTGGCGCGGCTCCTGAACATGGAGGGTGTTCCAACGCCGTCCATGATAAAGGCAGGCACACCAAGCGCACACAAAAACTGGCATGATAATCACTGGCGTCCACAAACAGTCTATGCCATCATCCGAGACCGTCAGTATATTGGCAGTATCGTATTTGGCAAACGTGTTCGACAGCAGATCGGCGTCCGAAAGCAGACGACAGCTCCCCTGGGCGACTGGATCGTTGTGGATGACCACCACGAGGCCATTGTGTCAAAAGACTTGTTTCAACGGGCACAGGAAAGCCTGGGCGGAACGTATAAGCAGCACACAAAGCACGTTAAATCAGACAACCCGCTCAGCAAGAAGGTCATCTGTGGCGTGTGCGGCTACGCAATGATCCTACACGGCAAGGTCAACCGCTATTACAGCTGTCACACCCCTCGTACCGTCCCGGATATGGATTGCTTCCAAGGGAAAATCTATGAGAACGACATTATGGAGATGGTGGTCGAGGCTATCCGCGTGTGCGCCCAGCTGGCTGTGGAAGAAAAGCGCTTGCGGTCAGTAGAAAAGGAGAAACGCGAGGTGCAGCTCCAAACACTGAAACAGGAGATCAGGAGTTATCAGACGCTCCAGCAACAAATCACGGAGGAGAGCCGTATTCTATATGAGGCATACGCCATGGATGGTTCTATGTCGCGGACTGAATATGCCGATAAAAAGGCCGCACTGTTGGCAAGGCGGGAAAAAGCATGTGAGGATGAAGCGGCGGCGAAGCAAAGACTGGAATCGCTGTGGAATGGCGAGAGCAAATTTATTGAAAAGTATAAGGGCCTCACGGATCTGGACAAGCTGACCGCAGAACTGGCCGCGGACCTGCTCCGTTTCATCAAGATCTGGCCGGATGGAAGAGTCAATGTGGAATTGAATTATTTGGACGAGATCCCACATGCGGTAGTAAGGAACCTGTTGGCTGCTATTTAATTTTTGGGAGGTTATTTATGGCGGAAAAGAAATTTCGGGTGGTATGCTATTGCCGCGTTGCCACCAAAAACCAAAATGATGATTCGCCGTTGGAGGCCCAAAGTGTCTATCTGCGTCGCTATGCTAAAGATAACGGTTTAAAAGTTATTGGCGAAGTCCGCGCCTATGAGAAAGGACTCACGATGGACCGGCCCGGATGGTACAATGTTTTGAGCCTCGCCGCTGGGAAAAAAGCTGACGCTGTTTTGGTGACGGAGCTGGGCCGTGTGGCCCGGGACCCGTGGATGGTCATGGAGGCCTTGAGGAAACTTTCAGAACAAGGTATGATGGTATTCGCCAGCGATTATAGTTTGTCCTGTAACACAAGCCTTGCCGACAAGGTTAAGCAAGCATCTATCGCAATGCATCAAATCTAAGCGCATTTTATGAGATAGAAAAATACATGATATGCGTGGTTTCGACAGAGCGCATCATTTTACGATAAAAAGCACTTAAATTATATTAGTCTGTGCTTGACATATCCAGATCTGCGTCATACCTTTGCCACCATGGCGCTGGAGAACGGCATGGACATCAAGACCCTCTCCGCCATGCTGGGCCATGTGTCGGCGGCTACCACACTGGACATCTACACCCACATCACCGGCGACATGCTGAGTGAGGCCGCTGCCAAAATCGACCGAGGCCTGGGCAACGAAGTGGCAGAAGACTCTTCTGAGGAAGCTCAAAATCCGCTTACCGACTTCCAGCCGGTCATGCGGCGCACCCGCAAGCCGGGAACTGGCTGCATCACCCAGATCAACGACGATCTCTTTGAGGGACGCTACTCGCCAACCTGGCCGGACGGCACCAAGCACTCCAAATGCGTCTATGCTCATACCCGTGAAGGGTGTGAGGAGAAGCTGAAGGTGCTCATCCAGCAGCTGAACGCCGAGCGGAAGGCCATCCAGGACCGGATGCGAGGGATCCCATCACCTGAGAAACTCACCAAGAAGCAGCGGCAGATCTGGGAGTACATGAAAATTTACCCCGACGAGATAAATTACAGCACCATCGCCAAGGGAGCTAATGTGACCCGGCATACGGTGGCCAAGCACTACGAGATGATCCGGAAGATGGTCACGCCTGGGGCGTGAAATAGGGAACGAGGTCTGTACCAAAATATAGTACAGACCTCGTTTTATCTAAAGCGGCAACTGGTTTAGATTGGGGAGTCATTTTTTGCGCCTGGAACATTTAGGGCAACCATGTCCTTTTGTGCGGTTGGCAATGCTTGTTTCCCATTCGTGCCCACACTGAGAACATTTCCACCGCGCCTTTTTCCCACTTCCGGGGAGCAGTTTGCTCGGATCCAAATCTGTATTTTTTTGATAATCCCACTCTTTCAGTAATTCCGGATGTAAGGTTGCCAAATCATTTACACCACTTTTTGGAACGCGCCCGCTGCAGCATGGACAACCAGAACCTTTCTTTCGGTTGTTGGGACTGGCTTCCCACGCGTGCCCACATCGGGGGCATAGCCACCAGACTGCCTGAAATCGCCCCGCCGAAATATCATTCGGGGACAGTGTTCCGTTTCTTGTAGGGTGCCATTCTTTTGCTAACTCAGGCATGGTTTCAGCAAGTGAACCCACTCGCTTTACGACCTGTTTCGTGAAAGAAACACTTCGTCTGCTCTTGGAGCACTCCGCACAGCCATATCTCCCAGGCTGGGTCATGCTGTTGATGCTACACTGCCACTCGTGACCACAGTCCGGACATTTCCAATGTACAATTTGATTGGAACTGACCGTAAACATATTGGGGGACAGATTTCCGTTTTTGGAATAATCCCAACATTTGACAACATCAGGGCGGGTCTCTGCCAGGGAGTCCTTGACTTCGCTTAGATAGCTGAGAATATCCGCTCTATCCCGTTCCAAATTGGCTCTGACCGCGCTGTGAAAATACGAAGGATTTTTTCTTGTCCACATGTTTGAGTTCCGGTCAATCGCATCCAGTATTGCATTGATCGTCTCTTCTAACTTGGTGTATGTCCGTACCTTTGGGATGTAATAAACCGCATCCGCTACATCGCTCCACCGTGATTCCACATTCTCTTTCACTCTGATAAGAGTGATTTGATGAGCCTTGCAAATGTTATATTTCTTTTTCTCCCTCGTGTGCTGCGCGGCAGAGTTATGCCAGTTGGCTCCGTCAAACTCGATTCCCAAACGAATGGAGGGAACATAGATATCCAGTTCCATGGAGCGCTCAAATATTTCTTTATATCTGCTGATTGCGTCAGGATAAAGTTTTTTCACATAAAAAAGGATGGCCTGTTCAGGAAAAGAAGTCTGACTTTTTGCATTACAACTGGGACATTGGGTGTCATCGCTGTTTCTATCGTGAATCGTAGCCTGGTACGCATGTCCCAATGGACAAAGCCACCATACCCGTTTTCCGCTTCCGGCAGTTACATCAAACGGAGTTAAATCGCCATTTTCAGAGGGATGCCATTCTTTGGCCAAGCGTGGATTTACAGTAGCAAGATCATTAAATCCTCTTAATACTTTGTGCCCTGAACAATACGGGCAGGAATATCCACGGCTGGAACGTTTGATAATAAGTTGCTCATAGGCGTGTCCTTTTTCACACAGCCACCATACCTTTTTCCTGCTGCCGGCAGTGACATCGTGCGGCGTCAAATTGCTGTTTTGTTCATAGTTCCATTCTTTCGCCAAGTGGGGGTGTGTCGTGGCCAAATCGTTCACGCCCTTGAGTGCCCGATGACCAGAGCAATACGGACAGCCGTAGCCTCTTTTTGCACGTTGATTGACAACCATTAGATAGGGGTGTCCCTCTGGGCACAGCCACCAAACTTCTTTGCCTGATCCAGGTGTAACATCCTCCGGTTTTAGATTTCCATTTTCTGTTGGGTGCCACTCTTTCGCTAAAGCAGGATTCAATGTGGCTAAATCATTTCCACCTTTTATCAATCTGGCCATAATTGCCTCCCCAATCATAGAATGGGTGGTTCTTAGGATTCCTTGATATTGCTAC
>OHWE01000137.1_pt1 | contig 44416 bp, 30 predicted proteins | sample 1579661 | NCBI WGS metagenome assembly OHWE01 (sample SAMEA3882552, study PRJEB24775) | human gut metagenome | biome: human-associated habitat; feature: intestine environment; material: feces | place: Netherlands | collected 2009/2010 | reverse complement strand
TCCATGTGTTCAGCCTAGTTCGTAAATATGTGTCCAGGATTCTGGGTACATATCATTTTCCATGGGATTCTTTTTGACGTTTTTTATATTGATATTTTTTATACTGCTTTCTTTTCTAAATTTTTCATGATATTTAATTCACGCAGTGCATAGAAAATGGCAACGACAGCTGCAGCTGCATCTGCGATTGGTCCTGCATACATTACTCCGTCGATTCCCATAAACAAAGGGAAAATAAGAATCAGCGGCAGTAAAAACAGCACCTGCCTGGTCAGTGATACAACAATACCAAGTCTGGCTTTTCCAATGGATGTAAAGAAACCAGAAGACATTGGCTGGATTCCATTGATAAATGTCATAAACATAAAAATTCTGAAATACCGCTCTGCGAACTGGAAATATTCTGTACTTCCATCACCAAATACCGCCACCAGCTGATGTGGAAATATCTGAAACACAATAAAAAATACAACACCCACCAGCACGGATATCTCAAAGGCACGCCAAAATGTTTTTCTTACTCTCCCAAAACTTCCCGCTCCATAATTAAAGCCCCAGATTGGCTGGCAGCCCTGGGAAATTCCAATACAGATTGCCATAAATACCATATTTACTTTTGAGATAATTCCAACGCAGGCAAGGGGGATATCTGTTCCATATACAGACATTTCTCCGTAATGACGCAACGTATTATTCATGGTAATCTGCACGATTGCCATGGCTATCTGGTTGATGCAGGAAGCCATTCCCAATGCTGCAATCGCTTTCATATATTTCACCCTTGGACGAAGCATGGAAAACCAAAGTTCCATTTTTCGGAATTTTACAAAATATATAATAACAAGCAGACCTGATACAAACTGTCCGATTACAGTCGCCCATGCGGCTCCTTTGATTCCCCAGTTAAATGTAAAAATAAATAACGGATCTAAAATCGTGTTGATAATTGCGCCCACAAGCATGCAGGTCATGGAATAGGTCGGGCTTCTGTCCGCACGAATCAGATGCGTTCCACCGGTTGTAGATACCAGAAACGGGATTCCAAAAGCTGTAATAAATGTATAATCCTGTGCATATGGCAGCACATCCGGTGTTACACCAAATAAATACAGCAGCGGATTTAAAAAAAGCAATACGATTGCTGCAATTATCACTCCACAGATAAACAGAAGACCCAGTCCTGTTCCTGCAATCTTATTTGCTTCTTCTACATTTCCTTTTCCGGTCTCCAGATTATAATTGGATGCACTTCCGATTCCAAGTAACAATGCCGTTGCCGTGCAGATAATGGATACCGGAAATGCAATATTTGTTGCGGCATTTCCAAGCATGCCAACGCCCTGTCCGATAAATATCTGATCTACTATATTATAAAGGGAACTTACCAGCATGCTGATGATTGCCGGTATTGCAAAGCGGGCAATCAGTTTCCCGATTTTTTCTTCCGCCAGCGGATTCTTCGTAGTTTCTACTGTGTGTTCCATCACGGTCTCCTTTCTTTCTCCGGCGAGGGGGAAAGATTAAAACTTAATATATATAATCAATTGGTTATTCAGCAATTAACTGTTTTTTAACGGAAAATGCCAACAGTTCTTAGGTGCATGTTTTTCTTGATTGTAAACTGTCTTTTGCCTGCTTTGACTGGAATACTGTACTGTCCGCTGGATACGGATGCCACATAAGTCCTGCAAGGGGCACTAGGGAATTTCGATTTGCAATCTGCCCAGTCTGGCAACCGGCACAAATTCACATCCATGTTCATCTGTGCCTCGCTGGTACATCCCTGTACCAGCGTTGCCTGTTGCCAGACGAAATTCCAAGTGCCCCTAACAGTCCTTAAAATGCATCCGTATTTCAGCGAACGGTGCAGTATTACTGTCAAACATGGAAAAGACTGTTTTCATGGCAAAAAGAAAAACATGTACTTTAGAACTGTGGGATTTTCCAGTCCCAAACAGGCAATTGCTGAATAACCAATGATTTTGTATTATCTTATAAGCTTTCCCCATCGCCTGCATAAAGCATTTCATACCGAACGATTGTAACACCCATTTTCTCCGAAGTCAAACCAGCAGCGGAAGAGATTTCACATGAAAAATATGTCTTTTGCAACTATACCCAAAGAATGGTATACTTAGCATAGATATGGAGGTCGTATGATACAGACAGATAAATTGGTACAATTCTATTGTGCCCAGTATAAAACCTTTGCGAAAAAGAAGCATAAAAAAACGATACCGGAAACAGGTCCCTATCCGAAGCGGATGCAGCGGCTTTCCAAGGAACTACTGGCTATCCATTCTCCGAAGATAAAACAGCCGCAGCTGGAGAATTATCACCGTCAGCTCCGTAATCTTTCCTATTTTGTTTATCGGGATGCCAATCCCATTTATATTATGCAGTTTGAGACTTATCTTGTTGCTGAGCTGGTCCGTCTTGATATCAGTTCCCTGCGGGACGAGGAACCGGAATTAATTACAGAGCGTTTCTTAAACTTTTTATATCAGGAAATGCCCCTTGCAATCTGCCGGCGCACCTTAAAGGATTTGTGCCATCAGTATGGACAATTTGGAATGCGTCATCAGATTGTCGGGATGGTTCCGTTGAAACCGGAAACAGAATTTCCACAGACCAGAGGCATGCAGCGGCATTTTATCCTGCATGTTGGTCCTACCAACTGTGGCAAAACTTATCACGCATTAGAGCGTTTAAAAGAGGCTTCGTGCGGAGTCTATCTTGGTCCTTTGCGTCTTCTGGCGCTGGAAATCTATGAGAAAATGAAAGATGCCGGCATTGCCTGTACGATGCTTACCGGAGAAGAATGCATTCCGGAGGAAAACAGCCGGATTACTTCTTCTACCATTGAAATGTTAGACATGGAACAGCACTATGATATTGCCGTTATTGATGAAGCACAGATGATTGCAGACCGTGACCGTGGGCACTCCTGGACCCGCGCTATTCTGGGGGTAAAAGCAGATGAAATCCATATCTGCATGAGTCCTGCTGCCGAGGAAGTTGTTACCCACCTCATAGCCCTTTGCGAGGATACCTTTGAGGTTCGCCACTATAAACGGAAAACTGCACTGGTCTGTGAGCAAGAGGCATTTGTTTTTCCGGATGATGTCACAGAAGGTGATGCACTAATCACTTTTACCAAGCGTGCTGTCTTAGACATTGCCGGACGATTAGAACGTGAGGGAATTCGTGCCAGTGTCATCTACGGCAGTCTTCCACCGGAAATCCGCAGAAGACAGATTCGTCTTTTCTTAAGCCACGAAACAAAAGTAGTGGTTTCCACCGATGCCATCGGTATGGGACTGAATCTTCCGGTACGAAGAATTGTTTTTATCCAGACAGAAAAGTATGACGGCATTTCCACCCGCCCGCTTAATATTCCGGAGATACGGCAGATTGCCGGACGTGCCGGACGTTTTGGCATGTATGACACCGGTTATGTCAATGCCATGGGCGAGGATGCCAGAAATTATATTGCCAAACGTTTTGACCAGCCGGAACCGGTTATTAAGAAGGTAAGCCTTGGTTTCCCACATGTCCTTTTAGATATGGATGAGCCATTAAATGCCATTTTAAAAATATGGAAATCCGTAGAGCCCTCTGCTCCTTTTGAGAAAATCAGCATTGACGAAATTCTCTTTCTATATGATAAGGCATATAAAGCCCGTAAAGAAATCGATGGGTTTGAGGATAAACATACCCTCTACCGGATGCTGACCTGCTCCATTGATATCAAAAACCGGGATATCGTTGATTTGTGGCTCTATTACTGTAAAACCTATACTGCTGATGTCTCCCTTCATTTTCCATCACTGATTATGTGTAATGACAAGGGACTGATGCGTTACGAAACTTTTTATAAAATGCTGGACTTGTACCATCAGTTTTCCACCAGAATGGGAAAAATTTCTGATAGCGAGCGATTAAACCGGGAACGGGAAAAGACAGAAGATACAATTATGAAGCTTCTTGCCAAAGATAAGAAGGATTATATCCGCACCTGTAAATACTGCGGCGTAACGCTGCCGGTAGGTTATCCGTTCCGGGTCTGTGAGAAGTGTTATGGACATAGGCCCTATAAAAAAATCTGATAACAGGAGGTAATCATTATGTTTCTTTCCATTGAATCCAAACACCCAAAATTTTATCAGGTCTTCCGGATTTTCATCGTATTTTTTGCATCGATTCTGTATGCATGGAACCTGCGTTGTTTTGCGAAAACTGCCGGATTATTTCCGGGCGGTTTTTCCGGAGTGTCCCTGCTCTTACAGAAAATCGGGCTGACCTTTTTCCATATTGATATTCCATATACCTTTTTCAACGTGGTTTTAAATATTTTCCCAATCTATATCGGTTTCCGGTTCCTTGGGAAAAAATTTACCTGGTACTCGATTCTTACGATTTTCTTATCCAGTATTTTCGTAGACCTGCTGCCGGCTTATGTATTTACACAGGATGTTCTTTTAATCAGTGTGTTCGGTGGTCTTTTAAACGGATTTGCCATCTGCCTGTGCTTAAACGTTGGAACTACTACCGGTGGAACCGATTTTATCAGTATTTATCTTTCCTCCCAGAAGGGAATTGATGCATGGAATTATATTCTCCTTGGCAATGTCATTATCCTTGCCATTGCAGGTGCTCTCTTTGGCTGGTCTATTGCACTTTATTCCATTATTTACCAGTTCTGCAGCACCCAGGTAATTCAGATGCTTTATAAGCGTTACAAGAAAGAGACTCTGTTTATTATTTCCGATAAATCCAATGAAATTTATCATGCGATCCGGGAAACCACCAACCATGATGCCACCCTCTTTCAGGGCATTGGCTGTTATGAAGAAAAAGAAAAGACGCTTATCTACTCCGTCATTAATACGGAGGCTAAGCGCCAGTTAATTCCTATGATACGTTCCATCGACCCACACGCCTTTATCAATATTGTAAAGACGGAGGAATTGGAAGGCCGGTTTCACAATACTCCAAATGATTAATGCATCATCTGGTATACAAAACTACTTTTTCTGATACCGGTCATAAATTTTCTCCGGTGTCATCAACGAAACTTCATCGATGAAAACATTTCGGAATGTCATGGTACCGCCCTGACATTCCTTTGTTTTTTCTGCAGCTGCCTCGCCGCACAATCCGATAAAACTGCAGCAGGCTGCTGCCGCTTCTATGGTTGCTTCTGTTCCAAGAAATGCGCCCAGCATAACCGATGACATACAACCGCTTCCGGTAATATGTGCCATCATTTCATGGCCTCTTCTGCATTCAAATACTTCTCCGCCATCCGTAATCACATCCACTGCACCGGATGCAATCAGTATGGTCTTCTGTGCTTTCGCATACTGTTTCATGCTTTCCACATCAACAGACTTATCCGATGCATCCACACCGGTTACGGTATTGCAGTCCTTTAACAGTGCACGAATCTCAGAATAATTTCCCCGAATGCAGGTCGGGTGAATTTCTTTTATCAAAGTCTGGCATTGCATCCGCCGGTAAGTAGAACCGGAAATTCCTACCGGGTCTAATACAATGGCATGTCCCATTTCATCCGCTTTCTTTCCGGCTTTTTCCATGGCTTCAAAATCCGCAATGGCTCCAAGATTACAGACTAATGCGGCTGCCCCTTCTGTTATCTCTTCCACTTCCAGCGGATGATGTGCCATGGTCGGCGATGCGCCTGCTGCCAGCAGAATATTGGCACAGTCATTGACGGTCACCGCATTGGTTATACAGTGAATGACCGGACGTTTCTTTTTTATCTCATGATGCAGTTCTACAATTTTTCCGGCTTCTAATTCCATATTCTAGTTCTCCAGACTGTCTTTCATTTTTGCTAACATTCCTGATTTCTTTAAAGGAATGGTAATAATCATTGCAATAATGGTTCCTCCACAGGTACTGATTAAGAATGGTACTACAAAAGTAAATAATGCAGCTGCTGTATTTCCCATTACCAGATAAGCAACCGGATAAGAAAGCATTCCACCGATAATTCCGGTTCCTACTACCTCACCGATATATGCAAATGGGAGTTTCTTTCCATATTTATAAAGGAGTCCGCCAAGAAGTGCTCCACACATACTTCCCGGAAATGCCAGTGGACTTCCCAATGCTAAAAGGTTACGGATTAAGGATGCAATAAATGCCTGGGCAAGTCCCCACCAAGGTCCTACCAGAACAGCACACAGTACGTTTACAAGATGCTGTACCGGGGCACACTTTGAGCCGAATACCGGAAATGAAAACAGGCTTCCTACGACTGCGATTGCTGCAAAAATTGCGGTTACGGTTAATTTCTTTAAGTTTGATTTGTGATTCATTTTGTCCTCTCTTCTGTTCCCATCCGAGAGGACGGGAACCTCTTAGTTTTTCTTTACTGCTTCTGCAACTTTTTCCACAATCACGCAGAGAATGACGGTAACCACCATATCCGGAAGTGTATTTCCAACCGGAGTATCAATGTGCATCAGCACACGGTAAAGCACAAATCCGATAAGCCAGACACCAAGATTACGCCACTGAAATGCCATGTCTTTTGCATTGGCTTTCTTTAAAATAAAGTAATCTGCAATCTGTACGGCAATCATCGGAGCAAAGACAGAACCGATAAGATATAAGAAATTTGTAATGTTATCCATTGGATATACAATTGCTGCAACAGTTCCGATTACCGTTACAATAATTGCTGCCCATTTCTCATTGATTTTCTCAGAAATGGATACACTGGAAACACCTGCAGAATAAGCATCCAAGAAAGTCGTTGTTACTGTTGAGAAAATGATAATCACAAGTCCTACGATACCAAATCCGGTCTTTAACATAATCTGTGCAATATCATATTCACCGGTAATAAGTGCTGCACCCATACCAATGACATACATGAAAATACTGACCAGACTGTATACAACAACGCTGACTGCGGTTGCTGCAAATGGTTTTTCTGCTTCTCTTGTATAATCACTGATTAATGGCAACCAGGAAAGTGGCATTGCTACCGCAAGCTCTACGGCTGCGCCAAAGGTAAGGCTTCCATCATCCACGATTGCCGGAATGGCTCCATTTCCAATAAAAATCACTTTAAACAATACCAGTGACAGGATAAATAATGCGGTCATTGCAATGGTATTGAGCTTTCCAAGATTGGTAAGTCCAATCAGAATCCAAAGGATAATGAGGACTCCGATAATAGCTGCCCAGAACCAGTTTGCTACCGGAATGACACCATTGGCTGCCAGTGCGCCATCATAAATCATTATGGCTGTCCATCCTACCAGCTGCAATACATTCAACGCTGCAAAAAGAAGGCTTCCCTTCTCTCCAAAGCTCATTTTTACGGTTTCCATAGCACTTCTTCGTTCTCTTGCACCAATCATCCCTGCTGCAAACATCATCAGTCCACCGATTAAGTGTCCTAATAAGATAGCTGCCATGGCTTTTCCAAATCCAAGCGGTGCAAAATAAGTTCCGGTTAAAATTTCAGCAATGGATACACCGGCTCCAAACCAGATTAATCCATTACTGAATACAGATGTCTTCTTCTCATTCATTGGTATATTCTCCTTCTATTGCAAATGCGTGATTCATCGGGCCGCTTCCCTTTCCCAGATTCAACATGGCTGCCAGTGCGCCGGATATGTAATTCTTTGCGTACTGCACGGATGTTTCCAGGCTGCGTCCCTTGGCAAGATTAGATGCTATGGCAGATGATAAGGTACAACCGGTTCCGTGGGTGTTTGGATTGTCAATTCTCTTTCCGTGGAACCATACCGGCTCTTTGTCCTTCTGCCAGAGCAAATCATTGGCATCATTTAACTGATGTCCGCCTTTTAATAACACGGCACAACCGAAGGTTTTACAAATGATTTCTGCTACTTTTTCCATATCTGCTTCTGTCTTTATCTCCATACCGGAAAGCACTTCCGCTTCCGGGATATTTGGGGTTATAACAGTTGCCAGAGGCAATAATTTAGTTTTCAATGTACCGATAGCGTCATCGCTGATGAGCTTTGCTCCGCTGGTCGCTACCATAACAGGATCCACGACTATATTTTTTGCGTGGTACGCTGTCAGTTTGTCCGCAATTGTCTCTATCAGAGCACTGGAAGAGACCATTCCGGTCTTCACTGCATCCGGATATATATCCGTAAAAATACGATCCAGCTCCTCTGCCAAAAATTCTGGAGTTACCTCCATAATGTCTGTTACGCCGGTTGTATTCTGGGCAGTAAGTGCCGTGATCGCACTCATGGCGTATACGCCATTGGCGGTCATCGTCTTAATATCTGCCTGGATGCCGGCGCCTCCACTGGAATCACTTCCAGCGATTGTTAATGCTGTGTTCATACATTTGTCTCCTTTGCATTAATTTTGTATAGCGACCTAAGGTGGTGCCCCCAATCTGCCGCTGAATTGTTCAGATGAATCATTTTCTGATACGGGCTTCGGCTTGTCCTGAAATACCATTTCTTTGACTATAAGAGGCTCTAGGATTTCCCGTAAGTATATCTTTTTTCCGGCAAACGGCGAAAAGTCGCATCCATGCTCCATTCCGCCTCGCCGGCACATCCATGATGCCGGCGTTGCCTGTTGAATAGGGGAAATCCTAGAGCCTCTAACAGCCAAAGAAATGGTATTATCAGAACAACCCGAATCCCTTATTCACAAAAATCATCATCTGCACTTTATATAAGTAAGACTTTTTTATGCCCTATCTTATTCATGATTTTTTACTACCATATTCACTTTTTGCAACAGTTCTTTCGTTCCCTCTTCGATGTCCTCACATGCGAAGATTCCACTTACAACTGCTGCTCCTGCAATTTCGCATCCTTTTAATTTCAGGATGTTATCGTGGTTGATGCCGCCAATTGCGACTACGGGGATGGTGACGCTCTGACAGATTTCCTGCAACAGGGTTAGTTCCATCGGCTTTGCATCAGTCTTGGTGCTGCTGCCAAATACGGCTCCGCTTCCTAAGTAATCTGCACCGGCTTTTTCTGCTGCTTGTGCCTGTTCTATTGTTTTCGCAGTCACTCCGATGATTTTATCTGTTCCAAGAATTTTTCTTGCACGGGTCAGCTCCATATCGGACTGCCCCACATGCACGCCATCGGCTCCTATCCTTTCTGCCAGTTCCACATTATCATTGATGATCAATGGTACCCTATAACGGTGGCAGAGTTCCAAAAGGCTTCTGCCTTCTGCTTCAAATTCCGGCTCAGATAATTCTTTTTCCCGAAGCTGCACTAAAGTAACTCCGCCCTTCAATGCTTTTTCTACCTGCTCATATAAGGTCTCTCCCTTAAGCCAGCTACGGTCGGTAATGGCATAAAGAAGAAGCTGTTCTCTTGTAATATTCATATGTGATTTCTCCTCACTACCTGCAAAAACAAAAGTGCAGGACCTCTGTAAAAAAGATTCCTGCACACTAAGTAATCGCACCTGCGTTTCGTTATCTCCCTACGTTGGCATTATCCAAATCAGGTTCTGGGTTAAAGCTTCTGCTTACTCTCAGCCCGCCTGTGCGAGCACCCCGTTTTTCAACGATTTTCATTATACACATTCCCCACAAAAAAGCAAGCTATGTTTTCCATAAAATACCTTGAAAACCACAAAAAAATGGCTTAGAATTAAATCAGCTTATTATATCATTGTGCGAAAGAGAAGGATTAAGAATATCTATGAATTATGATGAAAATGTTTTTAAAGCCAAGGCCAATATCAAAGCCCGCAGAATCTGGCTTATATTTTCCCTGCTGCTGACCGCTAACTATGGTGCCGATATGTCCAACGGTCTCTATCCATCGAAGCAGTATCTCTATTTTGTTCTGCTCTGCTGGATTCCATTTTTTATTGGAGAATTATTTCTAAAAATCAAAGGCAAAACTACTGACATCTATCGCTATATACTGGTGCTTGGTTACGGTATCTTTTATACTTATCTTTTATGTACCACAGCATCCCCAATTGCATTTACCTACATTCTGCCGGTAACCAGTCTTTTAATTATTTTTAAAGACCGGAAATTCATGTTGCAGTGCGGTATTGCAAATACTATCAGCGTAGTGATCAGTATTATTTACCGCTATATGGTATTAAGCTGCACCACTGCTACTGACGTAAAAAATTATCAGCTGCAGATATCCTGCCTGATTCTGTGCTATATCTGTTATATCATGTCCATTCGCCATTTAAATGAGGCTGACGGTGCACTGACAGACAGTATCAAGGATGATTTACATCGTGTGGTAAATACCGTAGAAAAGGTGAAAACTGCCAGCAATAACGTTATGGACGGTATCACCGTTGTCCGGGAACTGGCTAATGAAAATAAACACGGTTCTGACGTTGTCTTAAAAGGAATGAACAATCTGACCAACAACAATCAGGAATTACAGAACCGTACGACTTCTTCCCTTGATATGACAACTGACATCAATTCCCAGGTTGAGCATGTTGTATCCATGATTCACGAAATGGTATCTTTGACGGATGAATCCATTCACCACGCACAGATTAGTTCTGCCGACTTAGAGGGTCTGGTTACAACTGCCGGCACTATGTCAAAGCTTTCCAGCGAAGTAGAACAGGTTCTTACGGAATTTACTTCTGAATTTGAAAAAGTAAAATCTGAAACCGGAACCATTGATAATATTTCCGGTCAGACAAACCTTTTGGCATTAAATGCTTCCATTGAAGCTGCAAGAGCCGGAGAAGCAGGAAAAGGATTTGCTGTTGTTGCTGAAGAAATCCGTACCTTGAGCACTGAAACCAAGGCTTCTTCCAAACAGATCCAGGATGCGCTGATGCGTTTGGATGAAATCTCCGGCAAGATGACAAAATCCATTGAAGAGACCTTAAAACTTATTCAGCTTACTCTTGAGAAAGTCACACTGACAGGTGAAAACGTAAATAAAATTACCGCTGACTCATCTCAGATGGGTGAGCATATACAGGTCATTGACAATGCAATCAAAGAAGTGGAAACATCAAACCGCCAGTTAGTAGAAAATATGAAGTATATTTCTGAAATTGTCGATACCATGACACTCTGCATTCATGATTCTGATGATACCAGTCAGCGTATGGTAAGCAAATATGATGAAAGTGCTAACAATATTAACAGCATAGAAAATGAAATCCAGGCGTTGATGTGCAAGCTTGGAATCGGCGGCTTCATGGGTATTGAGGATATCAATCCTGGTATGAAAGCAACCATCCGCCTGACGGAGAACCCTGACCATGTTTTCCATGGTGAAGTTCTGAAACAGTATTCCAACCAGATTATACTTTCTCTGGAAGAAAAGATTTCTCTTCGTAACAGCAAATCCTGTTCCATCCAGATTACTGTTGGAAATGTACTATACTGCTGGGATAATGCTTCCATCCATGTAGATAAAACAACCTCTGATTTCGTCGTAGAAATCACCGGCAGTCCAAATATTTTAAACAGACGGAAATATCCTCGTGCCGACCTTTCCAATTTCTGTAATATTACAGTTAAGAACACCGGAGAAACCTTCCAGGGACGTATGGAAAATATCAGTGCCAACGGATTTGCTTTCCTTTGCGATGCACCGTTCTTTGCAGATAGCAAAGGGACTGATATTCTCTTAAATATCCTTTCCTTTGATTTACCGGATCAGGCTGCTTTGGAAGGTCATATTATCCGAAGTTCCGACGACGAAGGCATGTATATCGTCGGCTGCCAGATGCCGGAAGACAATATGGCAATTAAAGATTATGTAGAACAGTTGCTAGGATAAAAGAAAACTCATAGCAGATTCCCAGTCGGAATTTACTATGAGTTTTCTTTTTGGTCTGTATCTTGTATTTGTAATCCCCGGCTTTATTTTCCTGCTTCATTTAATGCTGCAGGATAAATGCTTCGATTTCCGATAAATCTTTGGAAATCAGCAGACGGTTAAAATCTTCTTTTGCTGCAAAGCCTGAGCTCTGCATTTCTTCGAAAAATGCTTTCAGTGGCTGATAGAAGCCATCAATATCATAAAGAATACATGGATTCTCATTGATGTGAAGACGCTGCAGGGATATGATATCCGATAACTCGTCTAAGGTTCCCGGACCACCCGGCAGTGCGATGTAAGCATCTGCTAACTCTATCATTTTCGCTTTCCGCTCCGCCATATCTTTCGTATCTATGTACTCTGTCAAAAACTGGTGTCTGCGGTTTTGGATGGATTCCACCTGTGGCAGTACACCGATTACTTTTCCACCATTGGATAATACGGAATTGGCTATGGTTCCCATCAATCCGCCCCGGGCTCCACCGTATACCAGTGTGTGTCCGTTCTCTGCAATCCACATGCCAAGGGCTACTGCACCGATGGTATATGCTTCCTTACTTCCTGCGGATGAACCGCAATATACTGCTATATTCATATGCTCTCCTCTGCTACTTTTCCTGACGTTCTACTTCCATATTTTTAGGCAATACAAGATTTAAAATAATGGCAGTAAGGAATACAACTGCTACACAGTTTTCTGCAAAGATAGAACGGATAATGCCTGGGAAGATTGCAAATAAATCCGGCAGCTGGGTAAAGCCTAATCCGATACTTAAGGACAGTGCCGATATGGTAATATTTCTCTGGGAAAATCCACATTTTCCAATCATCTGCAGTCCACTGATTACAATAGTTCCGAACATCATAATTGTACATCCGCCCAGAACTGCACTTGGCAGTGTGGCAAGTACTGCACCTACTACCGGGAAAATTCCTGCCAGGATCATAATTATGGCCCCCGTTGCAATGACAAAACGGTTTACAACCTTGGTCATGGCAATCAGACCTACATTCTGGCTGAAGGATGTAATCGGCATACAGCCAAATACCGAAGATAATGCACTGACAAATCCATCACAGGCAAGTGAGCCCGCAGTCTCTTTCTGGGTGACATCACGGTTTAAGCCGGATGATGCAAGTGCCGAGGTATCTCCAATTGTCTCGGTTGCTGACACTAAGAATATCAGGACAAATGCAATAATGGCATCTGCATGAAATTCCATTTTAAATGGCATCAGATGCGGCAGTGCCAGAAGGCTTGTATCGGAAAGTGCTGAAAAATCTACCACACCCATACACAATGCCACAATATAACCTACAATCAGTCCAAACAGTACGGATAACTGTTTGAAATAGGATTTTGCTACAATATTAAATACGATACAGCATACCAGTGTCACAGTTCCAAGTATCCAGTTGGTTGCAGATCCGAAATCTGCACTGCTGCTGCCACCACCAAAGGAATCTGCGCCTACTTCAAGCAGGGAAAATCCAATTGCTGTTACAACGGTAGCTGCTACAATCGGTGTTACCAGTTTCATCCAGTATTTGGATAAAAGTCCAAGGACACCTTCTACAATACCTCCAACAAGAACCGCTCCCATGATTGCTCCATAGCCATACTGTCCGCCAATGACACAGGCAATGGATACAAAGGTAAAGGAAATTCCCATGACAATCGGAAGTCTCGAACCGATTCTCCAGATTGGGAATAACTGAATCAGTGTTCCGATTCCGGCAATCATCATTGCACTCTGAATAATCATTGCCGTATTCTTTGCATCCATTCCGCAGGCCCCTGCCACAATCAGAATCGGTGCAATATTGGCTACAAACATAGCTAAAATATGCTGCAAGCCAAATGGAATTGCATTTAAAACCGGCACTTTGCCATCCAGCGCATAAATATTATCTACGCTGGCTTTCTGACCTGCTGCCATACCATCTTTTGTGTTTTTCCTTTCTAAAAAACTCATTTTCTTTTTTCCTCCGTTATCTGTTTCCGCAATAGCATGCTCACTATCTTTTTTATCTTATGACGGAATAAAGGGGAGGTCAACTGCTTTTTACAATTTCCAGCCTGCTGCCTGAAGCTGTGTCTTTGCCATATGCCGATAAACGCCATCCTTTGCTGTAAGTTCTTCCGGCGCACCCTCTTCGGCTACCACTCCATCTTTTAATACCACAATCTTATCTGCATCTGACACCGTACGCATGCGGTGTGCAATAATCATAACCGTCTTATCCTGAATCAACCGGGACAATGCCTCCTGAATCAGTGTTTCATTATCTACGTCTAAGGATGCGGTCGCTTCATCTAAGAATATAATCGGCGCATCCTTTAAAAATGCTCTTGCAATAGAAATTCTCTGACGTTCTCCGCCGGATAATTCGGAACCGTTTTCCCCAATCATGGTATGCCAGCCTTCCGGCAGTTTATCTGCAAATTCATCACAGTGTGCCAATTTTGCTGCCGCAATGACTTCCTCATCTGTTGCATCGGAACGTCCAATACGGATATTTTCCATAATCGTATTGTTAAAAAGTGTAACATCCTGAAAGACAATGGAATAAAGAGACATCAGTGTTTCCGGGTCAATCTTTGAAATGTCCATGCCGCCTACCGTAATCGTTCCCTTATCGATATCCCAGAATCTTGAGGCAAGTCTTGAGACCGTGGTCTTACCGCCGCCGGATGGTCCGATTAATGCTGTGACTTCGCCCTGTTTTGCGGTAAAAGTAACATCTTTCAGCACACTTTCCTTACTGTCATAGGAAAATCCCACATGTGAAAATGCAATATCATATCCGTCATATTTCATCTCGGTGCTTCCACTCTGTACCGAATGGGATAAAATTTCATCCAGCCGCTCGCACTGCACATCCACACTGATTATGGCGGCAAGGTTCTGCAGGGAAATCTGCATCGGGTCATAAAGTCTTGATACCAGTAATAAGAACATAAAGAAAGTCAGTAAATCAATACTTCCTTTCGAAAGTAAAATTCCGCCAACCAATGCTACCGTCGCAATTCCAAGCTTTAAAATCATCTGGGCACCGGATACAAAAACAGCATTTCCAAGTTCTGCCGCCACTGCATGTTTTTCTACTGCTTTAATTTTCTTCTCAAGTCCAGCCATATAATTTTCCTGCGCATCATTTGCCCATAAATCCCGGACCGTCTCTAAGCATTCCTGAATGCCATCTGTGCAGACCATTTTCAGTTTCATCTGTTTTCTGCTAAGATATCTTAAAAATTTTCTGGCACTCAGTACAATGAGGAATGATACCGGAAGTACCCACAGTGCAGCCAGTGCCATCCGCCAGTCAAAAAAGAATAAGCTGACAGCAATCATTGCGGTGGAAACACAGGCTCCAAAAAGCTCCGGAATATAGTGGGAGGATGCCGTTTCTATCGTGGCACAGTCCGCCATAATGGTGCTGGTCAAATCGGATAAATCCTTTTTGCCAAAGAAAGATAATGGAATCTTTCTTAATTTTTCTGCCAGCGTAATTCTTCGCACACCACTTTCCACATAGGTGGCAAGGAAGGTGCAGTTATACTGGATATACGTTGTCACTGCAATCAGAACCAGACAGAGAATACTTCCCACAAGGTAGAACACGCCTCTGCCGCTCAAGTTATCATTCAGATAATCCTCCACCAGAAAATACAGCAGTCCCACCGGAAACATCAACACAATATTGGAAACGGTTGCTGTCAGAAATGCCTTTATCATGTCATTTGCACCCTGCTCTGAAAGTGCATATTTATGTTGTAATTTTTCTTTCCAGCTCATATTACGCACCTACCTTCCACTGTACCGATTTGTTGTATTCTTCCCACATATGGGCATATACACCATTTTTCTGAAGTAACGTCTCATGGGTTCCCTCTTCTGCAATACTGCCATCCTTTAAAACGCAAATCCGGTCTGCGTCTACAATAGAGGACAGACGATGGGCAATCATAATTACGGTCTTGCCCTTAGACAGTCTGGAAAACGCTTCCTGCACCTTTGCTTCATTATCCGGGTCTGCAAAGGCTGTTGCTTCATCCAAAATCAGAATCGGTGCATTCTTTAACATGGCTCTTGCAATGGAAAACCGCTGGGCTTCTCCACCGGATACATAGGTTCCGCTGCTTCCGATTACTGTATCAATTCCATCTGGAAGCTTCGCAATAATATCTTCACACTGGGCTTCCTTTAACGCCTGCATGACTTCTTCTCTGGTTGCCTCCTTCTTTCCCATGCGGACATTTTCCAAAATGGAAGTTTTTAATAATTTGCTGTCCTGAAATACAAAAGACACCATATCCATTAACTGCCTGGAAGAGATTTCCTTCACATCCTTATTTCCAATCAGGATGCGTCCTTCCGTAGTATCAAAGAATCGTGCCACAAGGCTTGCCAGCGTCGTCTTTCCGCCGCCGGACGGTCCTACAAATGCCACATGCTCGCCCTCTTTGATGGCAAGATTAATCTGATGCAGTGCATCTCTTCCGGCATCTTCATAACGGAAGGATACATTTTCAAAGGTAATGGAGTTGTTCTCCGGCTCCTGTGCATGGGCAGTTTCCGGTAACGGTTTCTTTTCTAAAATACTTTCGATACGGGAAATTGCATCTGCTACAATCAGCTGATTTTCACTGGAATACATAATTTTATTCATGGTCACAGTGATAATCGGCGTAATGATAATATAGAATAAAAGATTTAATAAAAAGGTATTATCGGCTCCATTTCGTGTAAAGAAAAAGGTTGCTGCAATCAGCACTGCAAATACCGCATTGATAACGGTTGTATACACCGTCATTGGTATCCGCATTTCCTTCGTGTACGCAATCGTCCATTTTTCATATTTCCTGATAGAGGCCTGAAAGCGTTTGAATGAAAATACCGACTGTCCGAAAGTCTTTACTACCGGGATTCCACGGACATATTCCACTGCTTCGCTGGACATTTCGTCCAATGCATTCTGATATTCTTCCATCTTATCTTTCATACGCTGTCCGGTCATGGTTCCCATAATCAAAAATGCTGCCACCACAGGAATCAGGCTCAAAAGACCAAGCCGGAAATCAAATACCATAAGCAATACCAAAAGACCTGCCGGTGTTGCGATGGCTCCTGCCTGATCCGGTAACTGGTGCGCCAGATAGGTCTCTGTTGCTGCGCTGGATTCATTGACGATTTTACGGATTTTGCCGGTTCCGTCTTTATCTAAAAATCCCATTGGCAGTGTCAGGATATGCCGCATCAGGCTGGTGCGGATATTTGCCTGGACGCGGAATGCTGCCAGATGGGAACACATCAGTGCAAACACATAAACCAGCATGGATAAAATGGCAAATCCAACGGCTGCCCAGCCATATTCTTTTAAATGAGCTGCTTTGCCAAAATCCGGTGCCACAGAAAGCACTTCTTTCATAATTCTCCAGATGTAATAAAATGGTACCAAAGCCAGCCATGCGCTGACTACCGATAAAATCCAGGATGCTATAGTCAGATAACGGAATTTACCGGCATAGGCAAAAAGCTTTGATAAGGAACTTTCCTTTTTCACTTTTTCTTCTCCTCCTTTAAAAATAATTGATTCTTTCTTCTTATTGAAACGAAAACTGTTTTAAAAACTGCTCCCGGTGTGCTGCTGTCACATATTTTCACAGCCAAGTGCCACCTCACTGTTGGTATTCAGGCAGAAGAACTGACTTCTTGGATTCTGGAATGCACCTTTTTGATATTTCCATTGCATAGTGTCGTCTAATATGAATTAGGTTTAACTAACCAGCACTTTTAAGAAAAGACTGCTTCCTGCTGTTACAAGATAAGCAGTCTTACTATCTTTTACACTTCGAATTTTAAAATGGTATTCCAGCCTGCATAGTTGAATTTTTCCAGCATATGAACGTATTTCTGTGCAGTTTCTTTCTCCATCTTATGACGCACAACTTCAAACATGCTGTCAAATAATGCCCTTGTCATAATATGGATGAATTCTCCCGTCACTTCATTTTCCTCATCATTCTGAAAATGAATAACCTCCATGAACTTGTAGGTATATTCTGCCTCTACTTCTGCCAACTCTTCTACAAAATTCTGGAACTTCGTTCCATAGGACGCCTCCAGCAATAACTGAAATGCGGTAAAATTATCATAGATGTAATCCAGCATTTCATCCATTCCGGATATTACATAGTCATCCATTTCTTTCGGCTGCCGCTCCGGCTCTACTGCATGAAATTCTTCCTGCGTCTTCACAAAAAGATTCATCATATACTCTGCCACCGGTCCTACAATTGCCGCAAACAGCCCTTCTTTGTCTTTAAATCTGGAATAAATAGAACCTGTGGTTGTTCCCGCTTTCGCCGCAATGGTGCGAAGCGATGCATCGGAATAACCCTTTTCTAAAAATTCTTCCGTTGCGCAGGAAAGTATTCTTTCCGATACGCCTTCGATTGGTTTAGTCACTGATGCCTCCGTTTCATTTATAACAGTGTTATATAACACTGTTATAAATATAATTAGTTTTGGGTGAGATGTCAAGGGGTTTTTCGTTACCTTACCCTCTTAAAATACTGTATCAGTATATTCTTAATGTAATTATACCTTCTGGCATAAGAATTTTCCACCCGGAGTAACTCAAATCCATGTGCCCGGCAAATTGCATTTTTCTTCTCGTCTCTCGCCCGTACAATGGCATTTTCTTTATGTTCTTTTCCGTCTAACTCAATGGCGAGTATCGGCATGTCCTGTCCCCGGTATCCTTTTTCATATACCACAAAGTCAAATCTTCCGGTATAAAAAAGGTCGTCATAGGATTCATTTTCCTGAAATACGTGTGCAATGCTGACTTCTCTCTGCACAACGCAGCGGTTATTTGTATTCAGCACATTATCTAGTGCATGATTTAATGTGGTTAAAAATGCAGCCTCTGTCTGCGTGCTGTACGGCTTGATTCCCAATGCCCTGGAAGAAGTCTCTCTTGCTGTCACCTGCGCCTCACCGTTGGTCTGGACATAATCTACCAGCTCATAAATATCATCATCCCCAGCGGAATGCAAACGCTTCAGTTCCTTGATATCCGACAATATTACCAACTGGTCTTTTGCCCGGGAGGTTGCCACATTAATCAGTTCTTTATTATTTTTCAGCCAGTCATAAGTTCCCTGATAAGTCTGCTGGGTGATTGCCAGCGAAAAAAGCACAACATCTTTTTCATCTCCCTGAAATGCATGAACCGTTCCGCAGGGAATATTTTCCATCCCATTGTCTTTCAACGCCTTGTTAATCAGCTCTTTCTGATTGGTAAACGGAGTAATGATACCAATGCTCTTATCCGGATGTTCTTTGATAAACGAAATAATCTCTTCCACTTCCTGCGGCGCTGTATTCTTATAGTTGGTGGTATTTGCTGGAATATTCTTAAAAATCAGCGGATTAGCTTCTTTATCTGGACTATTGATAATCAGCTTGTTGTTATAATATTTTTTATTATTAAATGAAATAATTTTCTTATTGCAGCGGTAATGGTGGCTGAGCAGAATTTCCTCGCTGACTGCATCACATGCCAGATAGGTCTTATAAATGGAATTCTTTATATAATCATACTCATCTGTCACTCCATAAATCCGCTTAAGCTTCTCATTATCTATGGGATTCAGCAGAATTACCGGGCTCAACTGCTGCGGGTCACCTACTAACATAAGACTTCTGCCCCGGATAATCGGCACTAATGACATGGCAATATTTCCCTGGCTTGCCTCATCCATGATGACCATATCAAAATAAGTTCCCGGCTCACCAATCTTATGTGCCGATATGGATGTAGTTGCAATAATCGGGAAAATTCTCTGGAACTTCTTCAAATTTTCTTCCTGACGGATATAGGTATTAAACTGCTTGACTTTCTTTTCCTCATCCGGACAGTTTACAATCTCCATCAAATCCTGATTTTTCGGTTCCTTCAGACGCTGAATATATTTTGCAGACGTATAGTAGAGATATTTCTTAAACAGCTCCTCATCTTCCACTACAAGTTTCAATGCTTCTTCATCTGTAATCTCACCAATTTCTGCTAATTTTTTCCGTACCTCCTGAAGCTGAACACCCTGCAATTCTGTCTGAAAAGTCAGATGCTGATTAGTCTCTATCATTTTAAGAATCGCTTCTTCCCGCTCCTTTAATTCGATTCTCTCTTCATGTCTCTGTAAGAGCTTGGTCAGCTTCTCCGTCCTTCTCGTCTTATCATCCTTATTCTTCTCAAGGGTACTGTCAAATATGGAAATATCCTTTGTCCGCTTATACAAATCCCGAATATCGTCCAGTGCCTGCAGCACACATTTATCATTCCCAAGGCGGATAATTGGAAATGGTATCATCCCCTTATTCCGGTAAGGAATGGACTTTAATTTATCGCACACGCCATCGATGGGATGATTGTTATAAGATGCAAATAAGACCGTTTTCCCATTAAAGAAAGCAGTCACCATGGTATTTACGATGGTATTTGTTTTGCCGGTTCCCGGCGGTCCCTGGATATATGCCAGCGGATATTTCATGGCATTATGAATTGCCAGTAACTGGTCCAGATTGATTTTCCGGTCTAAAAGTGTTATCGGATAATTTTTCCTTCGGTCTACCTGTTTTAACAGTTCTCCGAAAAATGCTTTTATCGGAATGGTCACTTCATCTTTTTCATACATTTTATGAATTGCTTCATACTCCTGATGAAGATCCACCAGCAAATCCCTGCCGATTGCAATTACATATGGCATATCATCCACGCCGTTTATCTGGGGATTGGACTTCGTTATTTTATCTTTTATCAGTTCCTGATTCTTTTCAAAATCATTTAAAAGTTCATAGTCATCTGCATCTAAAAATTTCCGGATTCCAAATTTTGCTTCCGGCTTATTCTTCTCCAATGCAAACTCCATGCAGACGGTTATTTCTTCATCCTGCCTTAAGGTCTTCTTCTGCACATCCAGCCGCAGCTTTCGGTATACCAGCACATATACGCCTTTGGGCGTATGTATACTTAATACATTTATTGCCAGCTGCTTCATTTTCTTCTTGGAAGCGGCATCCTTTGCTCCATATTGAAACTTTGATACAATCTGCCTAAACTGCTCCGGTGTGAGCTTATAAGTCCCCTGCCATTCACCATCCAGATGCTCAATGAGTGCATAATCTGTTTTGTAAGGTACAGAATCCATTTTATTGCAGTCAACAAGATAATTGAGCACCTTCAGATTTGCAATATTATCAAAGATTCTCCGGTATTTTCCCTGATTATATGTAATATCATCTATCAGCTCCTGCTTTGTTTCAAAATAAGAGCCTTCTATTACTGCCGATGACAGTATGGATTCAATATAAATGTAAAGGCTCATTGTGGTATACTGCCCCAAATGCAGTCCCATTACATGCATGGATTTCCGGATAGGGTCTATCTCCATAATTCCAATCCAATATTTTGTTACTTCATCTTTTCCGTTTCTGTACTCTATACTGAGCCATTTTCTCTCATGAATGGCCCGGAAGATATCTCTGCAAATTGTGTTCATGGTTTATAATTGTTTGTTTTGTAATGTTTCGGGTCGATAGGTTGCTTTGCTTCAAGTATGGCTGAAATCTTGGTGGGTAGTTCATAGCAGGGTCTTGGGAAGCGTTTTGGAATAGAGGCGGCGGGAACTTTATATGGAAAATAAATCAGTTCTTTAGCATCAAGAATTTGTTCATAAACTATTCTTTCAGAAGTTTTATTTCATTTCTGTCAAAAAGTTTTCAACAAATATTCTTTCATCTTCTCCTTTTGAACATAATTAATTTCACTCCTGCATATGCTGCACTCCCTTTCTATCATATCTATATATTCATCTACATTCATATTTCTTGCTATAAATGCGTTTCTTACAATTCCTTTTATATCATCCTGATTTTGCACCTTATGCGACAACTCATTTATCTTAATTAAAATATATATTCCAAAAATATCCGCACGTAAATAACTTTTTTCCCTCATAAATGCTATAACAACCAATACATGCATGCCTGTTAACAAAAGACATCTAAGTGAAATCTCTAATTTTTCAGGAAAACTAGTTTGTCCTGCAAATGTTTTGTATTTCATATATTGGAGCCACTCGGCAATAGTCTGGCATTCTAATAATTCATCATGCTTTGACACTTCATTTATAATTGCTATTTGTGACGCCATATCATAATCATCTTGATATATACAATACATCACCTCATCTGAATTAGTAACACTGCTTTTTATTGTCCAAATATAAAACGCATCTAATATCCCGTCTTTACAAACAGTATTAAATAAATTTCCATTTGGACTGGCGTCAATATACTCCATCAACTTTGTATACATTTTCTTTTCAAACCGATGCCCTATGTTTGTATTTTTTATCTTCTGTATCACTGCTTCTTCATCACTTTTCATATCACCATGATAATTCCATAATACTCTTAACATCTTTATATTAAAAAATTCCCACTCAAATTGGAATCTATACAAAGAATAATACATAACAATATATGTAAATAAATATGTACAATTTTGTTTGCTTAACTGTTTTAATATTTCTTCTATATCAATTTTATTATAATAACCAATTCTATCTCTTATTATTTCTGTCAAATAGTCATTAAAATTTTCTTCATTTATGATTGTTCCAAATAAATCAATAACATCTTTTTGTTTTCTTTTCTCCTTAAATATATCGTTTACTTCCATTGTAATAAAACTTTTAAGGCACTCGTCACAATATGATGCATATAATTCTTGTCTATTACATATTTCTATATATAAGCGATGTATCAATGATTGTCTTCTTTCATCATCCATTTTTATATATATTTCTAATAATACTTCCTTCCACCCACTGGCATCAAATATACTATTATTCTCGTTCAACGACAAACTAATATACTTATTATAATTAATTTGATCATATCCTTCTAATTCAGCTCTCGAAATATTTTGTTTACATACATCCAGATAAAAATTCATAATTTTTTCTATATTTTCCTTATCTACCCGAAAATATTTTTCATCTATAATCTCTTGTAATAGAGATACTTCCTTTTTTGTATTATATATCCAATTTTTTTGATTTTTGAATTCTATATTATATTTTTTTCTCAAAGAGAATTCATGTTCTTTTTGTTTCCTATAATCTTCAAAAATAAACGAAATCAATTTGTCATATTTCTCTTGTAATCCATAATTATCATCATCTTTAATGGCATAATATAAACATCTAAAGTCTTTACGTAATAATTCTATATTTGTATATTTAATTCTATCTTTTACTGTTTTTTTCAAAAAAATTCTATTAATATCCTCCATCACAAACTCTTGCGTTTTTGCATCAGATAACATTTTTATTACTAGTACACTTTTCGTGCATTGATAAAAAATAATTACAAATAAAACAAAATATGTAATTGCAAATCCAAACCAAATAAAATTCATTATACTAATGGTTTTTATAGGAAGAACTGCCCTATAAATCGTTATAAAAGGCTTATACAAAATTTCCAATATAACTATAATGCCAAAACCTTTTTTTGATATAAAATTATTAAAAACTTTTATCTTTTTCTTTACAAAAAATTCTTTTATATTAATCCCTAAATACCTATTTATTCCTATTTCACTTCCCTGATATGACGCCACAAATTGGTAAAATGTTAGTAATATTCCATATATTGTAATTTGTCCAATTACTATGGTCAAAAAAGTTGCTTTATCAACATTTAATTTATTGTTCAAAATATATTCCCTTATTATTTGTACCCAATATTCTATTTTATCCATTGTACCTCCAATGCAATTCTAGTAGTATCTAAAACCAATTATGACTTTTTGAACTTTTTCTCTAATTGTTTTTTTCAAATTTTAAATACAAAAAAGCCCACAAAAAAGCCAACACCCTAAGCATTGTCTCTTTTGTGAACTTCTAATTTTTTTCTTATTATAATATCTGCGCTCACTTCTCATAACTCACTCTCCCAAATATGATATAGATATTATGCGACTATTTTTTACAAATTGCAACCCTTTTATCGACAAATTGTCTGATTTTTCTATCTATAAATAATATTTTTACTACTGGATTTGCCAATAAATCTCAACATGTCAAATTCTCTTGGCAAGTTCAATTGCGATATATAATTTGTCCACGTCATGGTTTGCTGCCGCCAGTCCAGTTGCATCATAAATTGCCTGATCCAGCACATCGCCCGTAACCAGAAAATCATATAAATCCCAACCATAAAAATCACAGACTGCCTGAACTCCAGCCAATTCCATCTCCACTGCAATGCATCCTTCCTTTTTCCTTGCATCAAGCTTCGCTTTAGTTTCCCGATATATTGCATCCGTTGTCCAGACTTTTCCTGCCACATTAGGAAGTCCTAAATTGTCAAATATGGATTTCACAATCTGATAATTTCTGATTTTTATATAATTTGACGGTTTTGCATAGTGATAACTCATTCCCTCTTTCCTGTAACTTTCCGTTGGAATAACAAACTTTCCAGTTGTCTTATCTCTATCCAGTGAACCTGCTGAACCAAACATAATAAACCTGCTTGCACCCGTCAGCCAATTTGCATCTATCACATCACTCCCTGCCATTGCAGAACCTATATGGCTTAAGTATGCGGCAATTTTCATATTATCTATTTCAAAAACATATACCTTTGTAATTCCATTGCAGCACTTTATTGTACCAGCCTGCTCATGTGCATATGTTTTCAGCATATAGTCAAATATCTGCTCCGAAAAAACAATAATACACTTATCACACAACTGCCTTTTCTCCCCATAAAAATCCTCCGGTCTAATTATTGCCTCTGAATTATCAAATGCCTCTGTTATCATTTTTCTGGCTCCTTAGGTCACTCTGCCTCATGATTTTTTACAAGTTTTTGTATACTCAACTAAAGTCATTTTTTCGTTTATAACTGTTTCATCGCCGACTCTGACAAATCCACATTTTTCATATAAATAGCAATTTTTTTCTTCCTGCTTAATAGTATCTAACCGCCATTCTATTGTATCAGAAGAATACACTTCAAATAATCGTTCTATTACAGCACTTGCTATTCCTTTATTTTGAAATTGTGGAATAACAAAAATAGGGGAAATCCACTTTACATTTCTCCCATTATGCCATTTGACTCTTACACCACCTACTCTCTTACCATTAAACAAAATAAAATAGAAATCCGAATTGTCTTCAATTATCTTCTGTGTTATTTTTTCAAGACTTTCTTTTGCCGGGCTTGTAATATCATCCCGATATTTTTCATATAACGCTATAAATGCTTCTACCTGCAATTTACGCAAACCTTCTGCTTCTCCACTTGTTATGAGTTCCAATTCTATTACATCATTCATTTTTTATCTCTCCTTCTTGTAAACCTATTTCCAACAGTTCTTTACAAATGCTCTTTCACCTACAAAACCTGCCACCGGCAGCTCCTTCCAGATGCCTGGTAGCATAAAAAAATCGCACTAAACCCTCAAAGTCCAGTGCGATATTTCCAATCTAAGATATAAAATGTGTTAAATCATCTCTTATATTCTGGTTTTATGCACTAGACTAAAAGACCTACAAGCCATAAACTAATGCACTAACCTTGCATATTTATAGCTGTGTACGTCCGTAATACATGTACATATAACGTCTTGAATATAAGTTCTGATTCATGTGTATGTTCTCCTTTTTTGTTGGTAAATATACCATCATTGGCAATTCATGTCAACAATATATTTTCAAATATTATTTCACCATACTCTGTTTTAGTTCCGTGCATACTACTCTGCTGTATACATAGGTACTTTCCAATTTCCATAAAATAGAGTTGCTCTAGACTCGTCCGCTTAAAGCAACTCTATTATTTCAAATTACAAGTAAATACGCATCCACTTAAGCCTCAAAACTCCGTTCTTATTGAGCCTTGTGTAATTCTTTTTTATTCATTTTTATGTATTCGCAGAGATCCTTCTTTAAAAAAGCAATCAGATTTCCCTTTGGGAATAAATACCTAATTTTCTTCATGCTTTCCACATACCAGGCTGGAACATCGCATTCCAATAGAAGCTGCTCTGTCTCTGCCGTCATACAGCTACCAAAATATTTTCCTTTGCGCACATTTTCCTTAATTTCATATATTTGCCCAAATGGATTATCACAACAATGTTCTTTTACCTTATCATAAAGATATGCATAAACATCCTCACGGTTCGTAATCAGGTTATCCAGCAGTATTCCTTTTGAAAATAACTCTTCTCCATTGCCTTTCCATACACCAGTGCCATGCAACAGACCTGATACTGCAAGCAAATCACTAAATTTAGGATTGGAAAGTGCTGCAACAATGCCATTTAAATCATCCTCACCGGTTAAACTCTTAAATTGTCCATTTTTTGCTGCATACTTTGCGTAAGATACAATTTTCTCCGGCGTAATTCTTATATTTGCTAAATCTTTAAAGCTTAAGCTTTCCGCTGGATTTTCCACTACAATTAATTTCGGATACCCAAGATACTTGTCATAATACTCTTCGAAATGCAGTGTAATACTGTCCTGCGCAGGCTTCTTTTCCCGTTCTTCCGTAAATATAATATAACGTGCCACATCCAAGGAATCCTGTGTTTCATCTTCTATAATTTTTACTTCACATATTTCTCCATAGTCTTCAAAATATTTTTTCAAACTATCTTTCACAAGTTCCATGGTATGACCAGATATGTAAATCTCATTTTCATTTCTTAACGGGTACATGTGAATAGCATCTATGTTAAAGCCATCTTTCTCAAATAATTCTCCACAAGAACACTTTTTATCCGGTAAATCCAATCCACATTTTGCCGTTGAAACGAACTCTATTTTTCTACATGCCGGACAATAATAATGTGCCGGCAGTGGATTCACATTGGTTCCACCCAAAAGCCACGCCAGAAAAGATGCGCCCATTTGAGCATCTCTTACCAGGAAAAATGCGTCCTTTTCATAAAGTTGTTCCCGTAAATATCCAAAAAAGCCCATCCATTGAAGATTCTCGCTCCGCTCTAACATGAGCTCTTCTGTTTTAAATCTGTTGGCTATATAAATTGGCGGATTTTCACCATAAAGTGTTTTCATCCTTTCTTCTGCTTTTTTTATAATATTTCTATCCATTGCAAACAAATCCTTTCTCTTATTCTTGAAAGTAATATATTTGCAAGTCAACAGCTCGTCTATTCCGACATCCAGAACATCTGCTAATTTTCTAATTACATTTATTCGTGGTTTAGAAACTCCATTTTCCCACTTTGATATCGCCTTGTCAGAAACACCGACGAGTGCACCCAATTGATACTGTGAAAGCCCGCGCTGCTCCCTTAATGCACTGATAAAATTTCCAAAACTATAGTCTCTCATGATTACCCTCCGTCACTTGCTACCATTATTCTACGCTGGTCTTTTCTTCTTTTCAATTTGTATGGGGTGAATTAAAGTAGAATTGGGAATTTGAATGATGTAAAAGCCCCTAAATGGCTGGTTGATGCCATTTAGGGGGGGGCTGGGGCTGGTTGTTATTCAAACTCTTCCCAAAGGAAGTATCATCAAATCGAAAATGCTGATTTTATGCGGCATTCCACCACATCCGTTTCATCTAATGTTACTCTTTTCATATCGTTTTCAAAAACTTTAGTAGCAAATTAGTTGCAATTATTCAATATTGCATCTACGAAATCCATGGCAGATATAATCTACTTTTACTACTAAAAACGAATAATCAAATGTGGCTTGCGGGTACTTAACTGTGCCTGCTGCCGCACCCACTATGAAAGGAGCTTTTCTATGAGCAATCAACACAAACATCCAACAATAAGTTTTAGAATCAGCGATGCTGAACGCAAGCAAATCGAAGCCCGTATCCTTGCCAGCGGCATGATGAAGAAAGATTACTTTGTCCGTTCCTGCATCTATAACCGCATCTGCGTTGTCGGCAAGAAAGAAAACATATATCCTCTTGTACAGACTATAAATGCCCTGTACCTGCAATTACTTGAAATGCAGCAGGCATTTATCGGATCTGATGCAGATACTGCTATACCTAATACACTTCCTTCTTTGGAAGCTATCAAGGATTTGCAGACCGACTACACCAATATGCTTACAGCTATTATTGACCTCTTGGATGGTGCCAAATATCTGTGGGAAGGAGACTGCAATGAATAACAATCTTAATTTTCTGTTTGGCATGTACGAGCCTACTACGGATTCCGTTATCGTAAATACCGGCGTAAACTCTGTTCTTGTTATCCGTTGTAAGGAATGTAATTCCTGTGTTATCTTCGAGAAGCCCAATGATATTGTATATCTATACCGGTTAGCAGAAGATTCACCGCTTACATATGCCAAGCTTGCGTTGAAGAACAATGGCTTGCAGGATTATGTGGATGCGATGAATGAATTTAGTTGATCTAACATTCTTATCTCACCAGTCACAAACTTCTCTTGCGATTGGTGAGAGTAATGTTATTATCATTTTATTAAATACTCCCCATAATTCTAAATCGATTAACTTTACCAGCTTTTTTAACATATGCGTCCGTTGCTGCAAGCACTTCCTGAATTTTATCTGGTATAGCTTTGCTCTTTTTTATCCCAGGTTGTACTATACAAATACTTCCACGTAATACCTTTCCCGATACTTTCAACTCTTTAATCATAGTCTTAAAGTCGCCACCTTTTTTCACTAAGCAATGTCCGGCATTGTGACGGCTCGTAAACTTTTCAATTAGCTTTCCTTTTGTCGCAAACCATGTTACAGACTTAATTGCTTGTCCAGACACTTCGTATACATCACCAACACTATTGTTATAAGAAGATGAACCCATTTTTTTTACATGATACAATTCAACAACCAACTCATTATCTGTTTCATGAATTGTAATATAGTCTGCCATCTCACCTGAACCATGGTCATAAATAATATAATTAAATTTTTTATCTGCTTCTAAGATTTTATACAATGCATCTTGAATTGATACTCTTTTATCGCTAGCATTTTTTCTGAATTCCAATTTCAAATTTGTATGATAGCTATTCCAATCGATACCCTCTATTATACTATTGTCAAACAATTCGCCTTCAAAATCACCTTCTATCACATCAATACCCGTTATTGTCATATCTTTAACAGTTTTATAAATCAACGGCTGTTCTGTGAGAAATCTGTCTATTGGTATTTCATCTTTGCCTGAACACACAATAAATGTATTTCTTAAACTTCTATATCTGGCCTTTATATCACATTCCAAATTCTCGAAAATCTCACCGACAGAAACTTCAATCGTCACCTTTTCCTTCTCGCATTTCTTCACTGTAACTATCGCATCTGTCAATCTACAATACTCATAATCACATCCATTTTTAAGATACTTAATAACAGGATCACAATTATATGTTTCTGCGGTAAAATCAGCATAAAAAATATCTTCCGGATATTCTACAAGAGCTTTGGGTTGTGGCAAAAAATCAAAATTAGTATTTGTTTTTACTTTAATCTTTTTATTCGCTATCTTTTTTCCCAAACCTTCACACCACTGAATATAATCTTTTAAATCTTTGTAAGCACTGCTCCAAACTTTTGAAGCACTACTATATCCAATAGTAACATCTCCTTCAACAACATCTATAGCTTTACAAAATGCATGTCCAGCAGAATACATTCTTCCAGAATCTTTATCTATTGCATCGCTCACATCTGAACCCGCCATTATTCTATATGATTCTCCCGATTGTGATTGCTTACTCAGCATTCCAGAATTAAAAATTTCAAAATTATTTAGTTCTCCCAACACTTTATATATTTCTGATTTTGGTATCGGCTCATAAGAATCACAAAATGACGATACCAAATCATCATACATTGCTTCAGAGTGTTTCTGCGAATATATATGTACCATATGCGTATCTTTTTGATAATGTATTATATATAAAATGTATTCAAGATTTACCTTATCACCATTCCCCATCCAAAGCGGAGAAACATATTCTAATCCAATTCCTACTACCGTGTTTTCTTGTTTGTTTCTTAATATTCTTCCTGCCACATTACAGACCTCTGGAAATTCAGCATTTATATCAAAACTCATCGAGCGATAAATTTTTACATGACAATTAGGTCTGATTGCGTGAACCGGAACACTTTCAAGAATACGCTCATCTTCCACAACATACTCTTTATAATAATTTCTATTCTGCTGTTCTCTTTTATTCTTTCCCTCGCTCATTCCAATAATCATATCCTGCCATACAGCATCTTTTGAATAAAGCAAATTGTTTTCAATTTCCAATTCTTCATTATTTACAGCTACAAATTTTGCTTTTCCTATATTCTTTGCATTTGTTCGCGCAAATCTACCGATAAACTGTAATGTACTTGCAAGAGATTTATGAGGAACATGTATTGCTGCAATTTTAAGATTAGGAAAATCATATCCCTCTCCAAGCATATCTACACACACAATACCATCCAGTTCCCCAGAATGTAGCGTTTCCAAAATATGCTTAACCTTGGAATTACTCATCGAACTATCAACTTTTGAAAGTTTCAATGAAGTATTATCCTTATATAGTTTCTCCAATTTTTCAGCACTGGCTTTAGTATCTGTACGTACCATCAGATAATGTTCGAGTCCAGCTTTCCTATCATTCAACAATACCGCTTCAGCTCTTTTAGCAAGACACAAGTCATTATCCTCTCCACTTTCCACAGGAACATATTGTATTTCACCAAAAATACCATCTTCGTATGCCTTTGAAAGTGGATAGTCATATACTATTTCACCTGACAGCTCTTTTCGATCCAACCTAAACGGTGTTGCTGTAAACAGCACATGCGTTGCCACAGATAAATTCACCAATATCTGTTGCCATGTTTTAGCTGGAGTATGATGAGCCTCATCAACTTCCACCAAATCAATATTCTCTTTCGCCCAATCAGATTCACTTAGACTGAGTGCACAACTAGGTGTAGCAACAATAACATCTGCTTGCTCTAAGTCTTTTTGATATTCATGGGTATATAAATGCTCCAGCTCAAACACTTTAGGTTTTTTCATTGATGAATTAAATACATTTGCTACGCACAATGTCCTAAGATCAGAAAAATCCTCTGCAATTTGTCCGCGAACCATTTTGCTTGGTGTAACAACCAAGACCCTCTTCTTCCGAATTAGATACGGAACTAGCATAAGAACAGCAGTCTTTCCGGCTCCAGTAGGCATAATTACAATAGCCGCATCCTTTTTGTTTATTGTAAAAAAAGATGATATTGCATGGATTGCACCTAATTGAGCATTTCGTAATCCTCTGCTTTTTTCTGAATCTATGGGATATTTTATTGTATTGTAATGAATCTCAAAATAATTCCCCATATAATTTCCTTCCCGAACTAATACGATTTTCTTATATTAGTTCATTGTACCTCTTGAAACACTATCTTTCCCTCTAATTAGAGGTTTTACAATATCGAAATAAACCGTAACAACCAAAATCAGGCACATAATTATATATATGTACCAAAAATAAAATTTCTCCATAATAACAAGCATATACCCAATAGATGTTAGAAAATAAGTAAATATTGATGTATCAAGCGAAAATTTTTCTAAACAACACATCCAGTGTGTTTTTCTGAATTTATTATTATGAATAACTTTATCTATAATTTTTATAACTGCCACAATAATTATCAAAGCTAAATAACCTAAAATAGCCACGATTTTATTTAAAAAATCCTGCTTCAAGTATATTAATGGCAATGTAATTAACGAAAGAATATAATATACTACGAACAGAATATTATTCATCAAAGGAAACACACTTTCATAATATAATGCGTTTATCGCATTCTTCCCCTCTTCTTTCTGAGCACACTGTATTTGTTCTTCTGAATATTGGCTTATACTCCACACTTCGTTTGCTTTTTTAACATCCTCCAAAATCATATTATCTCTAATTCGTCTTTGTTCATATTCTTTAAAATTATATTCTTTTTCATCCTTTTTTCTATTTACATATTCACTAACACTTGTCGCATCAATAATATCTTTTACTTTTTTGCAAATAGGCAAATTCAAAAATTGCTCCTTACTCTCATCTGCCCGCTTAAATTTATCATTCCACTTTTTAGAAACTTCTGACAATTCAATAACTTTCTCAATGGAATAATCTTCGAAATATACTATGTTCTCATCGGTATAATATTTTTTTGTATAACGTTTAAATGCATCCGCAATTTTTATAGTACATTCTGCCGGAGACTCTATAAAATCATATGACGAAACTATTTCATATACATAATCCTGCAAATAATTATAATCTGGCGGAAAATCATCTGCTACCACTTCTCCATCATCATCTTTTATTGCACATGGTTTAGGATTAATACCATTCTCTCTTAACTTATCGATATAATATTGCATAATGCAACTTGTATCTGCATTTTCTTTACTATATCTACAAACATCTCTATACGCACTCAATAACGCAAGTAACTTATTTCTTTCTTTTTTCCGAAGATATTTAACTGCATAAGAACAATTAATTTCAAAAAGAGCTTCATAATTCTTACGCGTATAATTTCTCTTTTCCAACAATTTTACAATTGGAAATATTACTGTCATCAATACACTTTCTCTATTTGCTTTGTCATAATATCTTTTTGATATTAGCAATGACGCAATTGCAGAAATGAAAATAGCTATTGCATTTTGATATAGCCAAGTGCCTATTTGTGCCCACATCTTTTTCTCCTTCCAGTATCCCATATTTACTATTGCTCATATGTTTCTCAGTCTCATCACAGTCTCAAAATTTCATCCCCAAATGAGACTGACTTGAGACTGAATTTTTCTGACAAACCCAAAAATCATTGATTTTACTGCATTTTTTTGACTTTGCTCAGTCTCATCCAGTATCAAATCTCATGAGACTTTGGTGAGACTAACTTGAGACTTGGTGAGACTAAGTGGGTTACAAAGTCCATGTTGATGTCTTTTTATCATACATCGCACCTGTAACTTTTTTAATTTTTGCATAATCCCTGAACACCGTTGCTCTTGATATGTCAAGTTCCACCATTACCTGTTCAACTGATAAATGAATATTCTCACATATCATATTGTAAATTTTTTGTTCTCTTTCAGATAATGTCTTCTGCTCTCTTGCTTCATCTGCTGCCATTTTATCCAGCGGAATGGTTATTCTAAAAACATCATCCTCAATTAATTCAGGTTTTCCACCATCTGAATAAATCGGTGTATACTTGTACAAATTTCTCACACCTGAGCCAATCGTATCTGTTCTACCAATGTTAGCAAAAAATTGCTGGATTAACGGATTTTTAGGATATGGTGTAAATTCATCACTCATAATATTTCCGTGTCGTCTTGGGATGCACCAGTTTTCTGTTTTTAGCCAGTCTTTTTCAATAATTACCTTTGCCGGAAATGCACTGGAATAATCTCTATGAACAAGTATATTTCCAATTACTTCTCTGGCAATAATTCCTCTGATACTTGTATTTACATTATCAATCAGGCAAAACTTATCTGATGTGTGTTTCGACACAAATTCCATCAAAAGGTCATATGCTTCTATCAGATTTGTCGTCACCTGTAATCTGTCATCATATCTATCCACATTTTCAACTCTGTATATTGCATCCGTAATATATCCCGGACAGCAGGAACGAATCACTTCATCTTTTCCAAACAATAGTACGCCTGCCAGATTATATCCCTGAATACCTGATGAAAAATCTTTTTCCCATAAACCTGCACTTGTAAGTATCTCTTCATCAGACATTGTAAGCCACTGGTGATCCGGATTTTTACTTTTTGCAAGATTACGCACCTTTTCCATCAAATCCATGCGCAAATCATTCTTGGTTACATATGGGAAAATCTTATGTTCCGCATATGTAGTGCTCTTTCTATTGTACATATTCTGTAACTGAATTGGTGAATCAGTAATATCCATATCACCATCTTCATTTCGATCATATATTCTGTTTCCACACTTTTCCACAGTCGCTGTCGGCGGCACATATACCCATAATAATATCTTTCCTTCATATTCAAAATCCTCAATTGAAAGATATAATGTTGGCGACATTTTATCCGGATTATTTAGCTGATTCACAAAATTTCTCTTCATATCCTTAACCATATTTTGCTTAACACCTATTGGAGTACCATCATCCTCTGCCCCCATAATAATATATCCACCATATCGATTGGAAAAGGAACACACCGTTTCATATACATCCTCCTGGATGCCATACTGACAGGATTTGTATTCTACTGTTATCTTTTCATCTTTTGAAAGCAAATCTCTCATAAATTCACTTGTCATTATATCACCTTCCAAATTAACATTTTAGCTTGCACTTTCGATCTCAAATATCATTTTCCATAAGACTTATAAAAAGACCTTTATAATTATCATAATCCTTCTGATTTAGTAATTGATATTTATCATTTGTAATTTCTATTATCTGTTCAATATTAGCTTCTTTAAATTGATTTCTATCAAATCCCAAATTCGATATTATCAACTGCGTATCGGTATCAACACTCTCAAACAAATATTTTAACAACTCTATTCTTTTCTCATTGTCTGTTTCCACATTATTCGGACTATCAAATACTATAGGAAATAAAATCGCATTTGGATTAAACTCCTTCTTTATCCTCAGCAGGTTCATGTACCAAATAATTGTCGCAATCGGCTTATTGCTTCCACCTGCTGAAATATTTGATTTTATATCCATTAATTTTTTATCAGAGATCTCCTTCAGTCCAAATCTTTGTTTATCTCTGGTCATCAACTCATAGTATCTCTGGTTAACTTGTTTCTTTGAGTCATCAAATTTTTTTCTTCTCCTTTTTTCTTTTTTCAGTTCATCTTCATATGCATTTTCTGTTGAAACCAGTTCTCCTATTTCTTTAATCAAAGAATCTCTCATTTCCATATATCCTTTATATTTTAAAACATCACTGATTTCTTCATTATAAGCTGTAAGTTTTTTTTCGTAATCATTTATCTGTTCCAATTGCTTCTGGTATTTCTTTTCTTCCAATTCGATTTTATGCTCTATGTCCGTTAATTCTTCTTCAAGACCCGCCTTTAAAAACAGAGCATCCTCTATTGAATTATAGTTATATATACGCATATCAAGATTATCCTCAATCTCTGATTGACAATATGGACATTTATGTTTAATTATTGACTTAACATCATCCTCTATCTCTTTGCTATAAGTTAATATTTCATCTATACTACTTAAAACATCTTCTTTTGCATTTCGATATTTTATGAGTCTTTTCTTACATTCACTTAATCCTGATACATAACGGGTATACTCCGCTTTATTAAGCTTTAACTCCTGCTCCAATGCCTGAAGACTAGTAGAATAGTCGGTATCTTTTACATCTATATTTATTCTTTGAACCATATTCTGATTCAATTCAATTTTCTTGCGAACTTCTTTCATATTACTTTCAATTATTTCAATTGACTTTACAAGCAAATAATATTCTTCATTATATACACCAAAATGATAATATAATACCTTATCTTTGTAGTCAGAATATTGTTGTAATGATGCAAATGATAAAAACTTACTTCCATCCATACCATCTTGATCAATGAAGTTCAATAAGTAATTGTATGCTGGTGGTGTAACTTCTATTTCACCGGAAAATTTATTTGGTAACATTACTTTAAAATCAAAAAAAACACCCAAAAACTCAGCCAATTCTGCTCTGCTATTTGTTCTAAACAACAGATGTAAATTATCTTTACGATATATCTTAAACAATCGCTGATATCTTAATATATAATATTCTTTTGTATCAACAGAAAAATCCAAAATACTTACCTTGTCATTGATATTCCATTTGTCCTCAAATATACAATCAGCACCAAGCGTATGGTATATGCTTTTCATAATTACAGATTTTCCACGTTTTGTTCCATTATCTTTACTTGACGTAATTACATTTATTCCGTCAGCAAAAGAAACATACTTCGCCTTTTTTTCTTTTATTGAAAATAGGTACAGTCCATTAACCACTAACTTATGCATAATACCCCTCCCTTACTCGTACAATTACCATTATGTATAATGAATGCCTTTCTTGAAATGTATATTCGACAGGAAATTCCTTTTTATAAACATTATCCAAAAGCAATATACTATCAACAATTTCTCCATCAAACAATTCTAAATTACCAAGTATATATTTCACTATACTCTGTTCTATTTTTATTAATACTTTATTGGTTCTCAATTCCTTTGTAACAGCAACCAACGCTGCATTCATTTTTGTACAAACAGAAAATTCAGGATAGATTTCTTTAATTTCTTGCTTTACAATCTGAATTGATTCATCAGAAATATCTATATGCTTTTCCAGTATCTTTTGAAGTTCATTCCTCGATATTCCCTTTTTCAAAATAACTTCATCATAATTTATACATCTTTGTTCATAACAAGCTTTCATTTCAATAGTGTCGGTCATAGTTTGAAACAAAACTTTTGCTCTTTTAGGTTCTTCCCCATACACATCAACAAAAAAATTTATTGTTTTTCCTAATAAACTATCATGAGGATTAAATAAATCCATTGAAGTATATAAATAGTAACAATCTGACAAGTCTACTGTTTGGACATTACATTCTTTAATCAGATATTCAGCAATTTTTCTTTTTGACACCTCGTCTATTTTATCAAAAGAAATTTCTCTATCTGTAGAATGCGTAACATTGTCAGATGTCTTTAATGGTACATTTACAACAATAGCCAATTTACTTACAATTCCATCCTCACTATCATCTGCTGTTTTTATTGCATATAATTTACCCAATATAGATTTTCCGCTCTTATCTGGTTTTGCAATTTTAGTTATAGAATATGGTTTTGCCGCATTGTTTGTTTTTATTTGAAAAAATTCTATTTTTCCATCCAGGTGAGCCTCAATATCGCACACATAGTCAAATACCATAAAAAAATCCTGATTCGTTTTATATAATTCAAACATCTTTTCAAGTCCCCACAACATTTCGTTGCGAAAACGATTTTTTGACATAGAGCCTGATAAATCATACGGTAATTTTAAATAACTATCCTCTAGCATCGGTACCTCCCTGAATTAATCCTTCAACACAATTTTTCCTTTTAAAATGTTGCTTGCATTTGTGACAAAAAATCCCTCTCAAACTTCATTTTGTGAGCAAGAGTAATTTTCTATATTGTCCAAACATAAGATTCACCATATAAAACCAACTAGCCTACAACATCTCCTCCAACGGTCGCCACCGCTCATCAGACATATCATCTACAAATTCCGTATTATTGATATACAGTTCATCATCAATATCCCGCACAAATCCCCAGTGCATGTTATATTTTTTTGCATACTCTTTAAATGCATTAAATTTGTTACCTATCTGTAAATCTATATTTTTACTGTGACCGGAAGCTTCTCCTCCCTTTGTTTCGATAATCCAATCTGTACCATCTTTCAAGTGAATAATGTAATCCGGATAAAATAGCCATTGCTTTAAAAAAGCATCCGTATACACGATAGAAAGATATTGCTGACCAGTATCACCGTTTTTATAAACCCATTCTACTGAATCATTTTTCTCACAGTAACGCTCGAATAATCTTTCCGGATGACTTCTTGTCTTATCCGTAATAAATTCATTCGTGTACTCTTTGTATGCATTCATACGCAGCAATTGACGATTCTTTACTTCACTAAACTTATATATTTCCATTTCCGGAATGTGGAACTCGGAAGTTTTTGGATGAAGTGTAAAAGACATCTGTTTACCACCCATTTGAGCTGTTACATTCTTAAAGTCCATCTTAAGCTGCTTTACATTATTAATGACAAATGCATAAAAATCCGAGTTTTCTAATTCGATGAACTTATACTTTCTCTTTTTTCCTTTACAAAACATTCTTCTTAGAATATTCTTTACCTTCTGAGATTGCATACCAGTAACCTTTTTAATCTCATCAACAGAGTGTAACAGGTAAATACCATGTGTATGTGTATTCACGGTTGTCTTAATTTTGATTTTGTCATCAGAATCACTTCGTGCAAGATCTTCTGTTGTTCTAAATATTCCCTGAAGAATTTTATTATCAATTTCATGGCTAAAGTTGTAACCGCCCGCTTCAAGATTTTCCTGGTTCGCCTTCTTATCCGAACCTAAATTATACTTTTCCTTGAAATAGGCATATACCTTCTCTAAAGTTTCTCGTTCTCCAAGACCATCAAAATCCAAATCACGCATTTCTTTAGTAATCGTAAAATCTTTTGCCTCATCTCGAAGGAAAAGTCTGCGTACCTGATATGCTTTATCAAGAGCAGATAGCAATCCCATCTTATATTGCGTATCTAATGTATAGATGTAGCAATAATCCAGAATATTGAGTCCATAATGTTTTCCTTCCGGCATCCGGCGAATTCTACCTATCGTTTGAATCTGAAAATCCTCACTGCCTCCTTCTCGTAATTTCACAAGAATCTTTGCCCTTGGACAATCCCATCCAGTAGATATTGCCTGCTTCATTAACAGAAATGCAGGTGAACCATCCAACTTAGTCAAATCATCACTGACAATCTTTTCATCACTCATCCAAATGTTGACCATACCATTATCGTAAGTATATCCCATGCTAGCCAGCTTTTCTTCCACCGCATTAATTGTTTCTGGCTGCCCCATAGGAAACTGTATCAACACAAGTGGTCTTACTTTGACGTCCAGTTTATTATATGCCTCTGCAATTTCTTTTCGTTTATTATCTGCCAAATCCAGCAAATACTCATAATCATTCAAGATTTCTTTTCGCTCATCCACACCTTCGTTGACATAAATTGCCCTAGTTATCAAACCGGCAGCAATAACATCCTCTTCACTAATTTCATAGTATTCCTGATGTGGCACTTTATTTGCGGTAGCAGAAACACGAATAATATTCTTAGCTGCAAATGCACTAATTACATCATCTGCCTTTTTCGTATTATTCAGGTGTTCTTCATCGATAATCACTACAAATTCCGTTCCATCTTTGTGGGCTTCTGCAATCTTTTCAAACAAATTCGATCTTTCACTGTCTTTTAATGCAGTATTTCCTTTTTTCGTAACAAGCTCCCAGTTGATAAAAGTAACACTTCCCGGTTCAAATCCTACCATCATAGAATACATAAGATTTCTTGTATCTATATGTGGTGCCAACTGTTCCATTCTCTCTTTGCTCTGTTCCTCCAGATTTCCTTTTCCCGGACATAACCATACAAACGCTGTATTTTTGCTTGTATTTTTTAGAAACTCATCTACATATTTGATAAGAATGATTGTTTTTCCCGCACCGGTTGGTGCCTTCACGGTAATAACCTGTTTACTTGTGGTTTCAACTGTTTTATCTATCAGATATTCCACGCATTGTGTCTGAAACTCATAATCTTTTATTTTTTCTACCATAATTCTCCTACCTCTCTCAATTCGAAATCAAAGTAGCAATTTGGAATAATCTTTGTGTTTATATTCTGCAATAACTTCTCTTGTGATGTAGACAATAATACATCTTGGTTGATAAATACCACTTCTATGTCCTTGTATTCATCAAAATGTTTTTCAAATTCATCCATCTCATCGTCATCCATAATCATAATATACTTTTGATTATCAACATTAACTCCATACTGTAACTGAATCATTTCCCTGATATGCTCAAGCAGTTCATCATAGATTTCTTCACTTGTTTTGTCTACGAAATCGGTTTTGTAATACTTCAAATTAACTGGTATTCCTTCCGAATATTGACTGTTATCTGGTCTTATACCCGTAATAACTGTTTTTACACGCTGATATGTAACATTCTCACATATATTATTCTCATTATTAGTACACAAAATAAATTGTCTGTTTCCACCATCTTTTCTATTTAATTCCATCACTGCCTGTGCAGTACTTCCAGAACCTGCAAAAAAATCTAGAATAATTGAATCATTATTTGAACTAAACTCGAATATGCTACTTAAAATATCTACATCCTTAGGATTTTGAAATGCCACTTCTCCCATTAAAGAACGTAATCTTTTTGTTGCTGCTCTTCCATCTTTATAAAATACACTATAAGGTGTTGAAGTTTCATTACTAGCTAAGTATGTTTTTTTACAAGGAACACTCGACTCATCTTTACCAAAGTGAACTAGGTTCTGAGAAATCACCTCTTCCATTCTTTCTTTTGTTGGATAAACCCAACCACGATTTGGAACCTTAACGGGTTTTCCTGTAACAGGATGAAGTACTTCGTATTTAGGTCCACCTCCTCCTGGCCACGAAATATCGGAAGGAAAATATATACCAGTTTCATCTATACAATTATAGTGTGAATGATTTCTTGCAGGATGATTTGCAGGTAAATTCTTATACCATACTTTTAATTCCAATGACATTTTCTCATAGTCAGAACCATAAGTCTTTTTTAAATATTCTGCTTCCCTATATATGTCTTCAATCCCTTGTTTTCGTTCTTTCCATACCACTTTATTTTCTTTAAGTAAACTTAATGACTTGGCATAGCACAAAATATATTCATGCGAAATAGAAACATATTTAGAGTCATTTTTTCTTCCTGCAGCCCAAATTAAATTAGCAATAAAATTTTCCGCTCCAAATACCTCATCACAAAGTATTTTTAATTGATATAACTCATTGTCATCAATTGAAATAAAAATCACGCCTTCTCTTTTCAATAGTTTTGATGCATAACGCAAACGCTCATCCATAAAAGAAATCCATTTACTATGTCTAAACAAATCTTCACTATTCACATATGTATCATCATAAATGAAATCCTTTCCTCCCGTATTATATGGCGGATCAATATATATAACATCAATCTTTCCTTTATGCGTTTTCTCCAACAGCTTAAGCGAATGCAGATTATCCCCCTCTAAGAGAAAGTTACACTGTTCGCTTTTCGGATCTCCTACAATTTCTTTTTCTTTCACTTCCGTAAACACCGGAATATGCGTCCGCATTTTTACATCCACTTCTTCTTCATGTTCTTCCCATACGAGTCCATATTTTTTCGATGTCAATTCATTCTCTATCTGATTAATCGCAATTAGTGATTCATCATCACTATGCTGTTCCTTCAATGTTTCCAAAAATTTCAACATTTTCTCTCTTTTTATCTGTGACAAATTTGCCATGATTTCCTCCTAAATCGCGTATTGTTTCTTTTCCTTTTTACTTAAACACAAATGATTCAAATGACATTTTGAACAGTTTTCTTTGTTACATTTCCGCGGTAAATTGTTGTTTCTAATGTTTGTTGCCGCATCGGTAATTTCTTTCCGAACATCATGGATTACTGTTTCCGTCACATCTTCTTTTATTCTTTTCTCTGAATCCAACTGATAGATTTCCATATAGTCTGCCTTTTCCCCAGTTAGTTCCTCATATCCTAAAGCATATATTTTTAACTGTTCTTTATTTATTGATTCCACCGCTTCCTTGTTCGCAGTTTTAAAATCAACAATTGCTATTTTATCTTTGCCATCCAAATTAATTTTCTTTACCAAATCAATTCGACCATTTACCCTGACACCATCCCCCATATCTACTTCAACATCCGATTCCGCCATATAAATATTTTCCATATCATCACAGTTATGTTCCACGTAGTTATTGATTGCTCTTGTAACACTCTTATACATATTTTCTTCCAATTTAGGAGTCGCATATGGAAAGTAAAATGACTCATCTATCATTCTCTTTACATCTTCTTTAGTCAAATCTTCTCCGTTCATCGCCGCAACATGTATATTTTTCACAATTTCATGCAAAACATTTCCATATCCAAGTGCCGGTACAATAGGCTGTTCAAATCCATAAAACATAGATAACTTAAATCGATACGGACAATCAAAATAATCCTCTAGCAAAGAAAAGTTTAACGAAATCGGCATGCTTTCCTGTTTCATATTTGGTAGATGCTCCGGATCATATTGTATGTTTCCATCATATTTTACTAAATAGGATGATTCCTTTGCTTCTTCCAAAAATGGAGAAATATATTTATCATGACCATTCACCGAACGTGTCAAATATAAATATTTCTTTGCCCTGGTTACCGCTACATAAAAAAGTTTTCTCTCCTCTTCGATATCCCCTTCGAATCTATCTGCATTTGTTATCCATGATTTATCAATCACATGCCAGATTCCTTTCCCTCCAACCCGCTGTGCTGGAAAGAAATTCCTATTGAGCTGTGGAATAAATACTGCTGCAAACTCCAATCCTTTGGACTGGTGTACGGTCATAATACTAACCGCATCTGGTTTTGCGTAGGAATTGGTCATATATCCTTCCGGATAATATTGTGATGCCGTATATTTTAGAAAAGAACAAAAGTTATTGAGTTTTGTTCTTGGTTTTTGCGTATAATTAATAATCTCATAATCCGCAATCACCTGACTAAATTTTCCGAGGTTATACATAATCACTTCTGTTTCATTTCTACCATCCTCCGTTAAGGAAATACGTCGAAGAAACTCGTGATAAATAGCCTGTATATTAAATTCAGAATATAACCTTATTTCTTTTACATCAATAGTTGCCAAATACTGCATTGCATCTGCTACCTCTTTTTTATCAAGAGGATAGTCTATCTGCAACCATCTTTCAAAAAGCTCCGTTGCAGGAATATCGCCATTTAAATAATCAAAAATTCCCTTTGCTGCGTTACATTCTTTTGTCTCAAATAAATCATTCACACCTTCTACAACAAATGGAATATCATATGCCTCCAATACTTCGGCAATCTTCCCGCTGACTTTTCTTTTTCGCAGCAATATTGCAATTTCGGAATAAGGAATACCTATTTCATGAAGTTTCATAATTCTCCGGGCTATAGATGTAAATTCATCTTCCATGTCCGAATATTCCTCATATGCTATGTCTCCTATGTCATATTTCGTATTGCAACCTGAAGTCATTGTTTTGAGCAACCGCCTGTCATTATTGACTATTATTCTTCTTGCCACGTCAACGATGCCTTCCGTACTTCGATAATCCTTATCCAATACGATGTATTTTTTTATATTGTACCTTTCCTTAAATGTAAGGATGTTTTGAGGATCACTTCCTCTAAATTGATAAATTGTCTGATCATCATCACCAACAACACAGATATTCGCACCAAATCCCTTTAATATTTCTATCAACTTTTCTTGTATAGGATTTGTGTCCTGATATTCATCAACCGTTAAATACTTCACTTTATTTTTTATAACTTCAGCAAATTCACAGTTTGTTTCAAGTTGATTTATCATCTCTCGAAGGATCAAGGAATAATCAAATTTCTTTTCTTCATACATTTTATTGCGATATTTCTCAAAAGCAATACGAGTCTTCTCATCCCACTTATCCTGCTCAAACCAGTTTTCATTCAATACACTCATAACTGAGATAAATAAAGAAGTTTCTACATACTTCTTCAACTTCAAATCCTGCATACCACATTCTTCATAGTATCTCTCTACAAATAACTTGGTTTGTATCTCATCTAATACAGTAAACTTCTGAAACTCAGGTATGTAATCTTGCAACATTCTTATGCAAAAACCATGAATTGTTCCAACATACATATGTGCGAATCCTTTTGTATGCCCTAATACAGATTTTCCATAAGCATTAATACGACCTTTTAATTCTTCCGCCGCTTTCTTTGTAAACGTAAATGCTACTATATTCTCAGGCAATACACCCGGATTTGACTTAAGAATATTCACAATTCTTCTTGTTACAACACCGGTTTTTCCAGCACCAGCACAGGCGATAATTTCTAAATCATCGTCTATTGTTTCAACCGCTTCTCTCTGTCTTTCTGAAAGACCTTCAAATATATCCATACAAAGTGCCCCTTTCTCAAAAAACGGATTTAAACCAAACTACATAACATATCTTATTAAACTGCTTATCCCATAATCCGTACTCGCTACCTGTCACCCGTTGATTCTTCTTTATCCGGAACATACTCCATAATCTCGCCATAATCCGTCCCTAATGTTTTACATATTTTATCTAAAATAGGCATAGCAACATATTCATTTTTCCCAAGCTTTGTCATGGTATTAGGTGCTATTTCTGCTTTTTTTCTCAAATCCGCTCTGCTCATTTCTTTTTCGGCTAATTTTATCCACAATCGCTTATATGATACTGCCATTGCTAATCCTCCATATAAAATTTCATTCAAACAATTCTATATCACATCATACCATATATCTAATATTTTCTCAATATTTTTTCGCACGTTCTCGCGACTTTCTATACTTCCTTCAATAGCCAATATTTCGATTTGTGAACGTAAAGTGAATTTTTAAATTCCAGTTTTGCACCGGGCATGCGGACGAAAAGTTGGACTGTGTAATGCCTGACATGTTATGAGGTACAC
>OHWE01000133.1_pt1 | contig 46727 bp, 39 predicted proteins | sample 1579661 | NCBI WGS metagenome assembly OHWE01 (sample SAMEA3882552, study PRJEB24775) | human gut metagenome | biome: human-associated habitat; feature: intestine environment; material: feces | place: Netherlands | collected 2009/2010 | reverse complement strand
TCTACCACTACCATCTTCATGTGGTCTATGTGCCTGTGGTGGAAAAGCAGATCCTGTGGTCGAAACGCTGCAAGGACAAGGCACTGGTCGGCACCGTCAAGGAGACCGTCATGCAGGTCAGCCGAAGCAAGAAGTGGGCTTCCAAGCCTCTGCTGGACGATGCCGGAAAGCCCGTGCTGCAAAAGAACGGCAAGCCAGTCCTGAAGAAGTCGTACGGCGTCCTGCAAGACGATTTCTTCAACTATATGCACAATGCTGGGTATACCGATGTGGAGCGCGGCGAGCGTGGCAGCACCGAAGAACACCTGACTGTCACTCAGTTCAAAGTCCAGCGGGAGCAGGAACGGCTGGACACCCTGACCACCCAAGCCGACCAGCAGGCACAATCGCTTGCTAAAACCAGTCAGGCCCTCTCCCAAAAGGAGAAAGAACTTGCCTCCATTCAGAAAAAGACCACGCTCACGAAAGAAGCCCTCATTCATGTGCGCGATCTGGATTATATCGGCAAGCGCACCTTCCTCGGTAACTACTCGCTGACCGAAGAAGAATTTTCCAAGCTGAAAAAGCAAGCCGACCACGGCTATATGATGGACGTGGAGAACCGCCGCTTGAAAGAAGAACTTTCCGCTGCCAAGAAAGAAGCTGCCCGTTGGAGCAGCAAGTACCACGACCTTTGGTATGATGTGAAGCCTTATCTGGATGCGCTCCACCGTGCGCCGGAGCTGGTGCGCGGCTTTCTGGAAAAGATTCTTGCTCCCAAGCAGGAGCGCACCATGAATGTGCCGCAGAAAAACCGCAAGCGTGGGCAAGATATGGAACTTTGATTTTCGGAGGATACCATTTGAACAAAAAGAAGAAGTCAAACAAATCCGGCTACCCGGATGAAGCAATCAAGACCCTTGCACGTTGCTTTTATCCCTCCATAGTTGAGTTTTTCAACAGCGAGGAAGGCCAGCGTGAATATGAGGAATGGCTGAAAGAGCAGGAAGCTCTACAAGCCTTACCTGTTGCAGCATAAAAACAGCAGGACGCTCCCGGTAATGGGAACGCCCTGCCTTACATAGATGTATCTCGCCGAGGTGTGTCCAGCTGGGCACACCTCTTATTTTTTTTTGCCCTTAATCTTCTAGCCCATGGCTCCCGGCTGCATTTTTCAAATATTCCTCCGGGTCACCGTTCAGAATCAAATCGGCATAGCTCAGCGGGTCATTGTAGATAAGGTAGTCCAATTCCGTCTGCTGTGCCATAGTCACATTCAGTGCATCCTCGACCCCGGTGCAGCCGATGGAAATTTTTCTCCCATCTTGGAGAGTCAACTCCACACACCCGGTATCCATGTTAAACTTGCAGGCTCTTTCATCGTACTTCATAATCGCATCCTCCAATTCTCGTTATCGGCTTACGGTCTATGACAAGGCATCAGAGTTTTGCGCCGTCCACGGGAGCCTTCATTGTTGTACCCGAAGAAAACGAAAAATCCGAACCCTTCTCCAATCGGAAATAGGTTCGGATTTTTCTTGTTTGGTGGGCGCGGGTGGATTCGAACCACCGAAGCTGAAAAGCAGCAGATTTACAGTCTGTCCCCATTGGCCACTCGGGAACACGCCCAGATTCTGTTCACGTCCGCTGCCGGACGACTTGTTTATTTTAGCAGAGTGAGGCGGATTTGTCAACTGTTTTTTCGTATTTTTTCAGCTTGTTTTTCAAGGCTCAGCGTTCAAGGTGCTTGCGGCGCTCATAGTCGTGCAGAGCGGCGATGGCCTCGCCGGAAAGCGGGTAGAGCGCGATGAGGTTGAAGATGGTCATCAGGCCGATCCCGACATCGCCGAGGTCCCATACCACCGTGTAGGCCTCCATGCCGCCGATCAGCAGCATGACCAGCGCCAGCAGCTTGTACAGCGTCTGCCAGAGCCAGCGGTCGCCGAAGAGGTAGGCCACATTGGAGCGGGCATAGAACAGGATGCCGAGGAAGGTGGAAAAACTGAACAGCGCCAGCGTGACCGCGATGAAGATGACGCCGAAACTGCCCAAGTGGTACTGCACCGCCGCTTGGAGCAGATCCATGCCGGTCAGGCCCGCCGTGACGGATGCCGGGGCGAGAAGCATGACGAAGGCCGTACAGCTGCAGATCACGATGGTGTCGATGAGGACGCCCAGCGCCTGCACCAGCCCCATCTTGACCGGGTCATCGCAGGAAGCGGCTGCCGCTGCGCAGGGGGCCGAACCGCTGCCCGCTTCGTTGGAGAAAAGGCCGCGCTTGATGCCGTTCATCAGCACGGCACCGAAGCCGCCCGCAGCCGCTTGCCGCAGACCGAAGGCTTCGGAGAAGATCCGGCCCAGCACCGCCGGGACATGGGTGATGTTGGCCGCGATGACGAAGAGGGTCATAACAAAATAGCAGACCGCCATGATCGGCACGATGACGTCCAGACTTTTGACGGTAGCATTCTTGCGCAGGACGATGACCGCCGCCAGCGCCACCAGCGCGACGGTGGTAACGATGGGCGGGATCTGGAACGCATTTTGGAAGGCGGAGCTGACCGAATTCGAGATGACCTGACTGATGCCGCACCAGCAGATGAGGCCCGCCAGCGCGAACAGCACGGCCACCACCGAGCGGCGCAGCTTTTTCCCCCGCTTGCGCTCGGCGAGGACGTGGATATAATAGGCCGGACCACCGCGCTGGCCGCCATACAGCGGGTCAGGCTGCCGATACTTCTGGGCCAAGGTGGACTCTACAAAGGAGGTGGAGGCCCCCAGCAGGGCCGTGACCCACATCCAGAAGACCGCTCCGGCACCGCCCGCTGAAACCGCCGCCACGACGCCCACCAGATTGCCCATGCCCACGCGGGTGGCCGTGGAGACCACGAGGGTCTGGAAGGACGAGAGGCTTTCCCTATTCTGGTTTTTCTCGCAGACGGCGGAGATCATATCCCGGAACAGGCGGACCGGCAGCAGCCGGGTGCGCAGGGTGAAGAACACCCCCGCCGTGAGCAGCAGCACCACCATCAGCGAGATCCCCACGCCGCCCGCGATGGGCAGCACGAACCAATCGCCCCAGAGAAAACGGTAGACCACTTCGATCAGATGAACCAAATTCGGATTCCTCCTATGATTTTTTACTTCATTATAATACAGCGGTTCAGGTTTGTAAATCAGAAAAAGCAAACAGCCCGGCGGCCAGCCGGGCTGTTTGCTTGATATATGGAAGGAGAATGGGTGATTGCGTAGAAAATGCTCGTTGGGTTTCCCAGTCGGGAAACGGAAGCAGCGCCCTCTTGCGGTGCCCTGCATCCGCTTCGGCCCTTGAGCGGGCCTCGCGTCTTGCAGACCGCTGCGCCAAAAATTTCTCCCTGTTTCGGCCACTGGCCGCGGTCGAAATTTTAGCCTTTCACGCCACCCAGCGCCACGCCGCGGACGATGAACTTCGAGAGCAGCAGGTAGACGATGATGACGGGCAGGATCGCGATGGCGACCATCATGTAAACTTTGCCCATATCGAACTTCAGGAAGTCCGCGCTGCGCAGCTGTGCGATCAGGATTGGCAGGGTCTTTTTGTCGGCGGAGTCCAGAACCAGAGCGGGGATGAAGTAGTTGTTCCAGCTGGACACGAAGGCGAAAATGGCTTGAACGGCCAGCGCCGGCTTCATGATGGGGAGCACGATCTTGTTGAAGGTGTAGAACTCACCGGCACCGTCGATGCGGGCCGCTTCCACGATCTCCATCGGCAGACTTGCGTCGAGGTACTGCTTCATGAAGAAGAAGACCGCCGGTGCTGCGATGCTGGGGATGATGAGGGGCAGGAAGGAGTTCTTCAGGCCCATCTTGGTGATGAGCTGCAGGAAACCCAGTGCGGAGACCTGCGTGGGCATCGTCATGATGAGCAGGATGATGGCGAAAGCGGCTTTCTTGAACCGGAAGTTATAGGCGTAGATGCCGTAAGCCGTCAGGGCTGAGAAATACACGCTGAGGGCCGCCGAGCAAGCCGAGACGATGAGGCTGTTGCGCACACCGGTCAGCACCGGGATGTTCGCGTCGTTCAGCACGTTTTTCAGGTTGGTCATCAGGGATCTGCCCGGAAGCAGCGAGAAGCCTTTCTGGATCTCGAAGTGGGTGCGGGTGGAATTGACGATCAGCACGTAGAAGAAGAACAGGCACAGAAAGCTGATGAGGACCAGTGCGATATAGCAGCCGGTACGGCGGGCAGCCAGTGTGGCTTTTTCCGACTTTGTCTTAGCAGTGTTTGCCATTACTTCTTTCCTCCCTTCAAAGCCTTGCGCTCCGCTTTGCTGCGACCGTCGTCTTCCTTGGTCAGGCTCATGTAAACGATGACGCACAGCACTGCGCAGACGAGGAACAGCACCACGGAAACGGCACCGGCCATGCCGTAGTTCTTACTGAACAGATGGTTGTTCAGGTACATGATCATGGTGGTGGAGGTACGGTCCGGGCCGCCCTTGCCGTTGGTCAGGATCTGCGGCACATCGAACATCTGCAAGCCGCCGATCATCGAGGTGATCATGACGTAGACGAGGATGGGACGGATGAGGGGGATGGTGATCTTCCAGAACATCTGATTCGGGGTGCAGCCATCCAGCTCGGCAGCCTCATACAGGGTGGGATCCACGCCCATGATGGCGGCCATCAGCATGATGGTGGTGTTGCCGAACCACATCAGGAAGTTCATCAGGCCGATCAGCCCGCGGTTGCCCCAGACGGTGTTCAGGAAGCTGAACGGCTGCTTCAGGATGCCCATGCCGACCAGCACCGCATTGACGGGGCCGTTGTCAGAGAAGAGGGCAAAAAACAGCATGGCGAAAGCCGAGGCCATGATCAGGTTCGGCATGTAGATGACCGTCTTGAAGAAGGTCTGGCCCTTCAGCTTCAGGCGAAGGTCGGTGAACCACGCCGCCAGCAGCAGGGAGACTGCGATCTGCGGGATGAACCCGATGATCCAGAGCAGCAGGGTGTTGCCGAAATACTTCGGCAGGTCTGTTGCAAAGAGGGTCACGTAATTCTTCAAGCCCACGAAACTGGGTCCGATGACCTTCAGGCCGCTGCGGTAATATTCAAAGAAGCTGTAATAAATGGTGGATGCCAGAGGGATCAGCTGAAATACCGCGAAGATGATGAAGAACGGCGCAATGAAGATGTAGCCCCATTTCGCGTAGCTGATCGACCCTTTCTTATTCGTTTTTTCTCCCATGTGACTGCCTCCTGACGGTTTTTCAGGAAAAAAAGGGGCGGGCGAGACACAGCGTCCGGCCCGCCCCCTTTATTTCAGTTGTTTATGAGGTCGTCCCAACTCTTATGCGGGCCAGACAACATCGGTCAGCTCAGGATACTTCTCCTTGATGGCAGTCTCGAAGTTTGCCTTTGCGGTGTCCTCATCGACGTTACCGGTGAAGTAATCCTTGAAGGCGTTCTGGAAGCTCTCGTTCAGGCCCTGATCGTAAGGACCGGCGTTGGACATATCGATCTTGGTTGCAGCTTCTGCAAACAGAGCGATGTGGTTCTGGCCGCCGAGGAAGTCGGACTTATAATCGCTGTTGGCGATCTCGTTCATGGCCTTCTCGTTGTTGGTGTAGTCCTGCGTGTCAAGAGTGATCTGCTTCATGATGGCTTCATCGCAGGTCAGCTTCTGCATGACGTCCTTGATGGTCTCGATGTTATCGGAACCTGCTGCGCCGCAGATCCAAGTGCCGCCCCAGTAATAGGGCTGAGGGCCTTCGCAGACTGCGTAGTCGCCGTAGATGCCGTTGCCGACTTCTTCCTTGCCGCCCTCGGCGGTAGGCGTTGCCAGAGAGTTGCCCAGCAGGGTGAAGTTGATGCCCCAAGTGGAGTAGAAGAAGCCGAAGACCTTACCGGTGGGGCCCTGATCGGATGCCCACTGAGAGTCCCACAGGCTCGACTGGTTGTTGTAGCCCTTGTCGGTGTACTCCTTGGTCTGATCGACCCACTTCATGATGTTCTCATCGACGGTGACGGTGGTGCCGCTGACCCAAGGTGCTGCGACATTGTTGGAGAAGGTGCGGTATGCGTCATCGAAGCCGGACAGCATCTTGTAGCCCTTTGCGGCTGCCTGTGCGGCGACATCGTTGAACTTATCCCAGTCGGACAGGTAGGTCTGCACTTCGGTGGGATCATCGGTGCCCAGAACATCCTTAGCGATGCTGCGGCGGTATGCGAACAGGCCCGGCGTTGCCTGCCAAGTGGTGCCGCGCTGGCTGCCATCGACGGTAACGATGTCCTTGGTGTACTGATACTGGCCAGCCAGATCGGAATCGGTCAGGCCGATGTCCTTCTTCACATCCAGAACGTAATCGGAATCGACGTACTTCAGGGCGTAGTCGGCCTCGATCAGGAAGATATCAATCTTATCATCATCGGCTGCGGAGTCCTGATTCAGCAGGGCCTCGTCCAGCTTGTTCTGATAGTTGTTGTTCTCGTTGGCGTTGATGGTCCACTTGACGACGGTGCCATCCTTCAGGGTGGTGGTGGACTTATCCGCGGCGACCTCGGAGACTTCGGGATAATAGTCGTTGAAGCGGCCTTGGAACTCATCGTTCCAGCACCAGATGTTCAGGACCTTGCCCTCAGCGGCTGCGGACTCAGAAGTTGCAGCAGAAGAAGCGGCGGTGGAGGATGCGGTGGAGCCTGCGGTAGAAGAAGAGCTGCCGCCGCATGCGGAGAGCGCTGCGGTCACTGCGACTGCACCAGAAGCCAACAGGAAATTACGACGCGAAATCTTTCTCATAATGAAAAACCTCCTTCAATGGTTTTCTCGTTCATCCTAAATCCATTTTTTCTAAACTCCGGTCCGCCCGGAGCTTGGGAACTAAATTTGGGGCGGCCGGCCTACCGAGCTGCCATCCAGCAGCTTGCCGGTCACAAGGAGCTGTTCGGCCAGCGTCACACGCGGGTGCTCGACCATCTGCACCAGCTTATCCGCTGCGGTGCGTCCCAGCATCATGGTGTTCTGCTGGTAGGTCACCAGCTTGGGGCTCATGACGCGGGAGAGGTAGATGCCGTCGTAGCCCATCACGGAGATGTCCTGCGGGATGTGCAGCCCTGCCTGCTGGATGGCGTTGTAGCCGCCCATGGCGGAGAAGTCATCCGGGAAGATGATGCAGGTGGGCCGCTGCGGCAGAGCCAGCAGAGCTTTGGTCTCCTGTGCGCAGCGGGCGGCGTCGTGGTAGATGCCCTCCCGCACATACGCATCGGGAACTTCCAGCCCCAGCTCATCGCAGCTCTTGTAGAAGCCCGCGAGGCGGTTCTCGGTGACGGCGGTGCGCTCGCCGTGGATAAAAGCGATGCGGCGGTGGCCTTGGGCGTATGCCGTCCGAACCAGAGCCGACAGGCCCATAACGTTATCGGACAGGACCGCCATCCGGTTGTTGAACACATGGTCGATGGTGACGACCGGCACATCGCTGTTCACCAGCTCGATGACCTGCGGATCGTTGAAGTCCACACAGGCGATCACGGCTCCATCCACCCCGCGGTAGTGGCAATGCTCTAGGTAGGTCATCGTCCTGCCGCCGAGGTTGCGGTTGATAAAAGTGATATCGTAGCCCAATTGTTCGACCCGGACTTTGAAGCTGTCCAGCACAGCGGAGAAATACTCGTGTGCCAAGCCGCTCTGCTGTTCGTCCACGAACAGGACGCCGATGTTGTAAGTACGGTTGGTCTTCATGGAGCGGGCCGCCATGTTTGGCACATAGCCCATCCGGCGGGCCGCCTCCCGGACACGGGCGCGGGTGGCTTCGGAGATATCGGGCTGGCCGTTGAGCGCCTTGCTCACCGTTGCCACCGAGACCCCGCATTCCTGCGCCAGATCTTTCAGGGATGACATTTCGTCGTCCTCCTCTCAGGAACCGGTTGGCTCTGAACGAATCCTAAATCGTTTTCGCAATTTCAATATAGCGCATTCCGTACCAAAAATCAAGTTCAAAATCAAAAGTTTTGTGCTAAACAGAGTCATTTTGGCGGTTTGCTCGATTATGCCGGGGCCAAATTATGCAGTTTGCTCCATTTTCGGTCAGTTTCGCTATTTTTCGAATGGAATTTCGTTCCGGTGTTTCGTCAATGGGCGAAGCAAAGGCTGGATTTCTATAATTACTTTATATATGGGAAATTTCTTTCCCGATTTGCTGCTTTGGGCGGTTTTTGCTTCGGCTCCCTCTCCATCGGATTTTTGCCGCCCCTCCCGCTTTATGAGAAAAAAATGCGTTGCTTCCTTCAAAATAATTACAAAATTCTTACAAGCCGACCAAAGAGAGTGTTTCGTCGGGTGTGTTGTATATTTCATAAACCCCCTTGCATTTCGGCGCGGAATCGACTATGCTTAAAGCAGCGTAATCGTTCTCTTTCTCTTTGCGGCGCGTTCTCAATCGTTTTCGCTTTTCTGATGGTTGCAGCGCGTTTCCTGTTTTCAGCAAAGGAGGAACAGATCTTATGAAATTCGGACATTTTGATGATGCACACCGGGAATACGTGATCGACACCCCGCGCACGCCCCTGCCGTGGATCAACTATCTGGGCAGCGAGGACTTCTTCAGCCTCGTGTCCAACACCGGCGGCGGCTACAGCTTTTATCGGGATGCTCGGCTGCGCCGCATCACCCGCTACCGCTACAACAACTCCCCGCTGGATATGGACGGCCACCGCATCTACATCAACGACGGCGGCACGATCTGGAACCCCGGCTGGCAGCCCACCAAGACGGAGCTGGATTCCTACAGTTGCCGCCACGGCCTCGGCTACACCATCCTGACCGGTGAGAAGAACGGCATCCGCGCCCAGCAGGAGCTGTTCGTGCCCCGCGGCGATGCGTGCGAGATCGACCGCCTGACGCTGGAGAACAAGACGGACGCCCCCCGCACGCTGGATGTGTTCAGCTATGTGGAGTTCTGCCTGTGGGATGCCATGGACGACAGCTCCAACTTCCAGCGCAACTTCTCCACCGGCGAGGTGGAGGTGGTGGGCAGCGCCATCTACCATAAGACCGAGTACCGCGAGCGCCGCGACCACTACGCTGTGTTCTGGGCCAACACTCCGGTCACCAGCTTCGACACCAGCCGCGACGCTTTCTGCGGCGTGTACGGCGGCCCGGCAGAACCCGAAGCCGTCAAGGCAGGGCACTGCTCCAACAGCGTGGCCCACGGCTGGGCCCCCGTCGGCGCCCACCACTTTCATCTCACGCTGGAAGCTGGGGAGACGAAGACCATCCTCTTCGGGCTGGGCTACATCGAGAACCCGGTGGCCGAAAAGTTCACCGCCCCCGGCGTCATCAACAAGGCCCGCGCCGAGGCCATGATGGCCCGCTACGCCACCGACGCGCAGGTGGACGAGGCCCGCAAAGCGCTGGCCGCCCACTGGGACGACCTGCTGTCCGCTCTGCAGCTGGACTCCGGCGACGAAAAGCTGGACCGGATGGTGAACCTGTGGCACCAGTATCAGTGCATGGTCACCTTCAACATGAGCCGCTCGGCCAGCTACTACGAGAGCGGCATCGGCCGCGGCATGGGCTTCCGCGATTCCTGCCAAGACCTGCTGGGCTTCGTGCACATGATCCCCGAACGCGCCCGCAGCCGCATCCTCGATATCGCTGCCACCCAGTTTGAGGACGGCAGCGCCTACCACCAGTACCAGCCCCTGACCAAAAAGGGCAACCGGGACGTGGGCACCGGCTTCAACGATGACCCGCTGTGGCTGATCGCGGGCACCGCCGCTTATCTGCGCGAAACCGGCGACTACAGCATCCTCGACGAGTCCGTGGCCTTTGACAACGACGAGAGCAAGGCTCAGCCGCTGATGGAGCATCTGCGCCGCAGCTTCAACTTCACCCGCACCCACCTCGGCCCCCACGGTCTGCCCCTCATCGGCCGCGCCGACTGGAACGACTGCCTGAACCTGAACTGCTTCTCTGAGCATCCGGGCGAGAGCTTCCAGATCACCGGCCCCAGCGAAGGCCCTGTGGCGGAGAGCGTTTTCATCGCCGGTATGTTCGTCAAATACGGTAAGGAATACGCCGACCTGTGCGGCCACCGGGGCCTCCCGGACGAAGCCGCCGAGGCCCGCGCCGCCATTGCGCAGGTGGAACAGGCCGCGCTGACCGCCGGCTGGGACGGTGCATGGTTCCGCCGCGCCTACGACGCCTTCGGCAAGCCCGTCGGCAGCAAGGAATGCGACGAGGGCCAGATCTTCATCGAGCCGCAGGGCATGTGCGTCATGGCGGGTATCGGCAAGGAGACCGGTCAGGCGGAACAGGCCCTCAAGAGCGTGGAAGAGCGGCTGGATACCAAGTACGGCGTGGTGCTGCTGCAGCCCGCCTACACCACCTACCGCCTCAACCTTGGTGAGATCTCCAGCTATCCTCCGGGATACAAGGAGAACGCGGGCATCTTCTGCCACAACAACCCGTGGATCAGCTGCGCCGAGACTGTCCTCGGCCACGGCGACCGGGCCTTTGAGGTCTACAAGAAGACCTGCCCCGCCTACATCGAGGACATCTCCGACATCCACCGCACCGAACCCTACGTCTACAGCCAGATGGTCGCGGGCAAGGACGCCCCCACCTTCGGCGAGGCGAAGAACAGTTGGCTGACCGGCACCGCTGCGTGGACCTTCTGCAACGTGAGCCAGTACATCCTCGGCGTGCAGCCCACGCTGGACGGCCTGAAGATCGACCCCTGCATCCCCCACACTCTGCCCGGCTTCACGGTCACCCGCCGGTATCGCGGTGCCGTGTACCACATCCGGGTCGAGAACCCCGCTGCCGTGCAGAAGGGCGTGAAGTGCGTCACCGTCAACGGCAAGACCATTGAGGGCAATGTCCTGCCCCTCGCCCCTGCCGGAGAGACCGTGGAGGTCACCGTCGTGATGGGGTAAGCGCACCCACCGGAACCTGAAAGGATTGAATCCCCGACGAGATGCAAAAACGACCAGAACCTCAAAATGGTTCTGGTCGTTTTTTATATGTCATACTGTTTGTAAAGCGTCTCCCATACGCTTTCGTGGTCTGCCCACTGCGTGTTGGGATCTGCCGCCTGCTGTTTTGCTTTGGCCAGCTCTTCGGCAACATACCGCTGGTGCAGGAACTCCTCGTACTTGGCATAGTCCTCGTTCAAAAAATGCTCTGCTTGTTTCAGTACGTCACGGGTTGAATCGAACGTCAGTTTTTCCAGCGCTTCTTCAAAGGGAAGCCACTCTATTTCCCTGACCTCGTCCTCTTGAACCATTACCCTTGTACTGTCCGCACACGCCAAAAAGAAAACTACCGTTTTTGAACAATCCCTATAGGGGCTATACTCTATCGTTTGTCGGAATCCTTCTACAAACTTCACCTCAAGGCCGGTTTCCTCCCGAATCTCTCGCGTGGCGGTTTGATGTTCGGACTCGTTTTCCTCAACATGGCCCTTGCAAAAGGAAGTATGGCCTTTCTGCATGATTTCAACAAGGTAAAGCCGTTTTCCATTTACTACAGTATAGATCACCGCACCACAGCTTTTTTCGTAGTTCATTCAAATAAGCTCCTTGTAAAAATCCTGACCACCGACTTGTACCCGGTATTCTTCTCCCGACTTGTGACCAGCGGTGACACAAATTCTCAAAACGTCAGCCGCATCTGGTGCCACACGACGTTGCCGTGGGTGGATTTATCGGACACGCCCTCGTCGCGGAAGCCGAATTGGGCGTAGTACGGAAGGAGGCGCTCCTTGCAGGTCAGCACCAGCCCTTTGCGGTGCTGCTGTCTGGCGTCGTCGATAGCGCGGCGGAGCAGCTGCCCGGCATAGCCGTGCTTGCGGTATTCCGGCAGGGTGTTGACCCCAAAGATCATCTGCCACGCGCCGTCCTCGTTGTGCATGGCGGCATTCTCGTACATCTCATCGGTCAGGTCGGCTTCGTCCGTCACGAAACCGTCCACGAAGGAGATCAGCTTGTCCCCCTCGTACAGGAGCCAGAAATGGTTCCCGTAGTACCGGACCCGCTCGACGAACTCCTGCGCAGTGGCAGCTTCCGCCGGTGGGAAGCACTCTGCCTCAACGGCGGTCAGCGCCGCGATATCCTCTGTTCCTGCGGTTCGAATCTCCATAATGTTCCTCCAAAGCTTTTATTATTCCTCTTCGTCCAGCGCCCAGTGGTAGGAGCAGCGGACGGCCTTGTTCCAGCCCTTGATCCGCTTGGCCCGCTCCTCGGCGGTGATCTGCGGCAAGAAAGTGCGATCCACCGACCAATTCTTCACGACCTCGTCCGTGGAGCTCCAATAGCCCACGGCAAGGCCCGCAAGGTAGGCCGCGCCAAGAGCCGTGGTCTCCACGCAGCAGGGACGCTCCACGGGCAGATTACTGATGTCGGCCATGGTCTGCATCAGGTAGTTGTTGGCGCACGCGCCGCCGTCCACTTTGAGAGCCTTCATGGCGATGCCGGAGTCGGCCTCCATGGCGTGCAGGACATCGTTGACCTGATAGCACAGGCTGTCCAGCGTGGCGCGGATGATGTGGTTTTTGTTGCAGCCACGGGTCAGGCCCACGATGGTGCCGCGGGCGTACTGATCCCAGTGGGGCGCGCCGAGGCCCGTGAAGGCGGGCACGACGTAGCAACCGTTGGTGTCCTTGACCTTCTGGGCCATGTACTCGGAGTCGCGGGCGTCTTCCAGCAGCCGCAGCTCGTCCCGCAGCCACTGGATCGCGGCACCGGCCACGAAGATCGAACCTTCCAGCGCATAATTCACGCTGCCGTTGCCGCCGCACGCGATGGTGGTGACGAGGCCGTTCTGCGAGATGACCGGCGTTTTGCCGGTGTTCATCAAAAGAAAGCCACCGGTGCCAAAGGTGTTCTTCGCTTCGCCCGCCGAAAAGCAGGTCTGGCCGAAGAGAGCGGCCTGCTGGTCGCCCGCCGCGCCTGCAATTTTGATGCCCGCGCCGAAGTGCATAGGGTCGGCCTCAGCGTAGAAACAACTGGAGGGCATGGGCGTGGGCAGCATTTGGCGCGGGATGTTCAGCTCCCGCAGAATCTCCTCATCCCACTCCAGCGTGTGAATGTTGAAGAGCATGGTGCGGCTGGCGTTGGTGTAATCGGTGACGTGGACCCGGCCGCAGGTCAGCTTCCAGATGAGCCACGTTTCCACAGTGCCGAAGAGCAGCCGCCCGGCTTCGGCCTTGGCGCGGGCACCGGGGACGTTGTCGAGGATCCACTTCAGCTTGGTGGCCGAGAAGTAGGCGTCGATGACGAGGCCGGTCTTTTCCCGGAATTTTTCGGTCAGGCCGCGGGCCTTCAGCTCGTCGCAGTAGGCGCTGGTGCGGCGGCACTGCCAGACGATCGCATGGTAGACCGGCTCACCGGTCTCCTTGTCCCAGACGATCGTAGTCTCGCGCTGGTTGGTGATGCCGATGGCCGCGATATCCGCCGCGCCGGCCCCGATCTGGTTCATGGCCGAAAGGGCCACGCCCAGCTGGGTGGTCCAGATCTCGTTGGCGTCATGCTCCACCCAGCCGGGCTTCGGGAAATACTGGGTGAACTCCTTCTGGGCCACGCTGCACATCTCGCCCGCTTGGTTGAACAGGATACAGCGGTTTGAGGTAGTCCCGGCATCCAGTGCCATGATATACTTCATAAAAACGTTCCTTTCTTACACCAGACTGCGGCAGATGCCCACCGCCAGCCCTTCCACGGCCATCTCCTCCAACTGGGTGCCCGTGTAGACCATGGGCGGGCAGACAGCGGGATTTTCCGCGATGAGCTGAACGACGTCGCCGCTGCGGTAGAAGTGCTTGAGGGTGGCTTCGTCCCCGATGCGGACGGCCGCGATCTGGCCGGACTCCACCTCCGGCTGGCGGCGGATGCAGACGATATCACCGTCGCAGATGCGGGGGGCCATGCTGTCGCCGTGGCACTCAAGGGCAAAATCTGCCCGCCACGTCGCCGGGACGCCGATGTACTCCTTGATGTTCTCCTCCGCCAGAATGGGGGTGCCGCAGGCGATGGAACCCACCAGCGGCACATTGGTCATCTGGGGCAGCGGCTCGAACCCCGCCGGGATGGTGCCGGGCGCTTCGACGCCGGTGATGGGCACATCGTACCCCATCAGCCACGATACCGAGACGCCCAGCGCCCCGGCAAGGGCGTACACAGCCTCCTGCTTGCCTTCCCAGTCGCCTTTGAGATACCGCGAAATGCTCGATTTGGAGACGCCCGACCGGATCGAGAGTTCCGTCTGCGTCATGCTCTTCCGGTCCAGCCCGATCCGCAGCCGCTTGGAAAAACTTTCGACCTTTTCTGCCATAATGGTTCCCATCCTTTCTGTTGCTTCTGCGTTTATTATAGCGCACTCATTGAGGGAATGCAATGTTTTTTTCTATAAAATGGCGAAATCTCAAATTTTTGCTTGACAACTGTGCGTTGTTGCAGTATACTGGCATCACAATCGTTGAGGTTTAGCAATCGGAGGCGGGACTGCAGGGCCTGATGCCGCTGGCTCTGCACAGCACCGCCTCCCTGCGCGATCCCACGGCGGCGCTGCGCAAGCCAAATTTTTATGGCAGCTTTTCCGACGCATCCGATCTTTTTTGCAGCGTTCCGTTTTCGCAAAGCCAAGGGCTGCGGTGCCATGTGTGCCGCAGTCCTTGGCTTTAACGAACCCCCGTCTGCTGTGTGAAAACAGAGCCGACGGGGGTCGTTTGCTGTACGGCCCCTATTTTTAAAGGAAGCAACCTGTGTCAGAATTGTAAAATATAAAACTTTTTAACTATTTGTCTTGACTTATCCAACGATTTCGTTATAATGGTCGTGTTCGCAAGAAACATCAATGTTTTTAGATAATAAAATTTATCAATCAAAAAGGAGAACACTACCATGACGTTTGAAGAAATGAAGAAGATCGTTGTCGATACCCTGAACTGCGAAGAGGACAAGGTGACCATGGAGGCCAGCCTGACCGAGGACCTCGAAGCCGACAGCTTGGACGCGGTGGAGCTGAACATGGCTCTGGAAGACGCCTGTGGAGTGTCCATCCCCGACGAGGAGCTGGCAAACCTCAAGACCGTGGGCGACATCTACAACTACATCACCGCACATATCTGAGGCAGAGAACCATGAACGATATCCGAGATCTCTTCCCCGGCCGGATGCGGGAGCGCACCTTCCAGCTCAAGGCCAAGCGGGACGCCGGGGCCGTCTGGCACGAGCCGCAGTTCGTAGAGTGCAAGCAGTGCGGCCGCCGCGCTGCCCGCACCCTGTGGGCGAAAAGCTTGTACGTCTGCCCCAACTGCGGCTATCACATGCCCATCGGCGGGTACTACCGGCTCAGCTTGGTGCTGGACCACGGCAGCTTCCGGGAACTGGATGCTGACCTTGCCCCGCAGGATGTGCTGGATTTCCCCGGCTACGGCGAGAAACTTTCCGCCGCCCAGAACAAGACCGGGCTGCGTGAGGCCGCCGTCACGGCGGCAGGGCGCATCGGCGGGGTGGCCTGTGTGGCCGCCGTGCTGGACAGCCGGTTCTTCATGGGCAGCATGAGCACGGCGGTGGGCGAAAAAATCACCCGCGCCGTGGAGTACGCCGCGGCCAAGCGGCTCCCGCTGGTCATCTTTTCGGCCAGCGGCGGAGCCCGGATGCAGGAGGGCATTTTCAGCCTGATGCAGATGGCCAAGACGTCCGCCGCCATCCAGCGCTTTTCGGCCAAGGGCGGGCTGTACGTCAGCGTGCTCACCCACCCCACCACCGGCGGCGTCACCGCCAGCTTCGCCAGCCTCGGCGACATCATGCTGGCCGAGCCGGGAGCCCTCATTGGCTTTGCCGGGCCCCGTGTCATTGAACAGACCATCGGCGAAAAGCTGCCCGCCGGGTTCCAGCGCAGCGAGTTCCAGATGGAGCACGGCTTCGTGGATCAGGTCGTGCCCCGCAGCCAGCTGCGGGATACGCTGATCCAAGTCTTGCAGCTCCATGCAGGAGGAAAACACGAATGATCAAGGAAATTTTAGAGCAGCTGGCCCCGCTGGACGCCCAGATCGCCGCGCTGAAAGGCAACGGCAATGACATGGACGCCCTGACGGCCCACGCTTCGGAACTGGCCGAGCTGGCCGTGGAGGAGGACGAGATCCTTCGCACCTGCGGCCCGCTGACGGCGGAAGACCGGGTCTTTTTGGCCCGGCACCCGGAGCGTCCCCACATCGACGAGATCATTTCCGCCCTGTTCACCGATTTCTTCGAGCAGCGGGGCGACCGCCAGTGCAAGGAAGACCCCGCCATTCTGGGCGGCGTGGCCCGGTTCCACGGGATGCCCGTGACCGTCATCGGCCACCGGAAGGGCTCCACGCTGGACGAGAATCTGGCCTGTAACTTCGGGATGCCGGGGCCGGAGGGCTACCGCAAGGCCCTGCGGCTGATGAAACAGGCTGAAAAGTTCGGCCGCCCCATCCTCACCTTCATCGACACGCCGGGCGCATACCCCGGCAAGGACGCCGAGGAGCGGGGTCAGGGCGAGGCCATTGCCCGGAATCTTATGGAAATGAGCGGCCTGACCGTGCCGGTCCTTGCCGTCGTCACCGGCGAAGGCTCTTCCGGCGGCGCGCTGGCGCTGGGCGTGGCCAACCACATCCTGATGCTGGAAAATGCGGTCTACTCCGTCCTCAGCCCCGAAGGCTTTGCCAGCATCCTGTGGAAGGACGCCTCCCGCAGCGGCGAAGCCTGTGAGATGATGAAGCTGACGGCGCAGGATCTGTACCGGGGCGGCATCGTGGAAGAGGTCATCCCGGAGCCGGTGGGCGGGGCCCAGCGCAGCCATGCAGCTCTCTTCGAGCGGCTGGACGCCGCTTTGCGGATGCACCTGAAAGAGCTCTGCCGGATGAGCGAAAAACAGCTTACCGACCAGCGCTACAAAAAATACCGCCAGATCGGAGAAACGAGGAACGCATGAACGGTTTACTACTGACCGCTACCGGCGGGGCCCTGCCCGGCCGCACGGTCACCAACGACGAGCTGAGCCAGATGGTTGACACCAGCGATGCGTGGATCGAAAGCCGCACCGGCATCCGCACCCGGCACTGGTGCACGGCGGAAGAATCGGCCGCCACGCTGGCCATTGCCGCCGCCCGTCAGGCGCTGGAACGCAGCGGCCTCTCCCCTTCTGCTATCTCCTGCTGCGTCTGCGCCACCCTCTCCGCCCCGGACGCCACCCCCAGCGTGGCCTGTCAGGTGCAGGCAGCGCTGGGTCTGCCGGAGGACCGGCCCGCGCTGGATATCAACGCGGCCTGCTCCGGCTTTTTGTACGGCATGGCCGTGGCGCGGGGGCTGCTGGAAACGCTGGGCGGGCAGTACGCCCTTGTCATCGGGTGCGAGGCTCTCTCCCGCCTGATGGACCCCGCCGACCGCTCCACCTGCGTCCTCTTCGGCGACGGGGCCGGAGCCGCCATTTTCCGGCTGGCTGACACCCCCTTCGCCCTGACGCTGGGCGCACGGGGCAGCGATGTCCTCCACGCCGGAGGGCCGGACCGGAACGGCTCCGCTCCCATCACGATGGATGGCCGGGCGGTCTTCCGCTTTGCAGTGGAGACCCTGCCCAAGTGCCTTCACGCGGTGCTGGACGAAACGCAGCTCACCCTCGGCGATCTGTCGTGGGTGGTCTGCCATCAGGCCAACAGCCGGATCATCGACCACTGCGTGAAAGCGCTGAACGCCGACCCGGCCAAGTTCTACAAGAACATGGATCGCCACGGCAACACCAGCGCCGCCAGCATCCCGGTGGCCCTCAACGAGCTGGCCGAGCGCGGACTTCTGCCCGCCGGGCAGCCGCTGGCCTGTATCGGCTTCGGCGGCGGCCTGACATGGGGCGGCGCGATTTTTCAGTATAGAGAGTGAATATGAAATTGTTGAACGAAATTCTGGGGACGAAGTACCCCATCATTCAGGGCGGCATGGCCAACATCGCCACCGGCGAGTTTGCCGCCGCCTGTTCCAATGCAGGAGCACTGGGCCTCATCGGCGCGGGCGGCATGAACGCCGACACCCTGCGCCAGAATATCCGCCGCTGCAAAGAGCTGACCGACAAGCCCTTCGGCGTGAACATCATGCTGATGCACCCACAGGCCGATGAATTTGCCAAGATCGTGGTGGAGGAAGGCGTCCAAGTCGTCACCACCGGCGCGGGCAACCCCGGCAAATATGTGCCCATGTGGAAAGCCGCGGGCATCAAGGTGATCCCCGTGGTGGCCGCAGCCGTGCTGGCCAAGCACTTGGAGCCGCTGGGCATCGACGCCGTCATTGCCGAGGGCACCGAGAGCGGCGGCCACGTGGGCGAAATGACTACCATGGCGCTGGTGCCGCAGGTAGTGGACGCTGTGAACGTGCCCGTCATTGCGGCGGGCGGCATCGCCGACGGGCGGCAGCTTGCCGCCGCGCTGGCGCTGGGGGCTTGCGGCGTGCAGGTAGGCACCTGCCTCCTCGTGAGCGAGGAGTGCCCCATCCACGAAAACTACAAAGCCGCCCTGCTCAAGGCCAAGGACAGCGACACCATCGTGACCGGCCGCATCGGCGGCTCCCCCGTCCGGGTGCTGAAGAACCGGATGAGCCGGGAATACGTCCGGCAGGAAAAGGCCGGGGTCGATAAAATGGAACTGGAAAAGTACACGCTGGGCAGTCTGCGCCGGGCCGTCTTTGAGGGCGACACCGCCACCGGCAGCCTGATGGCCGGGCAGGTGGCCGGGATGCTCCACGAGGTGCGCCCCGTGGCCGACATTCTGGCCGATCTGTGGGACGGCGGGAGGCAGCGCATCGCCGCGCTGAGCGACGAATGCTGACCCTCGGCAAAAAGACCCTGTCCGTGCCCATCTTGCAGGGCGGCATGGGCGTGGGGGTCTCCCTCGGCGGGCTGGCCGGTGCCGTGGCCGCGTGCGGCGGCATGGGCTGCATCTCCACCGCCGACGCGGGCTACCGGGAGCCAGACTTTGCCCGCGACCCGGCAGCCGCCAACCACCGCGCACTGGCGGCAGAGATCCGAAAAGCGAAGGAAATCGCCCATGGCGCGGGCATGGTGGCCATCAACGCCATGGTAGCCACGCAGGACTACGCCGCCGCCATCCGCACCGCTGTGGAAGCGGGGGTGGACGCGGTGGTCTCCGGCGCGGGGCTCCCGCTGGAACTGCCCGGCCTTGTGAACACGCCGGACGTTGCCATTGCGCCCATCGTTTCCAGCGGAAGAGCGGCGAAGCTCATCCTGCGCCGCTGGGCCAAGGCCTTTGGCCGCACCGCAGACTTTGTGGTCATCGAGGGCTGCAAGGCGGGCGGGCACCTCGGCTTTGCCGAGGAAGAACTGCTGGCCGGGACTTGCCAGCCCCTCGACACCATCCTACCGGAAGTTCTGGCCGAGGTGAAGCCCTTTGCGGCCCAGTTCGGCCACCCCATCCCCGTTTTCGTGGCGGGCGGCGTTTACACCGGGGCCGACATGGCCCACTTCACCAAGCTGGGTGCGGCTGGAGTCCAGCTTGCCACCCGCTTCATCCCCACCTACGAGTGCGACGCCTCCCAAGGCTACAAGGACGTTCTGCTGAACGCCAGCGCCGAGGACGTGCGGATCATCCACAGCCCGGTGGGGATGCCGGGGCGAGCGCTGAACACCCCGCTGGTACAGGCACTGGCGGAAGGCAGACGCTTCCCGCCGAAGCGCTGCGCCCGCTGCCTGAAGAGCTGCGACCCCGCCAAAGTGCCCTACTGCATCACCCACGCCCTCATTGAGGCCGTGAAGGGCAACGTGGAGGAAGGACTCTTCTTCTGCGGGGCCAATGTGGGGCAGTTGGACCGGATGCGCAGTGTCCGGGAGCTGATGGACGAACTTGTGACCGAATGGAGGCACAATCTATGAAACTTGCCGTTTTGTATGCCGGTCAGGGTGCCCAGCACCCCGGCATGGGTAGAGAATTTTACGAGGACTTTCCCGCTTTCCGGGCGGCCTTCGACAGCGCGGCGCTGGAGTTCGACCTGCACCGCGTCTGCTTCGAGGACCCGGACGGCGTTCTGAATCAGACCGAATACACCCAGCCCTGCATGGTGGCCTTTGCGTGCGGCGTCAGCGCCGTGCTGGCCGAAAAAGGCGTACAGCCCTCCTATGTTGCCGGGCTCTCTCTCGGCGAATACTCCGCGCTGGAAGCCGCAGGGGTGTTCACCGCGAAACAGGCCATCGAGCTGGCCGCTTATCGTGGCAGAGCCATGGCCGACGCGGCCAAGGGCATCGACTGCGGGATGACCGCCGTGCTGAACCTTGACCGGGATGTCCTCACCGTCTGCTGCAAAGAGGCGTCGGCGCTGGGCTGTGTGCAGATCTGCAACTACAACTGTCCGGGTCAGCTCGTCATCGGCGGCGAGAAGGCGGCCGTGGACAAAGCCGCTGAATTGGCAAAGGCCGCCGGTGCCCGCCGCTGCATCCCCCTCAAGGTCAGCGGCCCCTTCCACACCCGCCTCATGGCCCCTGCCGGGGACGCGCTGGCCAAGCGGTTCGAGACGGAGGCCTTCGGCGAAATGCAGGTGCCGGTGCTCTTCAACTGCCTTGGCCGCGAAATGCCCGACGGCAGCAGCATCCCCGCCCTGCTGGTGAAGCAGGTGCAGAGCAGCGTTTACATGGAGGACACCCTCCGCCGCTTGGGGCAGCTTGGGGTGGATCACATTCTGGAAGTCGGGCCGGGCAACGCCCTTTCCGGCTTTGTGAAAAAGACCCTGCCCGGCGTCGTCTGCGCATCGGTGGAGACCCCGGCGCAGTTGGATGCGGTGCTGACCGCATGGAAGGAAGAACAATGAGCGAAGAAAAAATCGTCCGCACTGCCATCGTCACCGGCGGCAGCCGGGGCATCGGCCGGGCCGTCTGCATTGCGCTGGCAAAGCAGGGCTGCAATGTCGTCGTGAACTACTGCCACGGCGAAGCCGCCGCCGCCGAGACTGCGGCCCTCTGCAAAGCGGAAGGTGTAAACGCCGTAGCTGTACAGGCCGATGTGGCCAGCGCCGCAGACTGCAAGCGGCTCTTCGACGAAGCAGCCGCCGCCTTTGGCCGGGTGGATATCCTTGTGAACAACGCGGGCATCACCCGCGACAACCTGATCTTACGGATGAGCGAGGAGGACTTCGACGCGGTGCTGAACGCGAACCTGAAGGGCGCGTTCCTCTGCTGCAAGGAAGCCGCCCGCCGGATGGTGCGCCAGCGGTATGGCCGCATCGTGAACCTTTCCAGCGTCGTGGCTCTGCGGGGCAACGCCGGACAAGCCAACTACGCCGCCAGCAAGGCGGGGCTCCTCGGCCTGACCAAGAGTCTGGCGCGGGAACTGGCCAGCCGGAACGTGACCGTCAACGCGGTGGCTCCCGGCTTCATCGAGACGGACATGACCGCCGCCCTGCCGGAAGCTGTCCGCACCGAAATGGCAAAAGGCATCCCGCTGGGCCGGCCGGGCAATCCGGAGGACGTGGCAAACGCCGTGGCGTTCTTCGCCGCAGAACAAAGCAGCTATCTCACCGGGCAGGTGCTCTGTGCAGACGGCGGCATGGCAATGTAAAAGGAGAAACTTCTCATGGAAAAACGCAGAGTCGTGATCACCGGTCTCGGCACCGTAAACCCGCTTGGAACCAGCGTTTCTGCCAGCTGGGGCGCCGCAAAGGCAGGCAAATGCGGCATCGGCCCCATCACCCAATTCGACACCACCGATTTCAAGTGCAAGCTGGCGGGCGAAGTGAAGGATTTTGACCCGGAGACCGTCGTGGACAAAAAAGAAGCCCGCAAGATGGCCCGCTTCACCCTGCTGGCGCTGGCCGCCGCCGCCGAAGCTCTCGCCGACAGCGGCCTCGACACCGAAGCGGATGCCAAGACCACCGGCGTCATCCTTTCCAGCGGCATCGGCGGGCTGCCCACCATCGAGGAACAGCACACCCGCGGCGAGGAAAAGGGGATGGAAAAGGTCAGCCCCTATTTCGTACCCATGTCCATCGCCAACATGGCGGCGGCACAAATCGCCATCCGCTTTGGTTTGAAAGGCATCTGCACCTGCCCGGTCACCGCCTGTGCGGGCGGCACCAACGCCGTGGGCGACGCCTTCCACCGCATCCGCGACGGCTACGAGACCGCCATGGTCTGCGGCGGTGCGGAAAGCTGCATCAGCCCCTTGGGCATCGGCGGCTTTACCAGCATGAAGGCCCTTTCCACGGCCACTGACCCGGACGCAGCCAGCCTCCCCTTCGATGCGCGGCGCGGCGGCTTCGTCATGGGCGAGGGCAGCGGCGTGCTGGTTCTGGAAGAGCTGGATCACGCCAAGGCACGCGGTGCCAAGATCTACGCGGAAGTCGTGGGCTACGGTGCCAACTGTGACGCCTACCACTTCACCGCCCCGGCCCCCGGCGGCGCAGGAGCCATCGACTGCATGAAGCTGACGCTGGCCGATGCGGGCATCGCCCCGGAGCAGGTGGATCACATCAACGCCCACGGCACCGGCACCCACATGAACGATTCCTGTGAGACGGCCGCCATCCACGCGGTCTTCGGGGAACACGCAAAGCAGCTCACCGTGGTCAGCACCAAGAGCATGACCGGGCATCTGCTGGGCGGCGCGGGCGGCGTGGAGGCGGTGTTCACCGCGCTGGCCCTGCGGGATCAGTTCGCCCCGCCCACCATCCACTACCAGCAGCCTGACCCGGAGTGCGACCTCGATTATGTGCCCAATGTAGGCCGTGCACAGGCTATGACCTACGCTTTGAGCAACAGCCTCGGCTTTGGCGGGCACAACGCCTGCATCGCCCTGCGCAGATGGGAGGGCTGACCATGGCAGAACCCCGCACCGTGCGGGAGAACGCGAACGCGCTGGACAGCGCACAGATCGCCGCCCTCCTGCCCCACCGCTATCCCTTCGCCCTCGTGGACCGCATCCTCGACTACGAGCCGGGCCACTGGGCCATCGGCCGCAAGTGTGTTTCCCGCAACGAGGAATTTTTCAACGGCCACTTCCCCGGCCACCCGGTCATGCCCGGTGTGCTCATCCTCGAAGCGCTGGCCCAGACCGGCGCCGTGGCGGTCCTTTCCCTGCCCGAAAATAAGGGCAAGCTGGCCCTCTTCGGCGGCATCAAGAACGCCCGCTTCCGCAGACAAGTCATCCCCGGCGACGTGCTCACCCTCCACTGCGAATTGGTGGAACAGCACGGCCCGGTCGGCGTCGGCAAGGCGTCGGCTTATGTGGACGGCAAATGTGCCGCTACGGCGGAATTGACCTTTGTGGTGGGGGAAGCGTAAAAATTCCCCTTAAAACACGTTCTATCATGCAAAAAGGCAGGATACCACCGCCACGGTGATACCCTGCCTTTTGTGTTATTTTCTGCTCAAAATTTCGTCGCCGCCGGGGTTCGAGTTTCTAATTCTCCGCACACGGACTTACGAACGAGAATGCACCAAAAAAGAGCCACCAACCAAAGTCGGTGACTCCTGTTTGGTGGCGCATTGTCCACGGCAGCCGAACCTTCAAATCGTTTGCAGCACAGCGATACAGAGTTCCAGTGCTTTCCGTAAAGAGTTCTTTCCCCAATCACGTTCATCGTGTTTCAGAACGTTTGCAAGGGAATCTGCCGTATAGAGAATCTGCCCGAAAGATGCACCTCGCTTCCGGGCGCAAGCAGCCAATGCGGCACACTCCATCTCAACGGTTGTACATCCTTCTGCTACGCGATACCGCACCATATCCTGTGTTTCTCGGAAAAACCCGTCCGTTGTCCATGTAACACACTCCCGGAACGGAATGTTCTGCGCAAGAAGAGTATGCTCGATGGCATCCCGGATATTTTTGTCAAGCTCTATATAGCGGGATGCCGGGAGATAATGATACGAGGTTCCCTCGTCTCGTAACGCCTTTACCGGAATGAGAAATTCGTTTTCGGCCAAATCGGTCAGAACACCGCAAGAACCAGTCGAAATGATTTTCTTACAACCGCAGGAGATGAGGAAGTCCATCAGTTGTGCTGCCGCAGGTGCGCCCAGCGGGGCAGCGCAAAGGCAAAATTCCATGCCATCCTGCTTTACGATGTAAACAGGATAGTTCCGGGTTATGGTTTCAAAAGTTTCCGCAACGGTGGCTTCTGCCTCGAAAGCATAATCATCAACTGCTTCTCCAAGAAAGGCATAGACGCATTTTTCGGGAAGGTTCAGCTGTTCTGCACCATGATTTGGCTTTATGACTTCTTCCGAGTTGGAATCGTACTCTAAAATAGGCAGTTCGTGTTTTTGAATCATCTTAGCTCTTTCGATCCTTTCAGGAAAACGTAGGGATAAGAACCGTCCCGTGGCCACAAATTTTCAATTCTTGAAAATTTTCTGCCCCTTGGGACAGCTTCTTGTTGGGGCGTGCGGTGCCCCAAACCTTGCTTCTTACTATTTGGAAATCACACAATTATGCACCACTGGGTCCACGAGAACTGACACTCATCGGAGGCATAGAACTATAAAAAGATTGGCCATTCACAGTGTTTTGAGTCAACCCAATCAAATCAATCAACTGGCTCTCGTTATAGCTCTCTTGACAGTTACCCAGCACAGCACATTGGCAGCTATATACACCACTATCGTTAGAGACAACTCCCCACCATTCAAGGTCTGCCAAAAGTTTTCCAATCTTCTTGCGGTCAAAGCGTATTTCTTTTTCCAAAAGGGACGAGCAAATTTGTGGAGCAGTCATCGGTTTTTGCTTTAATAGGAGAGCTAATGCCAATTCCTGTCCATGCAAACGGTGAAGCAAAAGACCTCTGCGAACCCAAATGTTCGATGCTTTTTTCATAGCAAATACCTCCTTTTTTAGATAGCTCGTTCACAATTGTTATGTTGACTTGAATATATCATATTACACAATAAAAGACTACTGTTATATATCAGACCCTGCCCTTTTTACTGCGTACGTGCGTACCGACCCTGTACAGACGTGCGCAGCGATTATCCCAAAACGCGCCATATAGCACAAAAGGCAGGATACCACCGCCACGGTGATACCCTGCCTTTTTGTGTTATTTTCTGCTCAAAATTTCGTCGCCGTCGGGGTTCGAGTCCCTAATTCTCCACACACGGACTTACGTTTGTTGAAAAGGCACTCCGGCAAACACCGTGTCCCCGGTAGACTTTCCTACAGGTCTAGGACCCGCGGGCTAAGCAACAGCCCACTGGGCTGATTGCTTACGGTGCTTCGCACCGCCGCCCTGTTCAAGTCCCCTTATCCGCACAAAAAAACACAGCACACAAAGTGTGCTGTGTTTTCAGTGCAGTTACGCAATCAAAATCCGAACCATTTCCCTTTGCTTTGGATTCCTCTACTTTTTCAAAAGGAATGGTCTGTGTACCCTCTTTATAGTTAAAGGTAATCAAAACCTTATCGTCATACAGGTAAATCGAATTGATGAATGTATCCACCAATGCCTGCCGCTGGTCTTTCAGGCTCATGTCCAGCTTGCGGAACCGGAGCAACCAGAACCGGATGAACTCCTCCGTGACCTTGGGCTTTGCCAGCTTCTCTTCCGCAATGCGGGCTTCAAGCTCACGCTTGGTTTCTTCCAGCTGCTCCAACCGCTCCTTGGTAGAGCTGGTCAGGATACCGGCCTGAATTGCGTTCAGCATATTCTGAATACCAGATTCCGCATCCCGGAGCTGCTTTTCATAAAGGGGAATGTTGGTGTTCTCCTTGTTTTGCAGTTCCATGACCTTGGCGATGATGGATTCCATGGCGGCATCGTCCCGGACAAGCTGCATGGTCTGGTTAACCACCAGATCTTCCAGCCACTGTTTGCGGACGGTCTTTTTCTTGCAGCCCTTGTGCTTTTTGGCAGTGGCACATTTATAGTAGCGGTGGACTTCGCCCGTCCGGCTCGTGCCGCTTTCGCCAAACATCAGCGCACCACAGTGACCACAGAACAGCTTAGTGGTGAGCAGGTAATCATCCTCTGCCTTTCTCCGGGCAGGAGCTTTCTTGTTTTTCAACATCTTCTCCTGCACCTCATTGAAAATCTCCACGGACACGATGGGCGGAATCGCATCGGGAATCAGGATGTCCCGGTACTTCAATTCACCAATATAACGGCGGTTGCTCAGCATATGCTGAATAACATTGAAGCTCATCGGCCCACCGCGCTTGTTTTTGATATCTTTTTCGTTCAGCCAATCCCGAATTTCTCGCATGGTCTGGCCGTCGTTGTACCGCTTGAAGGTTTCTGCTACAAAAGGTGCGGTGAGAGGGTCAATTTCAAAGCGGCGGTCGGCATTGATAGTGTAGCCGAAAGGGATAGCACCGCCAGAGAACTTGCCTTTCAGGGCGTTTTCCGTCATGCCGCGAATGACCTTTTCGGACAGGTCAGCGGAATAATATTCCGCATAGCCTTCAAGCACCGATTCCAGAATGATGCCTTCCGGGCCATCCGAGATGACCTCGGTAGCCGACATGAGCTTGACACCGTTCTTCTTCAACTGGGTCTTGTACCGGGCACTGTCGTAGCGGTTTCGGGCAAAGCGGTCCAGCTTCCAGACCAGCACAATGTCAAACAGCTTCTTGTCGCTGTCTTTTATCATCTGCTGAAACTCCGGGCGGTTGTCTGTCTTAGCAGAGATGGCACGGTCAATGTAGTGCTTGACGATGGTGATGCCATTCTTTTCCGCATAGGCCGTGCATTCACGAATCTGGCCTTCAATGGATTCTTCGCGCTGGTTATCCGATGAATAGCGGGCATAGATTACGGCGGTCATGGCAGGCACCTCACTTTACACATCATTAAACGGCGAACGGTTCTTTCAAAATGTAGTTTCGTATAATATATATACCATGTTTTACAACGGTTTGCAATGGGAAAATCAGCGAACAGCATTTAATTCTTTTCGTAAATCAGATGCCCACCGACCTATGGTTTTCGCCATAAGCTGGTGGGCATCTGTTGTTCTGGTTTATAATTCACTGATGGTTGCAGTAATGGGCTGCATGAGGATTCGCCTGACCGGGTTATATACTGCCAGCACCACAGCCGCCAGCACGACTATGACAATCACGGCAAGACAGCCCCACGGCATCTGCCACGCTGCACCGAAATAATGGGTGATGAGCAGGATATACAGCTTCCGATTCAGCACAAGACCCAGCGCAATGCCCACCACAAGACCGGACACTGCATAGGTGCCAGCTTCGGCAGAGACCATGCGTTTCAGCTGTGCATCATCCATCCCGATGGCACGCAGGATGCCATACTGCTTCATTCGTGCCGACACGCTCATGGAAATGCTGTTGACGATGTTCAGAATGGTGATTCCTGCAATCACGATGAGAAACGCATAGACCACCAGATGGAACGCCCAGTAGGTGCTTTGTATCATCCGATTTCCTTCGATTCGGTTGGAAAAAACAACCTGCTTGTTTAACGTGTCGCTCAGCAGGGTGTGTATTTGTGCAATGGCTGCGTCTGCTGTGGTATCTTTTAGTTGAATATCGATCACCGCATAGCGGTTTTGCCCGGTCAGCTGATGGAAGGTTTCTTCGGTGCAGATAACAATCGGGAAATCGGTACTGCTGAACGGGCTGTCGTTCAATACACCCACGACTGTGAGCTTTGCATCCTCCAGCTGAATGGTATCACCCACGGTCAGGGAGTTGCTTTTGTCGAATACCGTCAGCACAGGGTATGTGCCATCCTCCGGCTCCTGCGGAAGGGTTCCGCCAATCAGGGCTTTTTTCGCCCAGCCAAACTGTATACTATCGTATGAAATCAGGTCGATGGACCCCTGTTTTCCCTGATATTCCGCCGGGAGCGGGCAATACATCCGCCCGAATGCGTGTTTGACTTCCGGCAGAGCTTCCAGCTGCTCCACCAGCACCGGGTCAAGGACATTTTGCCCGGATGTTTCAGCCACCGATAAGTCCGGTGTGTAGGGCTGCAACGGATTCAGCGCAAATCCAACCCATCGAAGCAAAACCGAAAAGCTCAAAAACAGGAGAATGCTTAACGCAAAGGAACCTGTCATCAGAAGCAAGTTCTTTTTGGACGAGGTTGCATGGCTCACGCCCAAAGAAAGCTCTGCACGACTTCCAAACAACCGAGCATGACACGGAGAATCCGCTGCATTTTCCACCGCATTCCCGGTTGCTGCTGTAATCGGAGAAGCTTTTGCCGCCCGCCGTGCCGGAGAAGATGCCGCGAACCAAACCGTGATAAGTCCCAGCGCGGAACCACAGATGATACCGACCGGGCTGATGCCAAGCACTGGTAAAGAGCTGAACTCCTCGCCGATAAATCCACGCAGAAAGGAACACAATCCCCATGTGGAAACGATTCCCAGCACACATCCTGCTGGAACAGCAGTTTTACACCAGAAAAGAGCTTCCAGCCGGACAAGCATCCGAACCTGATTTTTTCCTGCCCCAAGACAACGCAGCATTCCATAATAGCTGGTACGCTGCGCTACATTGCTGTTGATGCTGCCTGTGATCATAAAAATTCCGGCAAGGACGACCATGCCAGCCAACACAGCCGCTACCGCATATAAGCCTACAATATAATCGCTGTTGCTGCTTGCGTTCAACGCCATCAGGTAAGTATTTTCGGAGATTTTTTCTTCTGAAATTCCGTACTTGTTTTCGATGTTCACAATGGACTGCCGCAAATTGGTACGTGGCTTGAACTGGATGAAATACTGTGTTTCAAAGGATTCTTCTACCCGTGCGGCAATCTGAGAAAATGTACTGCGGTTCATCACCAGCACAACAGCATCATACTGGTTCGCATCGGAGGTATCCTCATTGAAACCTGCAACAGTAAGCGAAATGGTCTGTCCATCCGGGAGCGTCAGCGGAATCGCTGTACCGACCGTAACATCCAGCCAATCCCGGATGTTTGCTGTCACGAGCACTTCGCCATCCGCCGGGGCAGTGCTACACTGCATTCCCGGAAAGATTTGAAGGATTGCGTCATCTGCTCCTACCAGTGCGGCACGTTTATCTCCGGCAAAGTAGTTTTCCGTAAGGGAAGCGTTGATGTCGCTATACGCCGAAAATGCAGCAACATCCTCCTGTGCGGCAAGCTCTGCGGCTGTTTCAGGGGAGATGTCCTTTACCATGATATGCCAGTTTCCGTTTTTGTTCAGCTGGTTTGAGGTTTCCATCCGAATCGCCATATCTGCCATACTGAACACCGCCGTGACCAGAAACACCGCAAGGACGATGCACAGGATGGTCATGCGGTTCTGCCGTCTGCGTACCTTGGCAGAAATCGGGATCAGGCTCAGATAGCTTTTCATTTCTGTGCTGCTCATTCCCGGCACCTCCCAAAATCGGTCAGGCAGCCGTCCGATACCTGCAACACCCGGTCTGCCGTCTGCGCAATGCTGCGGTTGTGGGTGATCATCAGGATGGTCTGCTCGTATTTCCGGGATGTTTCTTTTAGCAGGGCAATGACCTCGCTGGTGTTCTGGGTGTCCAGATTGCCGGTCGGCTCATCCGCCAAAATCAGGGAAGGGCGGGTCATCAGGACGCGGCCAATGGCTACCCGTTGCTGCTGCCCACCGGAAAGCTGACTTGGCAGATGCTTCCGACGGTCTTTCAGATTCAGCACGGTCAGCAGTTCTTCCAGATATGCCCTGTCCGGCTTTTGGTAGTCCAGCAGCACCGGGAACAGGATGTTTTGTTCTACGGTCAGTTCCGGGATGAGGTTGAATGCCTGAAAGATAAAACCGATATTGCGGCGGCGGAAGATTGTCAGCTCCCGGTCTTTCATGGCAAAAACATCCTTGCCATCAATCAGCACCTTGCCGGAAGTCGGCGTATCCAGTCCACCAATCAGGTTGAGCAGGGTGCTTTTGCCGGAGCCGGATTCGCCAACGACCGCCACATATTCGCCTTTCGGCACTGAAAAGCTAACATCTTTCAGCGCATGGACAGCGGTTTCTCCGCTGCCATAGGTCTTGCAGAGATGGTTGACTTCTAATAGTTCCATAGTGTATCCCTCACTTTGCAGGTTCCTTCGATTCAGACGGATTATCTCTGTCTGTGCAGAAAAGGATATCACGTCAACATTACTGCAAGCCTACACTCAGCCTACAATTTTGTAGGAATCGGAAAATTCAGAGTAAAGGTCGTGCCCTTTCCCAGCTCGCTGTCTACTTCAATGGTGCCGTGATGGGCTTCCACAACGGCTTTTGCCAGCGGCAGACCCAGCCCGATGCCCTGTGTATCCTGAGAAAAGCGGCTGCGATAAAACCGTTTGAAGATATGGTACAAATCTTCCGGGTGGATGCCGCTGCCGTTGTCGCGCACTTTGATCTGAACCATGGACGGCAGTGCATTCCACTCTACCTGAATCGTATCTCCGCTCTTTGTGTGGTCAAGGGCATTCTTTACAAGATTGTCCACAGCTTCCTGCATCCAGTCACGGTCGCACCAAAGTGTAACCGCCTCTGAGCCGGACAGAACAAGCTTTTTCTGTTCCTGCTCTGCACGATAGTGATACTGCCGCGCGATGTCCTGCACCATTTCAGCAACATTTTCGTTTTTCTTCTCCAAGACGACCGAACCGGCATCCAGCCGGGTGATTTTGAGCAGATTCTGCACCAGCGTTTCGATGCGGTCCAACTCCTGTTCGGACAGGTCTGCAAACTCTTTGACCTCCGACGGCGAAACAACTTCGTCCTGAAGCAGACCGTTGTAGATATTCAACGCCGCCAGCGGTGTTTTGAGCTGGTGCGAAATATCTGCAATGGTATTTTTCAAAAAACGCTTCTCCCGCTGCTCGTTGTCTGCGTGTGCGCTCAGAACTGCCGCCAATGCATTAACGGAGTGAAACAGACGGTAAAGTTCTCCCTCCCGGTCGCAGTCCAGTCGTGCATCCGGGTTACCATCCAGACAGCTTTGGATTTGCTGGACTGCCTGTTCCAGAAGCGCGCTCTGCCTTTGGAAATAGCGAAAAAGCACGCCCCAGAGACAGCCGCCCAGCAGCAGAAAAACCAACAGTAACCCGAAAGAAAATACATGCGTTGTATGCCATACGATGCCCTGCGTGAGAGCCAATACCACCGCCCAGACCGCCAGCACTGTCCGGAACAAAATCCGGATTTCCCGGTTTGCGAATACTTTCATACGGCACCTTTACCCATTCCATTTATAGCCCATGCCGCGGACAGTCAGCAGCATCTGCGGTTTGCCGGGGTCGTCCTCAATCTTCATCCGCAGCCGCCGGATATACACTGTTAAGGCACTGCTGTCAATGTAATCCCCATCGCAGTCCCACAGTGCATCCAGAATTTGTTCCTTGGATAGCACAGCATTCGGATGCTGCATAAAGAAGCAGAGCAGCTTGTACTCTGCGCCGGTCAGTTCCAGCAAGATTCCGTTTTTGTATGCCTGCCCCTGCAACAGCCGGACGGTGATGCTGCCCGATTCCAGTACGGGTTCTCCTGCGCTGGACGCATTTGCACGGCGAAGCAGTGCATTGACCCGCGACAACAGGACACCCAGCTTGAACGGCTTGGTCAGGTAATCATCCCCGCCCAGTTCCAGTCCCATGATGATATTCATTTCCTCATCCGAAGCAGTCAGGAACAGAATCGGCACGTTGGATGTACGCCGCACTTTCTGGCAGAAATCGAAGCCAGAGCCATCCGGCAGGGAAACATCCAGCACCAGCAGGTCATATTTTCTGTCTGACCACAGCACCTCGGCTTCTGCCAGCGTCCGGGCTGTATCCAGTGCAAAGCCCTGTTTCTTGAATGCAAAGGTCAGCCCACTGATCAGGCTCAGATCATCTTCCAAAAGGAACAGTTTTCTCATGATTCCCTCTCTTTTCCGCGTTTTGTGTGTCCTACAGGTTCAAAAGCATTATAAGTTTTTTCTGCGAACATTACAATGTGCGAAACGGAAATTGTTTCTTGCCGTGTGTTAAGTATAAGTCCTACTATCACCGCTTTACTGCAATAAAATTTGCAAAACCATCTTGACGCACCCTGCAAACCATGATATTCTCTGTCACAAATCCCACCGATTTTGTGGATTGGTTTGAAACCATCCACAAGATGTGGTCGTGTTCATTTTGAACACTGCCTCGCCGTGGATCATCCCTGAAAGATTAACCGCCCCGCAACACACCCGATTCATTTTGCCGCCGATTCACCCCGACAAAATCCATCGCTGCGCTGCTTGGGCGGTATTTTTCTTTATGGGAAACGTACCTTGAAAATTTTATGAGCCGTCCGAACGTGATACCGGCTTTCCAGCCAACGCCGCTGCAAAACAGGGGCAGGAACTTCGTTCGGAGCAACCGGTGATTTCCTTACACGAGCAGCGTCCCTCTACTTATTTTTGCGTCTTAACAATTCGGAAACATTTGCCGAAAGTTGATTTTGAGCGCAGCGGTAGAGGGCAAGAACCGTCCCGTGGCCACAAATTTTCAATTCCTGAAAATTTCCTGTCCATCCGGGACTTCACTTCTTCAATGCGTCTGCATTTCCGAAGTGATCTTGTTGGGGCGTGCCTGCCCCAAACCCTGCTCATCATTCGTGCCTAGCGGCACGAATGGAACGGCGTGTCGTGCTTTACATAACTTCACCGAGGAGTTATCGAACAGACAGGAGGTACAATGACCAAAACGAATGTTCAACCGATTCCTAGCAATTTCCAGCACCACGACACGCCGAACAACAAAACGCACGTCATCAAGTTCCGTGTGACAGCGGAGGAAAAAGCGTCACTGGAACTCACTTGCAAACTCCTGAATCTCTCCCTCTCCACTTTTATCCGCCGTGCCATCCACAACGTCAAGATCGAGAAAATAATCATCGTTGCCGGCGGCGGAGAAGAAACCCTGACCGCTGTTTCCACTTTGCTTGCTCAGTGCTGCAAGGTGGGCGGAAACCTCAACCAGCTTGCAAGGCACTTCAATTCCGGCGGTGCAGACACCGAGCAGATCCGGGCGAAACTCCTTGACGAACTTGCAGACCTGACCGCATTTCGGCTGCACGCCGAGAAAGTTCTGGGTGAACTGTATGGCAACGCTCAAGCATATCGCCTCTAAGAACTCGGACTACACCGCCATCGAAGCGTACCTCGTTTACCAGCACGATGCGTTCACCGGGAAGCAACTTCTGGATGAACAAGGCAAGCCGAAGCTGCGGGATTCGTACCTGCTCGACACCCTTGAGTGCGGCGATTTCTCGTTCGCAACGGCCTGTCTGCTGGCAAACCGCAAGTATGGCAAGAACACCCAGCATGGTGATATCAAAAGCCACCAGTATATCATCAGCTTTGACCCAAGAGATGCAGCCGACAACGGCTTGACCATGGAAAAGGCACAGGCACTTGGCCTGAAATTCTGCGAAGAAAACTTCCCCGGTCATCCTGCCATCGTCTGCACTCACCCCGATGGGCACAACCATTCGGGAAACATCCATGTCCACATCGTGATCGGCAGCATCCGAACACGAGAAGTGGAGCGTAAGCCCTATATGCAGAAGCCCCGCGATTGGCGCGAGGGCATGAAGCACTCCAGCACCGCCCAGACCATGCGGCACCTCCGTGTCGAGGTCATGGAGCTGTGCGAAAGTGCCGGACTGTACCAGATCGACCTGCTCAACGGCTCCAAGGAGCGTGTGAGCGAAGCGGAGTATTGGGCGCGCAGGCGTGGTCAGCAGAAGCTCGACCTTGCAAACGCAGCCCTTACCGTAGCCGGACAGCAGCCCCGGCAGAAGAAGTTTGAAACTGTGAAGGATACTTTACGGAGACAGATTTCGTCTGTATTGTACCGTGCCACGAGCTTTGAAGAATTTTCCGACAGGCTCTTGCAGCAGTATAGCATCACCGTCAAGGAAAGCCGTGGACAACTCAGCTATCTGCCCTCTGGCAGAACGAAGTTCATCCGAGCGAAACATCTCGGGGACAAGTTCGACAAGGCAGAAGTGCTTGCTGCCCTGAACGCAAATGCCGAACGCAAACCCAAGGCGCAGTTCAAGCAGGATACCATCGGGAAACTGATCGACATCCAGTCGAGGATGACCGAGGGCAAGGGCATCGGCTATAAGCGTTGGCTCACGAAACACAATCTCAAAGTTATGGCACAGACCGTGAATCTTCTGCAGGAAAAGGGCTTGACCGACGAGGACGCTCTAAACCAGCGCATCGCTGAACTGGAAACCAAGTATCACGATGCACTGGCGGTGGTGAAAGACCTCGAAGGTCGCGTGAAAGCCAACAATGAGCTGCGCTATCACATCGCAGCCTACACCAGCACCAAGAATGTCGCACAGCAGTTAAAGACTGCCAAACAACCCGCAGCCTTTGAGGAGCAGCACCGTGCAGAGCTGACAGCGTACCGGGCGGCAGCAGCCTATTTCAAGGCAAATGACCTCACCAAGCTGCCCAGCCCGAAAAAGCTGGAAGCCGAGTATGCGCAGCTGGCATCCGAAAAGGCAAAGTTCTACGAGCAGTACAAGGAAGCCAAGAAAGAACTGCTCAAACTGAAAACCGCAAAGCAGAATGTTGCGTCCTTTTTCCGGGAGGAAGAGCAGACGCAGCAGGAGAGATAAAGGAGTGTGCGTATGATCAACTTGAAAATCGATCCGGAGTTCCAGTCCCAGATTCCCCCTCTGACCGATGATGAATTTAAGCAGCTTGAAGAAAATATCCTGAAAGAGGGCAAGCTGATTTCTCCTTTGATCGTTTGGAATAACACCCTTGTTGATGGTCACAACCGTTATGCAATTCTTCAGAAGCACCCGGAGATTTATTTCTCCACCATGCCGCTCCCGTTTGAAAGCAGAGAAGAAGTTCTCGCTTGGATTTGCAAAAATCAGCTGGGGCGGCGCAACCTCACGCCGGAGCAGAAGAAGTTCCTCATTGGAAAGCAGTACAGTGTGGAGCATCGAAAGCCCGGTGGAAACGGCAACAACCAGCACACGGCTGCTGCCAAGAAAACCGCCCCGGAGGAATTATGTCAAATTGACACAATTCCTCCCACCTCTGCGGAAGCGAGCATCCGCAAGCAGATTGCGGAGCGGAACAATGTCAGCGAATCCTACGTTGCCCGATCTGAGAAGTTCATGCGCGGCGTAGAGATTATGGAACAGATGATGCCCGGTATGCAGGAGAAAATCCTGTCCGGGCAATTCAAAGTCCGTGATGCCGATATGCACCGCCTCGCCAGAGCTGATTTTCCGAACCGCAAGCGGATCGTGCACGAGATTCTGCACCCGGAAGACCGTCCCGCTCCGCAGTCGAGCTACTCACACTACTGTGGAATCAACTACTCCGCGCTGGAAGTCGCTGTCCGGCGGATTCAGCAGGACTTTGATTTTTTGATGAGATACTTGCCTAAGCTGCCGGACGATTCCTACGCCAAAACTGAAACGCTAAAAATCCTCAAGCAGCACAAAGCGTATATGGCACAGTTTGAAGAACTGCTGAACGATGAAAAAATCGCATAACGACAGGCACTTGTAAGCCATCAATGAGCCACCAGCCGCAAGTGCAGGGTGGAAAACTTCCGCGCCCTTGCGCCTGATAAAAATTGGAACTTTGATTTTCTCGCCCGACTTTGCCACGGTGGGATGATCAAAGGAGCGTGCGTTTGAACAAAAAGAAAAAGTCTACAAACACTTCCCCTTATCCCGATGAAGTCATTGACCGTCTGGCACGGGCATTCTACCCGGCCATCCTTGCCTGCTGGAACAGCGAGGAAGGCCAGCGGGAGTTTGCTGCATGGCAGGCGGAACAGGCTCATCATGCAAACAACGAAAAACAGGAAGTTCCCGCTGGGGAACTCCCTGTTGTACATATCGCTATCGTCTGTGGCTTTTGGCAGGGTGCGTCCGGGTGGACGCACCCTGTTTTTGTGTCTATTTTTACCATCACATAAATTTGCGCTGTTGTTGCCATAGCAACCGACAAAGGAAAATGAATCTGATAAACTGCTTGGCAGTTGGTTATTCTTGACTAACCGCCACAAACAAAGAACTATCTGTTTATTAAAGGAGTTTTCCATGAAAAAGATTTCCCGCCGTTCGTTTATCACCGCTATGGCTGCTGTAAGTGCAGCCGGTGTTCTGGCCGCCTGCGGTTCTTCTGCCAGCAGCACGGCTTCTTCTGTGGCTTCTTCCGCTGTATCCAGCGAAGCAACTTCCTCTGCCGCATCTATGGATGAGACCGGTACCCATACCGTCGTAGACCACGGCGGCAACGAAGTAGAAGTGCCTAATAAGGTCACCCGTGTCGTCATCGACCAGATTCCAATCCTGTCCACCTACATGGCTTATTTTGAGGGCAGTGCTCCCTACATCGTGGGTTACTGCGGCTCTTTCAAGTCGGTCATTTCTGACACTGTATTGAAGAATATCGCCCCGGAGCTTCTGGAGTCCAGCGATACGGTCTATGCTCAGAGCGACCTGAACATCGAGGAGATCATGAAACTGAACCCTGATGTTATCCTGTACAATGCTGGCAACTCCTCCCATGCCGAAATCCTGAAGGCCAGCGGAATCCCCTCCATCGGTTTCGCTACTGTGGGCGCATCTACGGAAGCTGATCCCATTGAACGTTACGAAGAGTGGCTGAAGCTGCTGGAGCAGATCTTCAACGAACCGGGCAAGACCGACGCCTTTGTTGCTGCCGGTGATGAGATCGTGACCGATGTGGAAGCCCGTATTGCGGAAATTCCTCAAACGGATCGTCCCAGTGCGCTGATTCTGTGGAAGTATGCAGACGGTGTGCCGCAGGTATCCGGTCAGGGCACCTTTGGCACCTACTGGATGAAGCGTCTGGGCGTAACAGACAAGGCACTGGAAGCCACTGGCTTTGCACAGGCAAGCATGGAGCAGATTTATAGTTGGAATCCCGATATTCTTTTCTTGGATGGTCCCGGCCTGCAGCCCCTGCGCACCGAGGACGTGCTGAGCGGGAATGTGGACGGTGCTGACTTCTCCACCCTGACTGCCGTGAAGAGCGGCCGAGTCTACAACACTACGCTGGGTATGTGGAACTGGTTCACCCCGAATCCGGATGCTCCGCTGGTGCTGGCATGGCTGGCCTGCAACACCTACCCGGATGCTTTTGCCGATTATCCGCTGGGCGATACCATCAAGGAATATTACAAGACATGGTACGGCTACGATGTGACAGATGACGAGTTGGAGGAAATGCTGCTGTACTGATGAAAGATACCATCTGGATAAAAAAAGGCCGGTTCACTCCTCTGGCTGTGGTATTGATGTTCGCTTTTCCCCTTGTGACCGCACTCATCTGCCTGTGCTTTGGACGAATGAATGTTCCGGTAGGCGAAGTTCTCACAGCTTTGCGCACTGCTCTGACGGGTGGGAGCACCTCAAATGTACAGAACTACTCCATCGTCATCAATCTGCGGCTGCCCCGCATTCTGACGGCCATCATCGTCGGCGCAGGTCTGTCTTGCGCAGGCAATACCTATCAATCCTTATTCTCCAATCCGCTTGCCACACCGGATATTTTGGGTGTAACCAGCGGTACCTGTGTGGGTGCAATTCTTGCTATTATCCTGTCTTGCAGTATTCTGGAAACGCAGCTCATCGCCTTGGTCTTTGGCCTGATTTCCGTCTGTTTTACTCTGAAAGTCGCAGGCAAGAGTGATGGGCGTTCTATGGTTTATCTGGTGCTGGCCGGTACGATTGCATCCTCTCTGTTCAACGCACTGGGTTCGCTGTTGAAATATACTGCCGATCCGCAGGACAAGCTGCCGGAGATCACCTACTGGCTCTTGGGCAGCTTTACCAGTGCCAGTTACCAAAAGATCCTGATTGGCTGCCCACTTATCGTTGCTGGAATCATCATCATCTATCTGCTGCGCTGGCGGCTGAACATCCTTTCACTGAGTGATGACGAGGCTCGTACCAGCGGCATCAACATCAAACAGACCCGGATGCTGTTTATTGTTGCATCTACGCTGATCACGGCTTCTGCCGTTTCCATGTGCGGTCAGGTGGGCTGGATTGGTCTGCTGATCCCGCACGCATCCCGGATGCTGGTTGGAAGCAACAACCGTTATGTGGTGCCCCTCAGTCTCAGTCTGGGAGCCAGCTTTATGATCCTGATCGACACCCTGTCCCGCAGCATCAGCATCATCGAGCTGCCCCTTTCCATTCTCACCGCTATCATCGGTGCACCGGCGTTTATTTCTCTGCTGAACAAAACAAGGAGCAACCTGCAATGATCTTGGAAGTGCAGAACGGTTGTTTTGGCTACCCAAAGCAGCCTGTGATTCTCAAAAACATCAATTTGAGCCTGGAAGAAGGCCACATCCTTGCGATTCTTGGTCCAAACGGCATTGGTAAAACCACCCTGCTCAAGTGCATGATCGGTCTGCTGCCATGGCACAGCGGCAAGACTCTGCTTTACGGGAAGGACATTCACACCCTCAAGCCGAAGGATGTCTGGAGCACTATCTCCTACATTCCGCAGTCCCGTGGCTTCGCTTTTTCCTACACCGGTCTGGAAATGGTTCTGCTGGGGCGCAGTGCGCATCTCGGAACCTTTCAGCAACCCGGCAAAGAGGAAATCGAAATGGCGGAAGCCATGATGGAACGAGTGGGGATCACCCGTCTTGCCAACAAGGACTGCAACCGGATGAGCGGCGGTGAACTACAAATGGTGCTCATTGCCCGTGCCCTCATCAACGAGCCGAAGCTCATCATTCTGGACGAGCCGGAAACCGGTCTGGATTTCCACAATCAGATCTTAGTACTGAATATGGTGGAGCGGCTGGCGCATGAATCCGGCATCAGTGCCATCATGAATACCCACTATCCTACCAATGCCATGAGCGTAGCGGACGAAGCCCTGATGCTGAACCGCAAAGGCGAATTTTTCTACGGTCCAGCTGCGGAGATCTTGAACGAGGAGAACATCTCGTATTCTTTTGATGTTCAGGTGCTGGTGGATGAACTGCATTATCAGGGGCGGTCGGTGCGCAGCATCGTTCCGGTTGCTCTGCGGGAGGAAACTGCTGTATGAACAATGTCCCTTTTACACTTTCCCAGGTTCGCCCGATCCGGGACGCTATGACCGTTTCCCGACCTTCCGGACTGGGCTATGGAGTGCCGGTAACATGGTTTTCCTTGGGCGCAGGCACTTCTATTACCCCGGAATACTATGACTGCACCACTCTTTATCTGGGTGGTGAGGGAAACGGCAAGTTTCTTCTGGGAGTCGATGGGCAGGAAGTGTCTGTCAAACCCGGAGAAGTGCTGTATGTACCGCCGAAAACACTGTGCGGCACAAAAACCGACAGTGGAATGATCTATACCGAAATCATTTTGAAAAAGGAGAATTTTACCATGAACAACATCATCAAGGCAGGCCAGCCCACCGAACTGAAGAACCTCATTTCTTATGAAGAGGGCAGCATCGCCAATCTGGACATCGCTCATGCAGACAACATGAAATTTGTCCTGATGGCTTTTGACGAGGGCACTGGCCTGACTCCGCACCGTGCTCCCGGCAATGCCATCCTGACCGCCCTCGAAGGCAAGGCCATTATTGGCTATGAGGGCAAGGATTACGAGCTGAACGCAGGCGAGAGCTTCCGCTTCGATAAGAACGGCCTGCACAGCGTTACCGCACAGGGCAAATTCAAAATGAGCCTGCTGCTGGTCATCGAATAAGCGATTTTCTGTTTCATAACAGACGCAAAGAACCCGTCCGGACGTACCGGACGGGTTCTTTGCGTCTGCCAGATTCAGCAGTAGTAGAGGAACGAACGCAGGCGGCTCCATGCAGTTTCATCCCAGTCGTTATCAAGGGAAAGCTGGAACAGTGGGGCACTGCAGGCATCGTGCAGGCCGCGCATATCCAGAATCATCGCGGTATTTTCATACCGGGGTGCAAGGGTCAGCACTGCATTGGTACGGCCAGAAAGCTCCACGGCCTTGGCGTACCGATATCGACCGTTCCCGCCTGAAAAATTCGGCAAGGCAGAGTCCGCAATGAGGAACAGTGCTTCAGCGTCTTCCGCAAAGGCACTGTGCGCTCCAAGTTCATTACCAAGGGTCTGCATCTGCCTCTGCATCTGGTCAAGCCAACCAGCCGATGGTTTGTTGTCATCCAAATTATCTTTCCACAGAAACCAGAGCGCCTCGCTGAGTGGGGCGCGAAGCACCCGTTCGCCTTCGGCTTCCAGCGCGGCAAGTACGCCGCTGTCCAGTTCTGTCAGGCAGAGCGGCGTACCAACAGCGGCAATGCGGCGGCCTTTTGCGGGAAGTGCGCCGATCTCTCTCGCCGCGGTGTGCAGCTGCTCCCAGCCGGGCAGAGCATCCCACTGTGCCGAAATGTCTGCACGTTTATCTGCCGGGGCGGCATAGAGGATATCTCCCGCCAACAGTGCGCGGAAGAGTGCGTCACGGTTCTGCGCCATTTCGGGCAGTGTTTCCAGCATCGGGCTGATAAGTTGAGCATTCAGCTCTTTTCTGCGGTCCAACACAGCACGGATGACACGGGCATATTGACCGTCTGCTTCCGCTCCCTGCGTCTGCGGAATCAGGAACTGCGCAGGTGTCTGGTCGTTTTTACGCTCGGCAAGGATGCTGCCCAGCAGTGCCGGGAAAGGCAGGTATTCTTTTGCACTCGTCTCTGCTCGGCCAAGGCTCAGAATATCGTCCGTCAGGTGCGGCAGCTCGTAGGGGTCTGCCCCTTGCTGTTTGAAATATGCGGCCAGATAGGGCGTATAAGCACCCATCGCCGGAAGATAGAGCGGCACATTGGGGGATGGTGTCTGTGCCAGACGACAGGGGTGAATATCGACCTGCTCGATGTTGAAATCTGTCGGCAGCGCCACCGCCGGGCGGTGCTGCAGGCTGTTCAGGAACGCTTCAATGCGAGTGATGACACCCACATTGGAAAAATGCTCATCCACTTCGATTTGCAGGTAGGGTTTATCGCCCATCTCCTGCTTGAACAGGTATGAGAGCATGGTGTCCGGGCCGCAGCCGTGGTTGGTCAGATAGACAGCGTAGAGGTTCGGGTGGTGAGCGATCAGCTTTGCTCCGGACAGGATATGCTGCCCGAACGGATAATAAAGATTATCGTATTCATCGGAGATGTCCAGCGCATGACCGGGCAGGTGGCTCAGCGTGATGACCTTGTAGCCCCGCTCCAACAGCAGTTCCGGGATGCCCATGTTCAGGATGGGGTCGGAAACACCGTAGTTGCGGGTGATGAGCACCAACACTTTATCGTCCGGTCTCAGGGTCGCCAGCAGAGCTTTGCCCTGTTTTTCCACGGCGGCGGTATGGCGGCGCACCGCCATGGCACCACTGAGCAGAGCTTTGGCACAAAACGGTTTCGGGATCCCTAAAATCCTGCTCAGTCCCAGCATTGCAGATGCCATAGCTTCCTGCCCAAAATCGAGATCGAATACCGGACTGAGCAGAGTGATGCCCTTGCTCTCAATGTCCAGAGCTTTGGCAATGGATACGGCTGCCGTCTGCATATAGACGCAGCCGTAGTTGTGTTTCACACGGCTCTTTTCGTGCCTCATCGTGTGGATGGTGGGCAGGAAGATATAATCTACTTTTTGGTCGATGAGCTGCTGCATATGGCCGTAAATGAGTTTGACCGGGTAGCAGGTCTCTCCCTGTGCGGTCTGCTGAGCCAGCCGGATCGTTTCCTCGCTGGTGGGGTCAGTCAGGACGACATTGAAGCCCAACGAGGTAAAGAAGGCATTCGCCATCGGGAAGAATTTGTGGATCATCAACGCAAAAGGCACACCTACGGTCTTTTTACGTGGGTCGCGTTTGCCGGTATAACCCTCCAAAAGCAGTTTGTCCGCCTGCTTGTAGAAGTCAATGTTCTTCTGGATCTCCGCACTGCGGCTGTCCTCTGCGGCTTGTGCAGGGCTGTCGAAGCCCACAAACTGACTAGGTGCATCGCCCACCGCTTCCTGTGCCAGAAGAGCCACGCCATACGCACCACTGATGGAAAAGACCGGGCTGACCTGTACGCGGTCGCCGTATGCGGATTGGAAGGCCGCCACAATGCCGGGGTTATAGTCTACGCCGCCATGTAAGACAATGTGCTGGCCCACCGGCTTGGAGCCGACTACCTTGTGCAGATAGTTCTGGACGATAGAGTGACACAGCCCGGCGGCGATCTCTGCCTGCGAAACGCCTTCTGCGGCGGCTGATGCAATGGCCGTTTCGATGAATACGGTACAGCGTTCACCCAATGCGGCCGGATGTTCGGCAGAAAGGGCCAACGGGCCGAATTCTGCCAGCGGGATGCCCATGCGGACGGCTTGCTCCTCCACAAAAGAGCCTGTACCGGCGGCGCAGATCTTGTTCATCTGGAAGTCCACGACTTCACCGTCCCGGATACTGATGTACTTGCTGTCCTGTCCGCCGATCTCAAACACGGTATCAACTTCCGGTACCCAGTGAGTTGCACCCTTGGCCTGCGCAGTGATCTCATCCCGGACAGCATCCGCGCCGATGCGCTTGCCGACACGCTCACGTCCGGAGCCGGTCACACCGACTGCAGTGAACCGGATATCACCAAACCGCTGACGAATACTTGCAAGTCCTTTGCGGACAGCTCCTTCCGGGTCACCTGCGGTGCGCAGATATTGAAAGTCTACCAGTTCACCGTCAGCACCGACCAGAACAAGATCGGTACTGGTAGAACCGATGTCGATGCCCAATGCGCAGCCACTTTCTGGAATGATCTTTGTAGCGTTTGGCTCCGCAAGGCTCGTGCCAGGGCGCAGTTCCAGTTTGGGCAATGTTCCGACCATGTGGTGTGTTGTTAGTGTACGGTCCAGAGAATCATTCAGTTGACGTAACGTGAACGAGCCGGATGCTTTGAGTGCAGCACCAAGAGCCGCTTCATATCGGGCAAACTCCGGAACGATGAGCTCTTCTTCGGTCAGGCCGAACACTTCCCGAATAGCCCGGATGACGCCGGTGTTGCAGGTCACGCCGCCACAGAACACTACTGGCTTGCAGACGGGAAGCCGCCGCACGATGGTAGCTTTGTAGTTGCGGATCATCGCATAGCACAGGCCCAGAAGAATATCCGGTGTAGCAGCTCCTTCCTGTTGACGGTGGATGATGTCGGTCTTGGCAAAGACGGCACACCGACCGGAAAGGCGGGGGACACTTTGTGCCTGCTCGACCAGTGAAGAATAATCTTCTAGTTTGCAGCCTACGCGGGACATCTGATCTTCAAAGAACGAGCCCGTGCCGCCTGCACAGTGTTCGTTGACTGCGAACTGCGGTGCACGGCTCTGCATATCCGTGATGAATCGCGCACCCTGACTGCCGATTTCAATGACCGAACCAGCCTGCGGAACAATCTGGCGCACACCCTCGACGACAGCCGGGATATCCCCAAAAGAGGGAATATCGGGAGCCTGTTCCAGCAGAGCTTCGGTGTTGCTGCCAGTTACACAGAGCGAAAACGGTGTGTCTGCATCCAGTTCCAATGCAGAAAGTCCTTTTTTCAGGCAAGCGAACGGTCTGCCGTGATGCACCGCCATCCACTGCTTTGCCATTGCACCATCCCGCAGCAGCACCAACTTGACCGTTGATGTACCGATATCCATTCCCAACGAAAGCATTGTGTCACTCCTTCAAGACAAACCCTACAAGTTATAGAGTTTGACATTTCAAACTTTATACCGTATAATAATGATACCTTTTAATTAGGCGTCTCTAACCAAGAGTTTAACACAACTACCTCGGAGTGTCCGTTGTTATGGCAACGGCAAAGCAAATTTTAAGATGGAGCAATATTATTCAATTTTACAGCAATGCGGCATGTTCAACAGCATCCAGCCGCGAAAATATAAGGAAGTCCTTCGTTGCTTGAATGCGACGGTCCGTGAATATCCTCGTGGTGCGCACATCGTCGAGCTGGGTGAGCAGAGCCACAATACGGGTGTTCTGCTGGATGGCACGATGGAAGAATTTTTGTATGATGAAAATGGCAATCAAATCAGCATCTGCCGTTTTTGTCCCGGAGAAGTATTTGGTGCAGAACTGGCCTGTACTGGCTGGACGGCAAGTCCGGTCTGTCTGCGTGCCAGTTCGGACTGTACCGTAATGCTGCTGGATTTCAGCGCATTGATGTCACAGAAGACGCTGACCTGTCCCTGCCGGATGCAAGTCACAGCAAATCTTATGCAGGATATGGCGCAGCAGCTTCTCTTTTTTAACACCAAAGTGCGTATTTTAGCACAAAAACGGCTTCGAGATCGTCTGAAGATTTATCTTCAAACCTTGACACCCGATGAAAAAGGCTGTTACAGTCTGCCCTACACCCGGACAGAACTGGCAGATTTTCTCTGTGTTGATCGCAGTGCCCTTTCCCGTGAGCTGTGCCGGATGCGCGATGAGGGTATCCTTGATTTTTCCGGTGCAAAGATCCATCTGCTGAACCCAAAGTTTTTGTATGGCTGGAACTGACAGCACTTCTAAATCCATAAAAAAATGGTCTGCCGAACATTTTTGTTCAACAGACCATTACTTTTTAATCTTCTAATCCACGGCTTCCAGATTTATTCTTCAAATATTCTGCCAGGTCACCGTTCAGAATCAAATCCGCATAGCCCAGTGGATCGTTGTAGATGAGGTAGTCCAATTCCGTCCTCTGCGCCATGGTCACGTCCAATTCATCCTCGACCCCAGTGCAGTCAATGGAGATCATTCTCCCATCCCGGAGCAGCAGCTCCACGCAGCCGGTGTCCATGTTGAATTTGCAGACTCTTTCATCGTACTTCATGTTTGTGTCCTTTCTGCCTTACGGCACCTTTACAGTTGTGACTTTTGTGATACGGTTCTTCTGATAAGGTTTTGGACACACAGCCGTTTGGAAAGAGCCTTCATTCTGCTTTCCGAAGAAAACGAAAAATCCGAACCCTTCTCCTATCGAGAAAAGGTTCGAATTTTCATTGTTTGGTGCGGATAAGAGGACTTGAACCTCCACCGAGTTGCCCCGATTAGAACCTGAATCTAACGCGTCTGCCAATTCCGCCATATCCGCATATTCTGTTTTCGTTCGAGCTGTTTGGCTCGGAACGTTGATAATTATACCACGGATCTTGGAAAAGTCAAGCGTTTTTTGCAAAAAAGTTTTTATTCCGTCCTCGCGGGGCGGGTGCTGACCTCGCCGTGGCAGAGGGCCTCGGTGCGGCCGCCCTCGCGCTCGACGACCAGCTGGCCGTGGTCATCGATGAAAAGGGCCTTGGCGGCGTAGCTTTCGCTGCCGGTGCAGACGGTGACCCAGTGGCCCGGCACGAAGCACCGGGCGCGGTACTCGTCCAGACAGTCGAAGGCGGGGCAGAGGGCCAGCAGCTCCCGCGCGATGGCACCGGCCAGCGCGGTGCGGCTGACGGGGGACGGGCCGCCGGGGAAGAGGCTGCCCGCCGTGGGGGCCAGCTCCTCCGGCCAGTCGGCGGGGGTGGTGGTCAGGTTCAGGCCGATGCCCACCACCAGCCACTCCACTTGGCCGCTCTCGATGTCGGTGCCCGCCTCGGTCAGGATGCCGCAGACCTTTTTGCCCTGATAATACAGGTCGTTCACCCACTTGATGCCCAGTTCCAGCCCGCAGAGCGCTTTCACGGCCCGCGCCACGGAGACCGCCGCGGCGATGGTGGCGGTCTGGGCGTCGGCGGCGGAAAGGGCCGGGCGGAGCAGCAGGGAACAATAGACGCCCTTCCCGGCGGGGCTTTCGAATCTGCGGCCCAGCCGCCCGCGCCCGGCATTCTGCTGGCCCGCCAGCACCAGCGTGCCGTGGGGGGCACCGGCCAGCGCCAGTTGTTTGGCGGTCAGGTTGGAGCTTTCGAGGGTGTCGTAGATGTAGATGGGGGCCGGGTATTCGCCTACGGCCTCGGCGCAGAAGGGGTCGCCGCCCGCCAGCCGGTAGCCCCGGCGGGGGGCCGAGTCCAGCGCGTAGCCCTGCGCGGTGAGGGCCAGCGCCGCCTTGTGGATGGCCGCCCGGCTCACGCCCAGCGCCTCGGCGAGCTGCTGGCCGGAGATGTACCCGCCCTCGGCAGCGGAAAGCGCCGCCAGCAGGGCCTGTTTCGTACTTTGCGCCATGGCCTTTTCCTCCTGCGAACTTTGTGTTATGATACCATTATACCAGATGTGCCCGCCGTTTGCTGAAGAAATTTTCCGGATTTTTGCAGGAAACCGCCCGGCAGATCCGTATAAGAGTACAGAAGGGCCGCCCAAAGCTGCCCCGAATGCTGCGAAAGGAGGTCCTGCAGACCGTTGACTACACTGGAATTCAGCGCGCTGGTGCAGAAGTATCAGGGGCTTGTCTACACCGTCTGCCACCAGCTCGTGCCGGACGAAGGCGATGCACAAGACCTCGCGCAGGAAACGTTTCTGGCGGCGTGGCGTGCCATGGACCGCTGCCCGCCCGGCTACGAAAAGCAGTGGCTGGCGCGCATCGCGTCCAACAAGGCGAAGGATCATCTGCGCAGCGCGTGGGTGCGGCGGGTGAACACCCCCGGCGACGAGGTGCTGGCGCTGGAGGGCGCGCCGCCCGGTATGCAGCCGGAGCAGCAGGTGCTGGAGGCGCTGGGCGAGGAGGAGCTTACCGGGATGATCTTAAACCTGCGCGAGCCCTACTGCACGCCCTGCCGTCTGGTGCTGCTGGAACAGCACACCATGGCCGAGGCTGCAAGGCTGTGCGGACGTCCGCCTAAAACGGTGGAAGCGCAGGTCTACCGCGCCAAAAAGATGCTGGCGCAGCAGA